>MDTD01014759.1_pt1 | contig 99516 bp, 78 predicted proteins | sample 811221 | NCBI WGS metagenome assembly MDTD01 (sample SAMN05326646, study PRJNA326480) | marine metagenome | isolation source: seawater | place: Pacific Ocean: South West | collected 2011
GACGACGACGACGACGACGACGACGAGGACGCGCGCGGTGTCTGAACCGTTGGAACGCGACGAGGAGAGAGGCGCGAGCGAGACGCGAGAGGCGGTGAAAGCGTCGGACGGATGCGAGGCGGTGGCGTTGGATGAGAATCTGGCGCCGCACGTCGACCACTTGAAGTATCGATACGCGACGTTTTCGGAGCGGAAAGCCGCGATCGAGAGCGCCGAGGGGTCGCTGGAGGCGTTCTCGCGAGGATACGATGCATATGGATTCACCGTGGACGAAAAAACCGGGGACGTGACGTTTCGGGAGTGGGTGCCATCGGCGGCGCACTGCGCGATGATCGGCGACTTTAACGATTGGAACGGCGAGGCGACGCCGATGGCGCGAACGGAATTCGGCACGTGGGAGGTCACGATGCCCGAGGGCACGATCGAGCACGGGTCGAGAGTGAAGGTGCGCGTGTTCATGGACGATGGGAGGCAGCTCGATCGCGTCCCGGCGTGGGCGACGAGAGCGACGGTCGAACAAGGCGTCATGGGCGCGGGATACGACGGCGTGTTTTGGAATCCCGAGGAAAAGTACGAGTTCAAGCACTCGTCCCCGAAGAAACCGGAGGCGTCGAGAATTTACGAGGCGCACGTGGGCATGAGCTCGAACGATCCCAAGGTGAACTCGTACCGTGAGTTCGCGGACGACGTCCTCCCTAGGATCGCCGCCAGCGGGTACAACACCGTGCAACTCATGGCGGTGATGGAACACGCCTACTACGGTTCGTTCGGGTACCAAGTGACGAACCCGTTCGCGGTGTCCTCGCGATGCGGCACGCCCGAGGAATTGAAGTACCTCGTCGACAAGGCGCACGGACTCGGCGTTCGCGTGCTGTTGGACGTCGTGCATTCGCACGCGTCGAGCAACGTCAACGACGGTATCGCTGGGTTCGATTTCGGTCAAAAGGACGTGGACTCGTACTTTGGCGTCGGCGACGCCGGATACCACTGGTTGTGGGACTCGCGACTGTACAAATACGACAACTGGGAGGTGCTTCGTTACTTGTTGTCCAACTTGCGCTACTGGGTCGAAGAATACAACTTCGATGGCTTTAGATTCGACGGCGTCACCTCCATGTTGTACCATCACCACGGATTACAAATGGAGTTCTCCGGCGAATACGACCAATACTTTTCCACCGCCACCAACGTGGACGGCGTCGTGTACTTGATGCTCGCGAACGAGATGCTTCACTCGTTGTACCCTGAAATTGAAGTCATCGCGGAGGACGTGAGCGGCATGCCGACGCTCTGCCTTCCGGTGTCCAAAGGCGGCGTCGGCTTCGACGCGCGATTGGCCATGTCGATTCCGGACTTTTGGGTGAAATACCTCAAGGAACGTTCCGACGAACAGTGGAGCGTGTTCGACATGGTGAGCACTCTGTGCAACCGTCGATACACGGAGAAGGCCATCGCGTACGTCGAGTCGCACGATCAATCCATCGTCGGTGACAAGACGACCGCGTTTTGGTTGATGGATGCCGAAATGTACTCTGGTATGTCCGCTTTGAGCGAACCATCCATCGTGATTCAACGCGGTATCGCGCTTCACAAGATGCTTCGTCTCGTCACCGCGTCGCTCGGCGGCGAGGGCTATCTCACCTTTATGGGTAACGAGTTCGGTCATCCTGAGTGGGTCGACTTCCCTCGCGAGGGTAACAACTGGAGTCACGAGTACTGCCGCCGCCGCTGGGATCTCGCCGACGCCGATCACTTGCGTTACCAACACCTCTTGAGCTTTGACAAGGCGATGATGGCGTTGGACGACGAGTACGCGTACATGGGCGCCTCGCACCAGCACGTGAGCACCGCCGACGACGGTCGTCAAGTCCTCGTCTTCGAGCGCGGCCCGCTCGTGTTCGTGTTCAACTTCCATCCGTCCAACACGTACGAAGGTCTCGAGATCGGCGTCCCGGAACCGGGTAAATACCGCCTCGCCCTGGACACGGACGCGTCCGATTTCGGAGGCTCGTCTCGCTGCGGTTTCGGCGTCGATCACTTCACGTCCCCCGAAGCGCCCCCGAGCTGGGTCGGGCCATACGAGCAGACCCCTCGCGCCGCAAAGATGCGAGTGTTATCTCCCTCACGCTCCGCGCAGGTGTATTATCGCGTGCACGAACCGAGCGCGGCGCCGCCCACCGAACCGAGCGTCGGCGAAATCGTGCGCGAAATCGACTCCGACGCCTCCTCGGCTCGATAAGCGTCGCCTCGACCGCTGTTGTTGTAACGATCCTCCATCAAGACATCTCCACCGAACGTTCCTCGCCCGTCGTGCGCATCTTCCACGTCTTCCGCGCGCCGCGCGCGATCTCCGTGGCGTCCCGAGACGTCGACGACCCGTCGGCCAAACCCTCAACTCGACACAATTCGACACAATCGCGCGTTCGCGCACCGTTCGCGACATGTCGCGACCGAACAGACGACGCGGCGCGACCGCGCGCGTCGTGCTCTCCCTCCCCCTCGCCCTCGCGCTCGTCGACGGCGCGCGCGCGACGGCGACGGCGTTACCCACGACGACGCTGAATGCGCTTCGAGCCTCGCGCGCGGACGACGCCGTGCGGACGGCGTTCATCGGTGCGGACGCCCCCGGAGCGCTCGTCGTGCGCGGTGTGAGCGATGCGTACGTCGACGCGCGGCGGCGAGGATTGCGAGCGTTCGCCGAGTGCGCGGCGTCGACGGAGGTGGCGAAGGACGGCGAGTCGCCGCCGTTGACGAGGAGCGACGAGTGGGCGCGCGCGCACGATGGGGCGAGTCGAACGACGATCGCGAGCATGTCGAGCGCTCGATTGAGGTTTGATATCGACGACGCGTGCGGTGAGGCGGCGGGCGTGCGCGCGGATTTGGAGATTATTCGAGACGCCGCGGACGACGTCGCGTCGGCGGCGTTGGCGAGATTGGACGCGGCTTTTCACAACGCCACGGGTGGGTTTTACGAGAGAAGCGCGCGGTCGGACACGAGCTTGGATCACTTTCACGCGTACGGGGCGCCGAGTGTCGAGGTCGAGGCGCGGGCGGAGGATGTGTCGGCCGAGACGGAAGGGAAGCACGCGCACACGGATGTCGGCATCGCCATCGTCATGACTCCGGCGTTGTTGCTCGACGAGAAACCGGGCGCGAGCGGCTCGAGAGGTTTGTTCATCGGAGATATCGAACCAGACGTCCCGGACGATGGAATGATAGTCATGCTGGGTGAGGCGGCGCGCGCGTGGGTGCCCGGATTGAGCGAAGAGATGCGAAGTCTTCTCAAGGTGCCGACGCACGCGATGCGTCTCACGGGTGACCGCGCGTGGTTCGGTAGGATGGTCTTGCCGCAATCCACCACCGCGCACCCTACGGCGGATGTGACCTTTGGCACGTGGCACGAGGGTGCGATTCGAGCGGCGCAGAGCTCGAACGAAGCCGCCGAGAGTGAGCGATGGGCCGCCGTCGCGTGCCAGGCGCCGGTGTTCGATTCGCCCACTGTCGCGTCCAGACGACGCAGGTTGCAGAGCGATAACACGTGCGGCACGGGACAAATTTATTGTTGGTTATCGTGCGTCGCCGCCCCGGATTGCGGGAGCGACACCGCGCAGTGCATCGATTCGGCGACGGGACAGGCGTGGATCAACGCGCCGAACAACCACTGTAACACGTGCACGGCGCAATGCCCAGCGACGAGTTACCCATCCTCGTCCGGGATGTGCAATAAGCGCCTCCCACCGACGACGATGTACATGGACGGGTTCAAATGGACCACCGGCGGTTCGAGCCAGCCGTGCACCGCGCTACTCTTCAAGAGTTGGTCGCTGCACACGCCCGGTCTCCTCGCCTTGGGTTTCTTCTTCACCGTCGCCATGGGCGCGTCCATCGAAGCCATGGCGTCGATCAGGCGCAAGTTACAGAACACCGGCTTCTGCAACTGTCACAATATTCCACCCACCAAGTCCCGCGCGTACTCGGTCGGTATTTACGCAGTCCAAGTCACCGTCGGCTACCTCCTCATGCTCATCTCAATGACGTACAATTTCGTCCTCTTCTCCTCCGTCGTCGTCGGTCTCGTCATCGGGCACCTCTGTTTCGGCGCATCCGCCCCCGTCACCGCCACCACCAGCGCGTGTTGCACGCACGTCTCGCCCAGCGACAAACAAGACTGTCCCGGCTGCGCGCCCTCCGGCGCCGCCTCCGGCGCCGCGGACCTCCCTTCGTGCTGCGCCGCCCGCGACGAGGGCTCATCGGGAGCGCCTTCCTCCTCGGGCGATTCCCTCAAACGCCCGCTCAGTCGAGACGTAGAATCAGCTCGGTAATAATACTCCCCTAAAACTACACCCGTTCCGTTCCCTCTCTGGGGATGAAAATCACCCAGCCGCCGTTTCGTCACTTCGCGCGCCGTCGAGACGGGCGTCCGCATGACGGACGTCCGCTCGGCGCGCGAGCGCGTGAACGCGACCGTTCGCGACGACGCGCGCGATGGTGTTGACGTCGAGGTGCGACGACGACGACGAACCGCGACGATGACGCGACGCACGGCGACGCGTGGTGACCCGCGCGCGCGGGAGGATCGAGCGCGCGGGAGGCGCGGGAGGCGCGCGAGGGGGGCGTTCGCGACGCGGAAAGGGGGGTGGGCGGTGTGTGACGACGCGCGGGCTCGCGCGAGGGCGAGGCGGGGGACGCGCGCGTGAGGAGAGGGTTGGGACTGACCGAGGGCGCGACGACGACGACGACGACGCAGGCGCAAAGAGTGCCCAAGAGACGCGCGCAGGCGCGGTATAGGCGATCTGGTGGTGTTTTCTCGGTGCAAGATCGTGATTTGGTGAACGCGCTGGAGAATATTAAGAACACGCGCGCGACGGCGGCGTACGGGAACGCCAACGCGTTTTCCTCCGCCACGGCGAGCGCCGTGCGAGCCGACGTGCCCACCGCGTTGGGGGTGTACGTCAAGGGTTTGGCGGATACAGTCGGGTTTAAGGATTCGTTGCAAAACGAACCTAGCGCCGTGGAGGTGCCGGTGCCCGAGCACCCGAAGGAATTGACGCTGGAGCACGTGTACGAGGCGTTTTCGGTGGAAACCATTCCCTCGCGCGGGTTGCGCGACGTGCACGCGCGCGCCGCCGAACTCGTGGAAAAGCACTCGCTGGAGGAAAACTTTTGCATCGTCGATTTGGCCGCCGTGAAGGCTTTGTATGAGTACCATCGTCGAAAGCTTCCGCGAGTGCGACCGCACTTTGCCGTCAAGTGTCTGCCGGATAGAGGCATCATCTCCACCCTCGCCGCGTTGGGCTCGGGTTTCGACTGCGCGAGTCAAGGCGAGGTGGAACTCGTCAAATCTCTCGGTGTTCAAGCCGACCGCATCATTTTAGCTCATCCGGTGAAACGACCGTGCGATTTGCGATGCATCGCCGAGCACGAGGTGCCGTACACCACCTTTGATTCCGTCTCGGAGTTGCACAAGATTCTCGCCTCCAAGGTCAAGGTGAAACTTGTCTTGCGAATTCGCGCGGATGATCCCATGGCTCGTCTTCCGCTCGGCGCCAAGTACGGCGCGCCGTTGGACAAAGTTCCCGAACTTCTCTCTGTCGCGGCGTTGCTCAACTTGGACGTCGCTGGCGTCTCCTTCCACGTCGGTTCTTCTTCTCGCAACCCGGATGCCTATCGCAACGCCATCACCTTTGCGAGACAAGTTTTCGACCAAGCAGCCTCCATGGGATTCAAGATGCATCTCTTGGATCTCGGCGGCGGATTCACTGGTTTGTTCGATGCTGAAGGGCGAGTCAGCGAAGCGCCGTCGAACTTTGACCGCGTTCGCGAAGCGCTCGACGAATTCTTCCCCGACGACGGCACCTTTGAAGGGTTGCAAATCATCGACGAACCCGGTCGGTATTTCGCCCAAGCCCCCGTCACGATGGCGTGCCTGGTGTACGGTAAGAGAGAAGGCATCAACGACGAAGGCGAGCGTCACATGGACTACTACATCACCGACGGTCTCTACGGCTCCTTCAACGGTATCATCTACGACGGCTTGGACCTGCCGACGTACTTTTTGCAACCAAACAAGGTTGCGCCTCTCGCCAACTTTGATCACGACGGCTTCGACGGGGTGAAAATCTCGTCCACCGTCTATGGTCCCACGTGCGACTCTCTGGATTGCGTGATGCGAAACATCCCCCTTCCGGAGCTGTCTAACGGCGATTGGCTCATGTTTCCCGACGCGGGCGCCTACACCATGGCGGGCGCGTGCGACTTCAACGGCATTCTCTGCTCCAAGTATCACACCTTTTACGTGAGCAGCGAAACGATTTCGTCGACGGCGACGAAGGAACAAGCCGATGAGCTCATCTACCAAAGCCAGCGCCCGTCTTGCGCCTTGGTTCAGAACCGCTGAGAGGACCCAGACGGCGCAAAAGAAGCGCACGCGGGCTCGTCACCCGCGCTGTACATTACGTCATTTGCGACATACGCGTGGACAACTCAAGCATCGAACTCGCACTAGTACCATCAAACCACGCGGTATGATTCTTTTCTTCACGGTAATATACAACACGCACGATCATCGCAATACCGACCGTCCCGTCCTTTCCTCTCCGTCGCGCTCGTTTCGCGCCTTCGCGCGGCTCGAGCTCGGGACGCCCTTCACTCCGACGCGCGCGCCGGTCCATCGTCGAGCGACTCGAACGCCGAACGCGAATCCAGACGCGCGCTCGCGAGTCGTCGTTCGGGAATCGCATCGCCCCGCATCGCGAACGCGAGGACGCGTCCGAATCTTCGATTAATCGATCGTCGACCGAACGCGAGGACGCGTCCGAATCTTCGACCAATCGATCGCGATCGATCGTCGACCGAACGCGAGGACGCGTCCGAATCTTCGATTAATCGATCGCGATCGATCGTCGACCGAACGCGCGCCATGGATTCGCGATGTCTGCACAGAGTCACCACGGGCGTCGCGCTCGGCGCCGCGGTGGGCGGCGCCGTGGGCGCGTGTTACGGCACGTACGAGGCGTTCGCGTACAAGGTACCGGGGCTGTTAAAGGTACGACACATCGGTCGCGCGACGGTGGGCTCGTCGGCGCTCTTCGGACTGTTTTTGGGCGCCGGGTCACTGTTGCAGTGCGGACGACGCTGAAAAGCGCGCGGGCGACGACGCGCGCCGCGCGCTCGGGCGACGACTCCCGTAGTAATACAAACTCCCGCACGTAGAGAAAAAATAATAGCGACGAGACGAGCTCGTTTACTTTTGCGCATTTCTGAGCGCGAGTTGTCGCTCGATGAAATCGGCGTTGATCTCCCTGCACGCCGCCTCCTCGCACCCGACCGCCACCTCGACGCCGGCGTCCGCGAGCGTCCGCGCGCCGCCCCCCGAGACTCTCGGATCGGGATCGACGAACCCCACGACGACGCGCGCCACCCCCGCGTCCAGCAACGCGCGCGCGCACGGCGGCGTTCGACCGAAGTGATCGCACGGTTCGAGCGTCACGTACGCCGTCGCCCCGCGCGCGCGCCCGCCCGCCGCCCGCAGCGCGAACACCTCGGCGTGCGGTTCCCCAGCCTTGGGATGGTATCCCTCTCCGACGACCTCATCCGTTCGCGCGTCGACGACGACGCATCCCACCAACGGGTTCGGGAACACCTCCGCCACCGTCGCCGTCGCCGCCAGCTCGAGCGCGCGACGCATGTACCGCGCATCCGTCGCGTCGAACGTCCCCGACGCTCGAGGCGCGTCCGCATCGCTCGCGCTCTCGCGACGAACGACGCGCGAGAGAGAGACGCCGACGCGCGGCGCTCGAGCGTCGCGCCTCGCGCTCGCGTTCGCGGTCGTCGTCGTCGCCATCGCGGGCGTCATCGCGACGCGCGTCTCGGACTGGCGCCAGTCGTCGTCTCGACGCGCCCGACGCGCCATGTCCGCGGAGACGGCGTCGCTCGCCGCGAACGCGCGTCAACAGATCGCACGTCTGTTGACCCAACTCGCCGACCTGGAGGAGGCGCGAGAGGTGCGCGTCGCGCGTCGCGCGCGCGCGGAGAATGTCTCGACTGACTCGCGTCCCGCGCAGGAATTCGACGACGATGAGTACGAAGAGACGCGCGCGGAGACGCTGACGCAGCTCGATGAGTTTAAAACATCGCTCGCGAGGATGTCCTCGGGCGATGTGACGCTCCGGGACGAGCTTCAGGCGGTGAAGGAGGCGACGCACGCGGCGATCGCGAGCGCGTTTCGCGCGCCCGAGGTGTTGAAGATGTTCGCGTTGGGGCAGACGCGAGAGCTTCGAGAGCGCGTGCGAATGGCGGATCGAGACGTGATGCTCGGAAAGATGAGCGAAAGTGACGGGGAGGTGGTGCGGGTGGAGGCGCTGACGGCGCTGAAGAAGATGGGGGCGACGTTGGACGAGGAGGAGTTGACGTATTTGCGGGCGCACATGACGAAAGGCTTGACGGATTTCGTCGCGGAGACGGGGTAGGCGTAGAGCGCGAGCGCGTGCGTTGTGAATATTACACGTAGTACGTAGTGGATAGATCGTCGTCACGGTTGTGGACGAGCCTGGACGATGCACACGTCGCCGTTGGGGAGGATGCATCCCTCGACGTCTTGGGCGAGCGTCTCGCCGTCTCGCGGGCTGAGCTCGCGCTCGAGCGCGGCGCCGATGTCCAAGAGCTTGCGGGCGACGTCGGTGCGTCTGTCGGCGTCGTTGTGAAGCCAGTGGGAAGCGTAATCGGCGGCGACGGATTTCATGCCATTGACCGAGTCGTCGTCGCGGACGAGCGCAGTGCCGAAGGACACGAAGGCGTTGACGTCGACGTCTCTCGACGCCTTGTCGACGCTCACGCGACACGGTGTTCCTCGAATCGCGCCCGAAGCGAGCGTTTCTCCGAGACCAAGCGCGAATTCGACGTACGCCGAGTTGATGTCGTTCGTCAGAGGGTGCTTGGTGTGCAAGACGAAACTCACCTCGGGAGAGAGCATCTCTTGAATGAGCACGCACATGTGCGCCTCGAAGTGACTGACGCCGGCGGCGGCGCGAGACGCCACCGCGCGGGTCGTGAACAGAGACGCCCAGACCTCGGAAATGGCGTGTCCAAGCGCCTCCTTGGAGTAAGCGTCCACGTTCGGGATCGAGTCGTACAGACCGGCCGCTGACATGCCCTCGAGATCTTCGACGTTGGCGCTGCTTCGCACCATGACTCGAGCGCCCGGACCAAACTTGTCCGCGATTTGTTGAAGCGTCTCGTCGGACGGTCGAAGCGACCGCACGAGCGTCTGAATGATTTCACACGTGTCGCGAACCCTCACGGGGTCGTTCGAGATGTCGTCGAGCTCTTGCAGTTTACTGTCCAAGAATTCGAGCTTGCCGATGCCAGCGCACGCGAATTCCATGGCGCCGAACGGCAAGACGACGCCCGCGGGCGCGGAGAAATCACCCGAACCCTCGGCGATGAAGCTCAGTCGCGCACACATGGCTGATTTTGTGCCGGCGACGGCGATGGATTTCTCGAGACCGCGACGGTCGAGTTCGACGAGGTCGAGAACGCTCGTGCCGCACGACAAGTCAGAGTTCAAATGAATCTCGGGCGCGGTCGCACCCAACGCGACGGCAGCCGTCGACGCCTTGGCCGATTCCGTCGTTTCTTCGAGCGTGATATTGGACGCGGCGGCCGATAACTTGACGGCGGACGCGTTCGCCAACGATTTCGCGTGGTCGACGAGCTTTTCATCCTCGATGGCGATGAGCGGCACCTGCGCCTGTCGCGCGCGAAGCGCGAGGTGACTCAAATGCGGAAGCGCATGGCAGAGCACGACTCCGCGCACATGCGGGCCGCACGTGGACACTTCCTCGTCCCCGTCCGCGCTCGCGACGACCAAAATCACCGGTTCGGTAAATTGCGCGCAGTCCTCCGGCGTGAGTCTGTCGACGCACTTGAGCGCCCCGACGGCGTCGCCCTGAACGACGCAATCCCATCCCGCCGCTCCGGTGATTTGTCTGCTCACTCTCAATAATAACGAGGCGAGCTTGGCGGATTGGAACACGACGCTCGCTCGAATTTGTCCCTCTGTGAACACACTGATGGAGCCATCGTCGATGCCTAGTCCGTGCCCGAGACTGGACGCGCGCCCGTCGAATAGAGACTCCAACAAGGAACAAAAGTCGACGGCGCCGCGTCTCGCGCGTTCGGCGACCGCTTGCACGCGCAAACCGCCCTCTTCACCGCCGGGCAAACCATCGCGCGCGAGAGCTTCGGCTTCACCCGCGATCGCATCGAGTTCGTGATCACCGCCCGCGCTCAACGCCATCGTGCGAGAGGCCAACGCGAGCGCCTCGAGCGTGAGTTTCAACTCGCTCGCGCTGATGTCTCCTCTCGGCGGTTCAGTCTCCGCACCGAGCGTGTTCAACAAACGGCTTAGTAAGACGAAGGCGTAATCTTCCATGCCCAGTTCAGCCAATCGCCACTGCTGTCTCGTCGCCGGATCCGTGTGTTCCAAATCACCGTGAGACTCGAGCGCGGTGACGATGTCGACGCGCGCGACGTGAATCGCTAGCAAGCACTCCACCGACGCGCTCATGGTCACCTGATCACCGATGCGATCGGACGCGGGAAGCGCGTCCACCTTTGCCTTGACGGCGAGGAACGTCTTCGAACTCTCCGCCGCGCGACCTGGGGCGCCGTTCTCGTTCGCGATGCGATCGATGCGATCGGTGACGGACGACGCGTTGAAGAACTCCTTGAGCTCGCGGTAAAATATTTTGAACTCGTTGACGAACTCCTCCGGATAATCCGTCCCGGGCGCCGTCAACTTGGCCAACATCGCTTCGGTGGCGACCAAATCTTCCGGTCCCGCGCACCGGTGAAGCTTGTTTTGAATCGTGTGCTTGATCTCTTGTCGAACGTCTCGGCACTTTCCGTCCCTGTCGCCCTTGCCATGCGCGATGTCTCGAATGCGCGTCAGCGGCACGCTCTGCGTGAACTCGGCGGTGAACGCCGGGAGACGAGGGTGAAGACGACGAATGAGCGCTCGCAGTTCGCGCGCGCGGTGGTGATCGCCACCGTTCGCGATATCGTTCGCCGCGCGTTCCGCCGCCTCGATGGCGCCGAACATGCGCTCCGCGGATCCCGCGTGATGGTTCGGACGATAGTGCGTCCCGTCCTCCACGCACGCGATGGTGCCGACGGAGATCCAGAACAAGTACACGGTGGCGTACGCCAATGTGTCCACGTCGGCGCCGTTTTCACAGATGATATTTTCAACCGTTTGAAGCTTTTGTCTCCACGACGACGAATCTCTGTCGCCCTCGACGACGCGTCGCGCGACTTCGGCGAGATTATCCGTGTTCCACCGCACGTTTCGCTCGTTGTTCCCACCCTTGTGCGTCTGTAACTTGACCTCTTGACCGCGCCATTGGTTCAACGCTGCGAACTCTCGCGTCTCCTCCGCGCGCCGCTCGGGCGCCGGAGACGCCGCCGCGGCGCCTCGCGTCTCCCGCTCTCTCTTCGTCGATGTTCCTCGCAATCCCCCGTTCGGGATCTCGATCGAGATGTCCCCACCGTCGCGCTTAAACCACACTCGACAATCACTCGTGCGCGGCAAACACATGACCGCGCGCACGTCCCCTCCTCTCGTTTCCAGCGCCAACTCGAGCGTCTGCGCGTCGCCGCCGCTCGCGCGAAACGCCGACTCGCACGATTTCCCATCCGGCGCGCGCGATCCCTCCGGCACGCGCACCAACGTCTCCTGCGGCGAACACCACTCGCATCCATCTTCCGCGCGCACGCCCCAGTGCAACCACAAATCGTTCCCGTCGCTCCCTCGCGCGTCCACGGCGTCCATTTTCAGCGCCAGCGTCGTCGACGCGCCGTCGACGACGTTTGAAAACGCATACGACAATCGCGCCGTGGACCCATCGTCCGCGCGCACACCAAACGTCGTCCACTTCGTCTTCTCCTCCTCTTTCTCCTCGTCTCGCTTTTCGATCGCCTCGATCGCCCGCCGCGTCTCGCGCGCCCCGCCTCTCTCGTCGTCTCTCTCGTCGTCTCTCGCCGCCGTCGTCGTCTCCCGCTTAATCTCCCTCGCCAACGTCACCAACGTCTCTCGCGCCTCCTCCACCGCGAACGGTCCATCGTTCGCGTTCGCCCTCGCGACTCCGCGCGCCCTTTTCATCGTCTCTCTCGTCGTCGTCGTCGTCGCTCTCGTCGCGCGCGCGCGCGGATGCGAATGCGAATGCATCCGCGGAGCCATCCATCCTCGCCCATCCCGCGTCCGCACCGCGCGCGACGACACCGACGCGTCCATCCACCGACGACCGACCGCTCGACGTCGGTCTCTCTCGCCTCGACGCGATTCGCCTTCGCGAGGCGTCGACCGCGTCGACCCGATCCGTCGCGCGATGGCGTGCGCGACGACTCGACTCGAGGCGGTCGAATCCTCTCGCGAAAAGGGACTCACGACGAGTCACGACTCAAGAAATATACCCACCTCGCGCTCTCGCTCTCTCTCTCTCTCGCGCGCGCGCCCGTACATCGCGACGCGCCGATCGCGCGACGAGGCGGCGCGACCCCCCGCGCGCGCGAGAGCGAGAGAGAGACGCGTCTTCCCGTCGTCGTCTCGCCATGCTCGAGCTCCACCGCGGACGATTCGTCGAGTGGACGCCCTCGAGCGTGACGGCGCTCGCGTGCGCGCCCGGCGGCGCGCTCGTCGCGTGCGCGCGCGAGTGCGGGGCGATCGAGGTGTACGACGCGAGGGATTGGCGGTGCGTCGCGCGCGTTCCGGGGGCGAGGGACGACGCGCCGAGCGCGTTGGCGTGGTGCGATGCGTTCGAGGACGACGGGGAGGATGGGGACGGGGACGGGGATGGGGAGGGAAAAAAGCGCGGCGAAGACGCGGGCGGCGAAGGCGAAGACGCGAGCGGTGACGGGCCGAGGAGAGGTCGACGGAGGAAAGGGGGCGAGGTGACGACGGTGTTGCTCAGTGCCTCGCTGGATGGACGCGTCAGGCAGTGGGACGTGTCCACGGGACGAGCGACGAGCGAGACGGAGAGTCGAGGCGGGGCGATTTGGGCCATGCGCGCGGCGCCGAGGAGTCGCGGAGTCGCGGGGAGGGCGCAGCGCGTGGCGATCGCGTGCGACGATGGGTGCGCGAGGATATTGACCGTCGTCGGTGGGAGCGAGGTCGGGAGCGGGTTGGCGCACGGACGTGGGTTTTTGCGCGTGCAGGGGAGGTTGTTGAGCGTGGCGTGGCACCCGAGCGAGGAGCTCCTCGCGTGCGGGTCGTCGAGAGGGACGGCGCACGTGATGGATTGCGTGACGTACACCGAGTCGCTGAGGATAAACGTGTGTCACGCTCCGTACGGTGCGCACGGGATTTTGAACGCGACGGACGAGCATTGCGTGTGGGCGATGGCGTATCTTCCGGACGGGACGCTCGTGGCGGGCGACTCAGACGGGTGCGTGTCGTTTTGGGACGCCGAGTTTTCGACGCAGTTGGCCAAGTATCAGCAGCACAAGGCGGACGTGCTCGCGATTGAGACGACGCCGAGTGGGAATAAAGTGTTCGCCACGGGCGTGGACGCGCAGGTGGTGGAGTTCACCAAGCTCGACGAACATTTGGAGATGGAGGAGGGATTCAACAAGTGGACGCACACGGCGAGCAAGCGACCGCACACGCACGACGTGCGCGCGCTCGCCATGGCGGCGACGAGCTCGGCGGAGGACGACGGAATACTCATCTCCGGTGGGAACGACGCGCAGATTTTGGCGTACAACGCCGGATCGTACGGGAAGCAGCACCCGGTGCGAGTGGTGAGCGTTCCGCAAAAGACGCCGATTTCCATCACCGGCGTCGGAGGTCCGAATCCGCCGCTGTTGCTCGCGGAGCACTCGAAGTGGCTGGACGTGTGGAGAATCGGTGAGAGTCGTCAACGCGCGGATAAGAAGGAAGGGATGATGAAGCTCGCGTCCGCGCCCGCGCACGTCTTGCGCGCGGAACTCGCGGGGACTCGACACATCTTATGTTCGGCGATTTCACCCGACGGGAAAACCATCGCGGTGAGCGACGTGCGCGCGTTGAGATTGTTTGAAATCAAAGCGCCCAAGGCGGCCGAGACGGACGAGGCGTGGGAAGTGCGCAGACAAGAGCCACCGGCGGGCGTGTCTTCGGCGCATCTCGTCGCGTTCGCGCCGGATGGAAAACATCTCGCCGCCGTGTCGCCGGCGGGCGCCGTGTCCGTCATAGATCTCGACGAGTGGGAAGTGTGCAAGGTTTTAAAGGCGCATCTTCCCAAGCAAAGCGCCGCCGCCACGGCACTCGCCGCGGCGGTGGGCAAATCGCGCGTGAGCGACGGCGTCGTCACCGCGGGCGACATCGGCGTGCCCGTGGTGAGTCACGTGCGAGTGAGCAGCGACAACCAATGGCTCGTCGTCGTCACCGCGCGAGGCGCGGACGAGACGGACCGCGCCGTCGACGGTTTAGCGTCGACGATCGGCAGCGGCGTGTACGTGTACAATTTCGACACGATGAAACTTCACGTGTCCTTACCGCCCCCGAAGACACACGCCGTGTGGCCACCGATTTCCGCCGTGGCTGTGAGTGGCGGCGGCGTGCTCGCGCTCGCCGGTCCGTCAAACGCCTTGTTCACGTACGACATCGACAACGTCAAGCCCACGAAATGGAGTGCGGCGTTGGCCGAGGCGGGGGTTGACGCCCCCTCGGCGCTTCGCGAGATGCCTGGCCAGATTTGTGGACTGAGCTTTGATCCCAAGTCGAAAAAATCGGTGCTCTTGGCGCACACTCCGACGGCGATTGCGCGCGTCGACCTCGGCGCGAAAATCACCGACGACGCCACGACGACGTCGAAGAAGAAGCGGCGTCGCGAGCGCGAGCGACGCGCACCGGAGAATTACTCGACGGGTGATGCCCCGGGAGGTGTACGCGTCGTCAAGCTCGATCATCCGTGCCTGTACTTGGGATACTCTGGCGTCAACAAGGCGCTCCTGATCGAGCGACCTTGGGCAGACGTTCTCAAGACGATGGCGCAGCCTCTCTACAGGCATAGGTTCGGAACGTAGGAAGAGGAATTGTAATACCGTTCGTAGACTAAACATTAATTAAAATCTATTGGCTGCCGACACCGAGCAACATGTTCGCATTTCCGCCGGGCAAGTACATCACGTTGCGGCTGCGAGCGAGCGTCTGCGCGATTTCCTTGCTCGCTTCGATGCGACGAAGCTCGACCAAAGCCGGACCCGCGGACTTGGTCGCTTGAGAAATGAGACGCGCGGATTCGGATTCACCCTCGGCGCGAATGATGGCCGCCTCACGCTCTTGCTCGGATCTCTTCACGACGTACGCCGCGCGTTCTGCCTCCTGTTGACTCACTTGCTTCGCCTCAATCGCTTTCGTGTACTCGTTCGAGAAGCTCAAGTGCGTCAACGCGACGTCATCTAAGATAATCCCGAAATCCTCCGCGCGCTTTCTCAACGCGAGGCTCACGCGCTCGCTCACCAATTGACGTTGCGTCAACAACTGGTCGGCGTTGAATTGCGCCACCGTCGCCTTCAACACTTCGTTACCGATGGACGGCAACACTCGATCGTCGTAATCTTGACCGAGCTCTTGGTGAATCTTCGGCAATTTAGACACGTCCGGTCTGCACAACACGCGAAGCGTCAGGTTGACCTGCTGCAAATCCTTCGTCCCCGTCACCGACGTCAACGACTTTGCCCGCGTGCGCACGTCGTAAATCGTCGGCGTCTGAATGATCGGCACGACAAAGTGCGTCCCCTCGCCCGTCACCGTGGGCAAAACGCCTCGAAAACGATCGAACATGACCGCCCGTTCGCCTCCATCCACTGCCCGTCGTCACGAAAGAATCGAAAATGTCAGTCCCGCGCTCTCTCTCGAAACCCTCCCTCGTCGCCGCGCCGCGTCCATCGTCCATCACCACCGCGCGCACCCACTCCCGCGCGCCGACGCGCGTCGACGCCCACCACCACCCTCCTACGCGTCCTTCCCCACGACTCGTTCGCGAACGGAACCCTCCCACGCAACGCGACCCGCGCGCATTCTATCGTCATCCAATCATCCATCCCCACCCCTCGACGACGAATGACGGCGAATTCCCCGTCGCCCGCGCGCACGCACCGTCGTAGATGGCCTGCGACGCGACGGACGCGCCGACACCGATCGTCACCGCGGCGCGCGCGAGATTCGTCAGCGCATTCGCCGCCGCGCTCGACATTTTCTCCCCGTCGCGCGTCGTCGAGTGCCGAGGCGATTCGAGGCGTGTCTCGAGTTCGTGACTCGTTCGTGTGGGTAAACAGTGTGACTGCTGTCCCCGCGCGCCCGAATGCACGCGCGCGGATTCGCGCGCGAGGCGACACACGACGCCTCGCCGGTGGGACTCGATGGCGGAGAGTCAGTGGGAACACCAGGCAAAGTTTGCGGGGGAACTTTTTCTCGGCATGAGCGCGCTCGTGGGGGCGTATCTGTGCTTCATGTACGCGCATCTTCGTAACGAGCGTCGCGCGCGCGCGGCGAGACGCGCGGCGGCGACGAGGGACGAACGCGCGGCGACGAGGGACGAACGCGCGCGGTTGGTGGGTGGAGGAGGAGAGAGAGGCGGTGGGGTGGTGTGATGAGGGCGTCGAACGAGACGCGAGTAGAATGTAGAATGTGTGGTCTTATTAAAGTGTGTGTTCGTCCGTCTCTCGTCCTCGTCCGTAGGCGAGACGCGCGGATTAGCGCTGTTCAGATGAGTTTTTGTCCTCGTCGCCCTTGACTTCCTCGCCCTCGTACGTGTTGCCCTCGGACGCGGCGCCGGATGAAGAAGAACCGGCGTTAAGCGCCTCGCCGATCTTCATGACGGCTTGTTGAAGGGCGTTGATGGCGTCGCGCAACTTTTCGGCGTCTTCGCCCTCGGCGGCGGAACGCACGTCGGCTTGGGCGTTGGTGATGGCGTCCTTGACGTCTTGCGGCAAGTTGGCGCCGTGTTCGCTCAAGTTCTTATCCGCGCTGTACACCAACGTGTCCGCCTCGTTTCGGATCTCGATCATCTCCTTTCTCTTCTTGTCGTCCTCGGCGTGCGCCTCCGCGTCGCGAACCATTTGTTCAATGTCCGAGTCGGACAAACCGCCCGAAGATTGGATGGTGACCTTTTGCTCCTTGCCCGTTGCCTTATCCTTGGCGCTAACGTTAACGATGCCGTTCGCGTCGATGTCGAACGTCACCTCGATTTGCGGGACACCGCGCGGGGCCGGCGGGATACCGACGAGATCAAACTGACCGAGCGTCTTGTTGTCGGCGGCCATCTCGCGTTCGCCTTGCAACACCTTGATGCCGACTTGGGTTTGGTTGTCGGCGGCCGTGGAGAAGGTTTGGCTCTTCTTGGTCGGGATGGTGGTGTTGCGGCTGATCAAGCGCGTGAACACTCCACCGAGGGTTTCGATGCCGAGAGAGAGCGGGGTGACGTCCAAGAGCAAAATGTCCTTGACGTCGCCGCGGAGGACGCCCCCTTGGATGGCGGCGCCCATGGCGACGACTTCATCCGGGTTCACGCCCTTGCTCGGATCACGGCCGAAGAGGTCCTTGACGATGCTTTGGACCTTGGGCATGCGAGACATGCCACCGACGAGCAAGACTTCGGAGATTTCACCCGTGCCGATGCCGGCATCCTTCAAGCAGTTTTTGCACGGCTGCTTGGTGCGCTCGAGGAGACCGCCCACGAGGTCTTCGAGCTTGGCGCGCGTGAGGGTCAACGCCATGTGCTTCGGACCCGTGGCATCGGCAGTGATGAACGGCAAGTTGATGTCCGTGCTCTGCGCGGACGACAATTCAATCTTCGCCTTTTCAGCGGCTTCGCGGAGACGTTGCACCGCGAGCTTGTCTTGCTTGAGGTCGATGCCTTGTTCCTTCTTGAAGTTCTCGACGAAGTGATCCAACAACACGGTGTCGAAATCTTCGCCACCCAAGAAGGTGTCACCGTTCGTCGCCTTGACTTCGAAGACGCCGCCGGAGATTTCGAGGATGGAGACGTCGAACGTCCCGCCGCCCAAATCGTACACCGCGACGAGGCCCTCCTTCTTGTCCACCCCGTAGGAAAGCGCGGCGGCGGTCGGCTCATTGATGATGCGAAGCACCTCGAGACCGGCAATCTTACCCGCGTCCTTGGTCGCTTGACGCTGCGCGTCGTTGAAGTACGCCGGCACCGTGATGACGGCTTGCGACACGCCGTGTCCCAAGTACGCCTCCGCCGTCTCCTTCATCTTTTGGAGCACGAACGCTCCCACTTGCGACGGAGAATACTGTTTCCCGCCCGCCGCCACCCACGCATCGCCGTTGGACGCCTTGATAATGTCATACGGCACGAGTTTCGCCTCCTTTTGCGTGTGTTCATCCTCAAACGTTCTCCCGATGAGTCGCTTCGTCGCGTACAGCGTATTCGTCGGGTTGGTCACCGCCTGCCGCTTCGCCGGTTGTCCCACCAATCTCTCACCCTTATCCGAGAACGCCACCATGGACGGCGTCGTTCTCGCGCCCTCCGCATTTTCAATCACTCGCGCGTTCTTCCCTTCCATCACCGCCACGCACGAATTCGTCGTTCCCAGATCGATGCCGATCACGTCGCCGCCCTTGGCGTACCCTCTCGCGAAGGACGGTGCCGCCGCGCTCAACCATCTCGCCTCCGTCGCCGCGACCACCGAATCTCTCACCGCGCATCTCTGCGAAGAAAACGAAAACCCCCACGCGCGTCGCCCCATCGTCAGTCATTCGCTCGCCCTCGCGCGTCGTCGGGTCGTCTCTCGCGCGCCGCGGCTTCCGCGTCCCCGCGCGTCCCTTTTTCGTCGCCCGGGTCCTTCCCTCGTCCTTCATCTCCCTCCGTCGTCCTCGCGCATCGCGCGCGCGCGCATCGAGCGAATCACGCCGAGTCATCGAGTGAGGACACGCACCCCCACGGTCGCGCGCGTCGCGGACGACGCCGTCGTTCGCAATAATCGTCGCATCATCCTCGCGAAATCGGTCGACGTCGATCGAAATCAATCGGTCGACGATGGATCGAGGATCGGTCGGCGCGAAGGATTCGATCGATCGGCACCGCGAGAGTCGTTCGTTCGTTCGTTCGTTCGTTCGCTCGCTCGCGCGAGATGGTCCGCGCTCGCCCTCGCGTCGCGCGCGTCGTCGTCTGACGCGCCGACGAGGTTGAGGGCGAGGTGCGGGCGCGGGACGTCTCTCGGGACGATTTATTGAGTCATGACTGGTCGATGAGTCCCTCTTTGACGCGCACCGGGCACGGCTTCGCGCGCGCGCGCGAGACGGCGACGCGTCGCGACGGGCGAGATGGCGGACGCGCGCGAGGTTCGATCGGAAGTCCTCGCGCGGTTCTGGTCGCTCGCGAGCGAGGACCGAGAGGCGCGCGTGCGCGCGTGCGAGGCGCTGATGGATGACCTCGACGACGCGCGGGAAGGAGGCGGCGGCGGCGGCGGCGACGGTCGAGGCGACGTTGGGCGCGCGGGTGATGGGAAGAGCGATGGAAGAGGGCGCTCGGAGAACGAAGATGACGGCGCGGACGTGCGCGCGTACGCGTTGCGACGATTGACGCGTGGGTTGAGCTCGGGGCGCGGAGGCGCGAGGCAGGGGTTCGCGTTGGCGCTGAGCGAGCTCGCAAGCTCGGAGACGCTGGGAACGACGCCGATGGAGGCGTTGGAGGCGTTGGACGCCAACGTGGCGGCGATCACGAAATCTACTAAGGGTGAAGAGGCGAGGGACATTCTCTTGGGACGAATGTTTGGGTTGGCGGCGATCGGGATCGCGTTGGGGGCGAGGACGGATTTGGACGAGGAGGCGAGGACGAGGTGCGGCGCCGAGGTGATGACGCGGGCGAGGGCGTTGAGTAAGGAAAAGACGTATCTGTGCGAACCTGTGGCGGCGTGTGTGGTCGAGATGCGGCGGGTGTTGGGGAACGAGACGTTCGCGGCGGTGGCTGAACGCGCCGGAGAAGATTTGGCGGAGTGGTTACGAGGCGAGTGCGCCGCGGACACGCTCTGGCTCGCCTGCGAATTGTGCGATGTTTTACCGGCGAACACGCGCGATTCGATCGCATGGTTGCCGACGTGCAAATCGAAGAAGAAGGGTGTGAAATCTGTGGATTGGAAAGAGGTGTTCACACGGGCTGGATTGCGTGAGATTTCAACCGCGCTCGTCAACGCAGCGCACACGCATCCGAGAATGCACAACGCGTGGGAGATGATTCTTCGCGAGGTTTCTCAGGCGGGCGGCGTCGTGTCTCTGTGGGAAGTCGTGTGCGAAGAAGGTTTGTTCGTGTCAGGATCGCATCAGCGTCGATTCCTCGGATTCCGCGTTTTCGACACGCTTCTTTCCTCCGCCGAGGCGCACGAAATCCCGGCACTCTTCACCAACAACTTCATCAAATGCCTGTTGAACAATCTCAGCGCGCCGGACAATTATTTACACGAGTGCACGGTCGATTGTTTGGCTCGTATCGTCGCGTTCGCGTCGGATAAGGAGACGGAATCCTCGAAAAAGATTGCCGTCATTGCAGCGTTGCAACGTCAAGGACCGACTCGGTTCGACAACGTGACGAAGACGAACGCGGTGCAAGATTTAGTCAAGAGTTTGGACAGTGAAGACGCGGTGCACTACTTAGAAGGCATGTACGGTATAGTGACGACCGCACCGGAACAAGATCCTGACGTCGTCGGCACGGAAGAGGAGCTCGCGAGCGCTTTGGCGAACGGTACCAATCAGAAGCGTCGTCTTTGGGCGCTCGAGCAGATGGCTGGACTCATTCCGATGCTCCCGAACGACAAAGTCGTCGAGCTCATGCAATTTATGCTCTTCCACGCCTACTACAAGACGGCGGGCAAGCCGAAGAAGGGTAAATCGAAGGTTTCCGATCGGTTGCTCAAGTCTCCTCTGGAAGAGCCGACGGGATCTGTTCGCGCGGCGTGCTCGACGCGTTTCTTAGCCATGTTGAACTCGAACGTTCGGGCGCAGCGTGCGAACGTGAATAAGGATTCGAACGATGCCACCGAAGTTGTCGATCTTTTGAACGAGGCGACCGCGTTTTGTCGAATGTTGGAGGGTGAAACGTCCGTCGAGATGTGCGACGCCATTCCCGACGAGTATCAGCAAATTCGTGACGAGTTGTTGAAAACGCTCGACGCGTGCGAGAAGAGCGATAAAGAACTGGCGAGAAAAGTCATGCCACTCATTCGCGTGTTATCTGTTCTTCAAGTGAGCGATTGGCGCGAATTCACGCCGGCTTTACAAGATCTTCCGCGATGCGTGTCCGAGCTCATCGCTCCGAAGAAGAAGGTAAAGAAGACGAAAAAGGGCGATGAGGAAGAACCAGAGGCGATCGACGTGTTGGTGGATATCATTTTGAGTCTTTTGGCGCAACCCAGCGCGCTGTTGCGCGACGTCGTCGAGCACACGTTCAAAGCTATCTCTGGACAAGTCTCAAAGGAAGGCATCCAAGACATGTTGCGAATCGTCACCGGACCCGAAGTCGGCGACGACGCCGAGGAAGCGGAGGGTGAGGGCGAAGACGTGCTCATGGAGGATGACGATAGCGACATAGATGATGACGACGAAGACGAAGACGACGAAGACGAAGACGAAGATGACGAAGATGACGAAGACGAAGACTTTGGCGAGGCGAACGAAGACGAGATCGCAGCCATGCGTGCCACCGCGAGTAAAATCGTCGGAGCCGCGAATGATGATTCGGACGAATCCGATTCCGATTCTGAAGGCATGGATGACGCGGCGATGTTTCGCATCGACAAGCTCTTGGCCGAGGCGTTCAAAAGCAGGAAACAAGATTTGATGCGCAAAAAGAATTTGAAGCGCGCGACGCGAGATTTCAAGTTCCGAGTCATCTCTCTGTTCCAGCTCTATGCAAAAGCGCAGCCCGGAAGTGCGCACTTGCCCGGTTCGGTCGTCACGCTTCTGGACGCCATGCGAGACACTCTCGGCAAGCAGGATCCGCAGAGCACGCAACTCGCGGAGAGAATCGCGTCTCTCATCAGCAAGCACATCGCGCACGCACGTGACCTCCCCGAGGTTGCTGATGAGGAAACGTCGGCCGATTCAATCAAAGAGAAGCTCATGTCAGTCATCATCAGCGCGAATCGAGGTGCGAGCGACGGTCAGCTGTTCAACAAAACGGCGACTGCCGCGGCGGCGTATTTGTTGCGCGTTCTCGAAGCAGTCGCAGTTCGCGAACAAGGCGGCAAAACCGCCGATCAGGGCTCTGAGGTGGCGAGCGATCAAGGTATCGAGTGTTACCGTGATGCTCTGAAAATGTTCAAGTCGAAGAAGAGTAGGTTGAAGACGGGTTTCTTTTCGCAAACCTTTGTTCGTCATCCGGCTCTCGCGTGCGCATTGCTACCAGAGTTGTTTGAGCTCGTCGCGCAGGACGCTGACAAAGCGAACGCTCGCGGTGAGTTCTTGCGTCTCGAGGGGTTGAAACTCGTCATCCCAGTCATCCAAGCCGGCAAAAAGCGTTACCAGCCGCTCGCGAAGAGCGCGAAAAAGTCGATGAAGACTATTTCGCAGTCCCTCGCCGCGGTCGTCTCGGCGCCGTACAAGAACAAGAATGCTCGTGCAGACGCGTGCCAGCAGGCGGCCAATTGCATCGAGTCCTTGAACCGTTTACTCGGAGACGTCGATATTAAGACGATGATCGACGTCGACGCCATCGTCGACGCCATCGCGAAGCAAATGTCCCGTCCGCCCGCGTTGCCGCAAAAAGCGCAAAAAGCCTTTGGCCGCATTTGCGTGCTCCTCGGCAGAGACGTTCCGAATGTCCGGGTTCAAGACGTCACGAACGACGATGACGAAGACGACGACGACGATGCTGGGAGCGATTCCGAGGAAGAGGCGCCGAAGAGGAAGTCCAAGAAGCGCGCGTCGACCGATGGCGGCAAGCCGAAATCGTCAAAGAAACAAAAGAAACGCGCGTGAGAAGACGCTCGCATTCACACTCATCCTTGTTAGTACACACATCTACATCTAGCTATTCGCGTCCGCCTCTACTTTTTGCCTCTTCGCCGCCTTCATCGCCTCGAGTATCTCCATCCCTCGCTGGCGTTCGACCGCTTTCCTGTGTCGTTTCGAGTTGGCGTGCGAGCGATAGTTATTCAGCGACCCGCACTTGCACGCGCACGCCTCGCAATAGTACCCGCTCGCCTCCAACGTATCATTCGCGCTCGGTTTCGACGCATCTAGCGCGAAGTCGTCCTCAACGCTCGCTTCCGCCTCCTCTCCCGCGTCGTCCTCGACCGTCGTCGCCGCCGCCTTGGCGGCCAAAGTCTCCTCTCGACGCCGTTTCTTCGACTCGCGACCCTTCTTCCCCGCCAGACCGGCGAGAAACCGCTCCCTGAGCGCGCGTCGCGCCGCGACCGACCGTGCCGAGTTCCCTTCGCCCAGGCGCACGCCCGCGAGACCGCGATTCGTCGAGTCCCCGCCGCCACTCGCGCCTTTGAAACCGTTCGACTTGACGGCGACGCGCTTGATCTCCCGCGGGAGCCCGCGACGTCCGCCGAGGTCGGACGACGCCTTGCTCGCGTGACCGTCTTTGGGACCGGGTGCGGGGGCCATGACGAGCGCGTCGAGACGCGCCCGCGAGTGGGGAGCGCAGTGGGCTGAAAAAAGCGAAGCGCGCGCGATGGTTGTACAGTTGTATTACACTGTCTCGTGAACCGCGCGATGACGACGATACCCGCTCGCTAGCCGTAGCCGTACACGTTTTCTCTGATTCCGGACCGCGATCGACGCGCGCGCGTACGCACCGTCGCCTCGTCGCCTCGTCGACGACCGTCGTCTCGTCACTCGTCCTTTTTCAAATTTAATAATTTATCCATGATCGTCGGCTCCGGCGGCGGCAACAGATCCCTCGCCTCGTACAGCCTCGACAATATCTTTTCTCTCACCTCATCGCTCACCGCCGTCGTCGCGCCGTTCCTCTTATAAAACGCGCTCAACTCTCGCAACGCCTCGGAGATGTCGGCGTACGTCTCCGTACCCGCCGCGCTCCCGTTCCCACCATCGTACGAGATGTACGCCTTGACCGCCTTCTTCGCCGGTTCCGCGAATTTAAACCTCTCCCCCGGTGATTTATCCGCGTTCGCCGCCTCGTACTCGAGCGACGTCGTCAACGCGTCCACGAGCTCGCGCGCCAGTTTCGCGTAATCCTTGGGCACCTCCTCCGCCGCGTTCACCGCGTCCGCGCACGCGCTCGCGCACGCCGCGAGCGCGCCGACGCAGTTGGTGGCGAAAAACGTGCGTCGTCGAACGTCGTCTCTCTCGCGCGAGTCCTCCTCGGCGTCGTCCTCGATCGCGCGCGAGGTGTCCGACGCCGCGGTGCCCAACGCGCCGCCCGGGCGCAACATCTCCCCGGCGCACGGCGCCACGCGGACGAGATCGGCGCGCGAGCGCGGGCCGCGCGCGCGCGCGATGACGGCCGCGCGCGCGGCGGGCGCCGCGACGAGAGGCTTCGCGCGCGACATGCGTGCGCGCGCGATGTGAGGTCACGCGATCCCAACGGTCCAGCGGTCCCGCAGATACGAGCGCGCGATGACGCCGACGGCGCGCGCGACGCCGACGCCGCGGACGCCGACGCCGACGAGACGGACGCGATCGACGCGCGCGACCGCCTCGATCGCGCGCGCGACGCGACGCGCGCGCGAGGAGGGCGGCGAGGCGTCGGTGACGTCGGTGGTGGTGCAGCGAGGCGCGTCGGCGACCGCGCGCGCGTGCGTCGTCGCGGTGACGATGGCGATGACGACGCACGCGGACGTCGCGCGCGCCTTCTCGGGGGAGATCGTCCTGGACGACGTGTCGTACGAGCAGACGCAGTGTCCGCCGAATCAATACATGCCGAGCAAGGGGAAGACGTCGTGTCTCAAGTTTACGGCGACGGCGACCAACGCGTCGAGAAAGAAGATCGAGAGCGCTAACGTGTTTGGGTTCGTGAGTGATGTGGATGGGAACAGCGCGGCGACGGTGAACCCGGATGGGAGCTCTAGGACGGTGTTGTCGGCCATCAAGGGCGAGGTGCCGAATGGGACGTCCAGAGTCGAGTTCATCGTGACGGTGTTTAACGATAGTTTGGCGAAAGGGCCGTTGAAATTGAAGGGGTTCAAGGCGGTTGGGTCGGTGGCGGACATCGATAAGAGATTTACGCCGTTCGATGCGTGCGAGATGGATCCCGAGTCGTGTTATTAATTCGTTTCATCAACTGCGAGTGCAGTTGTTGATTGTTTGTGATGCTGATTACAAGATGTTAATTAGTCGCCCTCGATTCGCCTCTTCGCGTGAGACGGCCCGACGACGTGTTCTGACCAAACGCGCACTAGCTTAATACAGACCTATGAACTTCCACCAAGCCATGCCGACGGTGCCGTAAACGAAAAAGTTGACCACCGACATGTACAAACCTTGCTTCCAAAGCTTTTTGAGACTGATTTCTCCAGAACCGTAGTAGACCGCGGCTTGTCCACTGGCGTAGTGCGTCATACCACCCATGTTATCGGTATTGAACGCTAGAGATAACGCCGCGAGAGGCGGAGGTACGCCGGAAGCGAGCAACAGCGTCAAAAACGCCGGATACAGAGCTCCGACGTGCGCCGATTGCGAGGCGAAAAAGTAGTGCAGGAAAAAGTAAAAGATATGCAATGCGGTGAACATGCCCCACATACCGAGGTGCATCCCGAACAGATAGGATGAGACGAAACTACTCAGCCAAGCGACGACGCCCATCGTGTTGAGTTGTCCGCTAAATCCGACGAGCACAGCGAACCAAATCAACGTGTCCCAAGAACCTTTTTGTCCGAGAGCTTCGTCCCAGGACAACACGCCAAACGCGAGCATAAAACACATGCCGATCATGGCGGCGACGACCGCGCTCACGCCGAGTTGCACGCCGAAAACCCAAAGGAACACGGTGAGGCTGAGAGACATGACCATCTTCTTCTCGATGCTGCTCAGCGGACCGATCTCTACGAGACGCTTCGCCGCCGCCAAAGGTGCGTCCGGAGTTTCATTCAGCTCTGGCGGATCAATCTTATAGATGACCAGAGGCGTCAAGAGTAGGGATGTGAGCGCCGGAACGCTCGCGGCGACGAACCAGGCGTTGAAGGGGTTGCTAAATGGAATACCGCTCTGTAACGCGATTTGCATGGCCAAAAAGGTTTGCGCCGCACCCGAGAGCAGAAACGTAGACGTCGCGCTCGTGCCCTGAATCTGTTGACCTATGAGATACGCTCGCGTACGTTTGTCAAGGGATTTGATCACCGGCACAAAGACGCCGGCGGCTCGCGCCGTGGTCGACGGCATCGCCGGCGAAAGCAATGCCTCTGCGATTTGAAACCCATACGCCAACGACAACGTCGTGCTTCCCGCGATGGACACGAACATCAACGCCAATCGATCACCGAATCCAGTTTTGATGAACGCCCTCGCGAAGAAGCCCGTGACGACGATGAGCCAAACGACCTCGTTGGTGATGGCGCTCAAGCCTTGTGTAAAAGTCAACGTCTTCGTCGCCAGCGCCACCGTCAGCGCGCCGAACGCCCACGCCCCGACGGGCATCGGCTTCAATACCAACCCCGTCACCGTGCTCACGAAGATGCTCAACAAGTTCCACGCCTGGTCGTCCAAAGCCTCGGGACACCCGACCGCGAATTTCAGCAAAAGACCAACACCGATCGCGATAATCGCGTTCGTGACGTTCAAATCGTCCGCCTCCTCCACGGGCACTCTCGTTTCCGTCGTTCCTTCGCTCGCGTCGCTCGCGTCGCCTCCCTCATCGCCCGCCGCCGCGCACACCCGCGACAACCGACCGAACCCGCGCCCTCTCACCGCGCGCCCTCTCACTGCCCTCTCACCGCCCTCGCCCGTCCGCGCACCCCATGCGCGCACCGACGACGCGCGCACGAATCCTCGCCACTCCTCTCTCGCCCCCGCACTCGCGCTCGCCCCCGCGCGCGACGCTCGCGCGCGATAATCGTCACCACCGGGTCGCGCGTGTGCTTTTGCGCCGACGCGCGCGAAACGCCCCCCGCGCGCGCCGATCTCCGCGCGCGGACGCCGTGGAGGCCGCGACGCGGACGCGGACGACGCGCGCGACGACGTCGGCGCGCCGCGCGCGACGGCAGCCATGACGCGCGGGCGTGTGCGGCGACGAACGATTCGTGGCGTGGTGGGCACGGTTCCTTTGTATAGGTAAACAGTGTTAAAATTGTTTGGATCATCCAGTCCCCGCCGACGGCGTGTCGACGACGAAGCCGGCTCGCGGCGTCGGCGCGCGCGGACGTGCTCAAGAATAGAGCGACGATTCCCGCGCGCGCGTCACTGAGTGCGAGCACGTGATTCGTGTCGATGGTCGGCGCTATCGGTGCGCTCACGCGCCGGCTGCGGCGAGCACGTCGTCCACGTCGGCGTGCGCGCCCGGAAGCGCCTCGGCGTGCGCGTACGCGACGTCTTCGCCGCGAAGGACGAACGTACCGCCGAGTCGAAGCACACCCTCGGGCACCCCGCGCTCGGCCTCGCGAATCGGCGCCAATTTGGCGACGTTGGTGAGATATTTAAACCAATCTCCGAAAGAAAAATTCGGCGACTGCAACTTTGGCTTGGTCGTCGCGTCGGTAAATTTCCCGAATCCGCACGCCTCGTACAGCGCGAAATTCATCGAATCGTCCACGCGCGCGATCGAACGTGGAATTTCCGGGTTCAACTCGAGAAATTTCCCCAGTTTCTCCGCGTCTCCCAACGACACGAGGACCACGCGGCCGCCCGCGTCGGCGACGCGCTCGCGCGCGTTTGCCCACTGCCTCGCGTACGACCAGCAAAACAGTCACCCGAGATGACGCAAGACGACGAGCACGACAGGAGAGGCGTCTCCCGCGATGTTTCCGATCGTCTCTCTCGCACCGTCGGCGTCCACGACCTCGACCTCGCGCAGCGCGCGCGCGCTGACGGTGACGTCGTTGATGCGCGCGACCATGGATTCGCCCGCGTTCGGGTCCACCGTGCACGCGATCTCGCCGCAATCGAGCGCTCGCGCGATCGAACGCGTTCCACGTCGTGCTTTCTCCACGTCGACGCGTTCCGAGACGGTGCGCGACGCGCGAGGCGTCGTCGAGACGCGCGCGACCGACGTCATCATCGCGACGGCGTTCGACACTGACGACATCTCGGCGCGCGCGCGCGTCTCCACGACGTCGATGAATCGCGAGACGTCGCGCGAGGACACCGCGCGCGCGTCTCGCGATGTCCTCGACGACCCGGTCGCGCCCGAGGGAGGCGCGACGCTCGAGTACGTCGTCCCGAGGATTCCTCTCGGAGACATGGACCCGAAGCGTTTCGCCGACACTTTTCTCGCGCGACGCGCGCCGGTGATTCTCGTCGACGCCGAGCGAGCGTGCGTGCCGACGTTCACGCTGCGATCTCTCGCCGCGAGCGTGCCCGAGGATTTTCGCGTACCGTTGGAATTGGAGCGAGAGTGCGAGTTGAGCGCCTTCGCGAGGGGCGACGCCAACGCCGACGCGTATCTTCGTAATCTGCACGTGGAGGATTACTTTCCAGACGTGGCGAGCGCGTTGCGCTTACCTCGAGAGTTTGGTGATAATTTGTTAGCGGACGAGACGCGAACGCCGTTCGTGCCGAGACGGTGGAGGCGGTGGTTTGAGCTCTTCGCGTGTCGCTCTACGTGCGCGGGATTTCCGTTTCTTCATCGCGACGCGTGTTGCGTGCACGCGGCGTCGTATCAGATTCAAGGACGGAAGAGGTTCACTCTGTTTCCTCCCACGGATGGTGCGCACGTGTACGCGTCGCTCACGGGGAATCGATCCACCATCGAAGACGTCGACGCCCCCGACGTGTTCGAAAAGTATCCAAACTTTACACGCGCGAGACGACTGACCGTCGACGTCGAGGCGGGAGAGATTCTCTTTGTCCCGAGTAATTGGTGGCACACGGCGAAACCGCTGAGGTGCGAGGCGTCGAACGACGTGTGCGTCTCCATCGCCGCCAGTTTCATCGACGAATCCGTCATGGACGCGTTTGCAGATTCATTCGCCGAATTTCGAGCCATGCAGTCCCTCGTGAAGGCGGGCGCGGCGACGATGACGTAGGGCGATAGCGCGTAGCACATACTCTCCTATAGCTGTGGTAGTATTCATTCCAGTAGCGCATTCTTTTCCTTTACGTTTCTTTTATAATCTAAGCGTTTTACACGTGCTACAGTATCATCTATGCGAGTTTAGATTTTAGAGATGGTCGCCAGTTCGTTCACCCGCTGTCCCGCCTCGACCCACGATAACTTGACGCGCATCGCGATGGGCTTGGACGCGTGTTCCGCCGTCGTGGATACCGTCATCGTCTGCGTCACGGTGGCCCCAGGCGTGATGGTGGACCCGCTCGCGGTTTGCATGGCGAGCGTCATCGTCTTTGGAACAGCCGCCTGTAGTGAAAAGTTTTCCAACGCGTGTTCTCCCGCGTTCACGTATCGCGCGCTGACCAAGGTTTCCATCGGATCGAGCGGGTTCGGTTTCGACGCGGAGAAAAAGATGGATAAACCACCCTTGGTGTACGCAGGCGCCGGAGCTTGCGCAGAAGGAATCGGTGTGGGTTCAACTTTTGCCGGCGATGCAGTGACGGGCGGTTGAGCCACGGCGTCTCCCATGAGATCCATGACGGCGTTCACCGCGGCTGGCGGAGCGCCTCCCATGTTCGAGAATGGATCGTACGCCGCGGGCGCGGGAGACGTCGGTTCGCTTGACATCAAATCGCCGAGGATGTCTCGTTGTATAGATGCCTGGGCCGGCGTCGGCGGTGCGGTCGACGGCATCATGTGAGCGTCCCCGAGAAGATCCGCCAACGCGTCCGGCGCGGACACCTTCGGCGGAGCCGTCGCCGGCGGCGGGGCGTCTCCGAGCATGTCTCCGAGCAAATCAACCGCCGAGTTCGTCTTCGCCGGTGTGGTCGGCGCAGATATCGAACCGTCACCACTGAGTAAATCATTCAGCAGATCGATGCCACTCGCCTGCGACGGCGCCGATGCGTCGTCGTCAAAGTTGAGCAAGTCGCTGAAACTCTTCGCCGGTTTCGTCGCCTCCATCTCTTTCTTCTTCGCGAGCGTCTCCATGGTGTCCGCAGCGACGAATTTGGGAGCTTCTGGTGGGGGAATGTGTTCGAAAAGAACTTCTCTGAGATCTGGCAATTCTTCGAGCATCCGCTTGTACTCGGACGCGCGCTTCTGCGTCTCCACCTCTAATTCCTTTTCAAACTTTGTGAGAATGGGCATGACCGTCGGTTGTTCGTTCGGATCGCGCGCGGCGATCTTTGCCAACGCAGTCATAATCAGAGGACGAATGGATGTGTACTTTTCCTCGTTCAACATCGCCATCATGAGCTTGGTCACGTCGCTGTGCTTAATCTTCGTCAACGTTTCGCCCTCGATGTGCGGCGCGTGCACCATGGCGTCCGAGTACTCGCCGCACACCCATGTCGCAACGGCGCACAACGTCACCTCGGCGTCGTCTTCGCACGCCGCACGATACAGAGCGCGGCCCGTGTACCCGTGAAGAGGAGGCGTTCGCGCGACGAGACCCATGAAGTCGTTGCACTCGAACTCATCGATGTATTGACCGGCGCGCACGAGCAGCGCGATGAAGGTGTCGATGTACCATTGTTTACTCGGCGAATATTTCAGAGCCAAAGCGGACGTCTTCTTCGCGAGATCGCACTTGAACTCTTCGTCGCACACCTCCAAGTATTCGAGCAGTTCAACCGTCAACGTGGTGACGTTCTTGGCGTTCACCAAACTGTACACGAGTTGCAACGCGCTTCTGCGAATCGTCACATCGGCGTCCTTCACGCAGTTCACTATGATTGAGCGATGACGCTGAATCGCTTGCATATCCCCCTCGACCACCTTGACGAGCGTGTTCAGCGCCACGTAACGAATGTTGTTGTCCTTGTTCTGCAAGAACCTACCCAAAATGTTCACTGCGAGCACGCGTAAACCGCCCACCGCCTCGATGGCGATGATGGTCTCAACGGCTTCGTACAGGATGGCGTTACCCGCGTTCTTCGAACCATCCGTGTTGGACGCGATCTGCGCCAGTATATCGCTCATCGCATCGCTCGCGTCGGCGTCGCCTCGACCCAACACGCGAAGCAATCGAAGGATGGCCACCTGCAAAAACGGATCGGCGTGTCCCGCGATGTCGTGCTCGGCGCTCTTCCCCGCGTAAATCAACGACTTGAGCACCTTACACAACTGCGGTACCTGGCTTCGCATTCGCGTCTGCACCTCCGCGTCCTTCTCACACATCTCCGTCGCCAGCGTACACGCCGCGAGCAACACACCGTGATGCCTATCGCTCAATAACGCCTCCGCCGCGTCGACGAATCCTTCGCACAACTCGGGCACCTTTTTAATCACCCTCGTCGCCGTCAACGCCGCCTTCTTCCGAACGTACGAATTCCCGTGCGACAACAATCCCTCAACCTCACCCGCGACGTCCCTCGCCATCTCCGCGCTGCATATGCTCCCCAACATGCATAATCCCAACCCGACGACGTAGTGATTCTTATGCGACAAGTCATTCTTCACGCTATTCGTCACCAACATCGTCACCTCTTGATCCTCGTCCAGGAGCAACATCAGTCCCAGGTACCCCACGCGCTTCTCCGGAAATCCCGATCGCGCCGTGAGTCGCACGCACTCCATCTGTCCGAAATGCGTGGGGTATCCCAACATGTGCATGAACATGAGCTTGGCGACGTTTCTCGGGACCAAGCGTCCCTGATCGGGATTTCGCAGGCTCTCTCTGATCGCGCTCGCCTCGCGCGCCACCACCGCGCGCTCCTCGGCCGCCGTCTTACACTCCCGCACGCGCCGTATGAGGTCTCGAAGGCGTAGGGTGGCCATCGCGCGCGCGTCGACGTTCAAACGACGACGAGCGCGTTCGCACGGGCAATCAGATGAATTCGCGCGCGGGCGTCTCTCTCTCTCTCTCTCTCTCTCTCTCTCTCTCTCTCTCTCTCAACGTCGATTCGCCGACACCCCCGAACGCCTCGAGCGAAACGATTGAGCGCCCGTCGCCCGTCCCTCTCTCGCGCTCGCGCGCGCGTCGACGACTCGCTCGCGCGTCTCGGTCTCCCGTCCCGCTCGGTCGCTCGCGGCTCGCGCGCGGTCCGTCGCGTCACACGCGGACGCCTCCGTCGTCGACTCCGCGCCCTCGCGAGCGACCATGCGCGCGCGCGGCATCGTGCTCGCCCTCGGCGGCGCGCGCGAGTTCGGCGACGCGCTCCTCGAGGACGGCGTCGCGTCGAGATTCGCGCTCGAGTGCGGCGCGCGACCGCTGGTGTACCACGCCCTTCGCGCGATCGCGCGCGCGTCGCGGTACGCGTGCGAAAAGATCACCGTCGTGTGCGAAGGTGACGCGCACGCGGCCATCGTGCGGGAGTGCGCGAGCGCGTGGGCGCTCGAGTGGGGGACGACGCCGACGATCGAGGTGACGGCGGTGGACGAGGGCGCGGGCGGCGGGGACGCGTTGGCGGCGGCGACGCGAGACGACGAGGCGGCGGAGATGAAGGATACGGCGCTGATCGTGGTGAATGGAGACGTGGTGATGGATGTTGATGTTGATGACGTGGTGAGCGCGCACTTTGTGCGAGAGGCGACGGCGACGTGCGTGTTGGCGAAGAGACGGGCGTGGGGTGAGGTCGAGCGCAAGGCGGGACGCGCGCCGAAAGGGATGCGGTACATTGGATTGAGCGCAGATGAAGGTACGGTAGCGTTTTTATCGGGTGGAAAAGAAGATGAGGCGAAGAAACGGCTCAAGTTGCATCGGTCGGCGCTGAATAATAACGGAGAGATGGTGATTAGGACGGATTTGACGGACGTGGGCGCGTACGTGTTGGACGGCGCGGAGACGTTGAGGGCGTTGCGAGAAACGCCGCATCTGAAGAGCGTACGACTGGATTTGGTGCCTCATTTCATGGAAGAACAGTTTCGCGGGACGACCAAGGGAGGCGTCGCGGCGTACATCGTCAAGGATGACAAGTATTGCGTCGCGGTGGATTCGGCGAAACCCGCCCTCTTGGAGACGTCCAAGGACATCGCGTCCGAGTTTCATCACCTGAACGAGAAGCCGCTGAGCAAATACGACAACGTCGTCGACCCGTCCGTGGAGATCGGGGCCAAATCCACCATCGGTCCGGGATGCGCGGTCGCCGCGCGGTGCACCTTTAAAGACAAGTGTTCGGTGAAGAAATCCGTCATCGCGGCGGAGTGTCAATTCGGTTCGGCCGTGAAGATATCCAATTCGCTCATCCTACGCGGCGCCGTCGTGCACGACGGCGCGCACATTCAGGGGTGTATCGTCGGCCCGGGCGCCGTCATCGGTTCCCGCGTCGTCGCCAAGGACAGCGTCATCGGAGCGGGGTACGAAGTCGACGAGGAGGACGACGTCGACGGCGAAACGCTCACCAGGAATCGCGTCGACGTCGCGGCGTGAGGCGTCGACAAACTCAAAACACGCGAACCTTCATTCGTCGTCTCTAGGCCTAGCTTGATTTATAATACAACACTCGCGACATTCACGCACTCGACGTCGCTCACCGCGTCGTCTCCGCGAGCGCGCTCAGACTCTCCTCCATCCCGAGCACGTCGTACGCGCACGACCGTTTCCCGAACGTCGTCGCCATCGTCAAAGCGCTCCACAATCGTCGACGGTACTCGTGTTCCACTCGCACCACGAACGTCATCGTCCCTCGCGCGCCGCCGTCGCCGCAGTCGCCGCCAATGACCGTCGCCTCGAACCCGCCGTCGATGACACCGTGCGCTCGACGCACCGCGTCGCGCACCGACGTCTCCACGTCGTCACGAATCGATTCCCACGTCCCATCCCCGATCGTTCCTTCTCCGACCACCGTCCTGCGTCGCCCGCGCGTCGTCGTCAATCCTCGCGTTCGCGTCGAATTTCGCGCCCACGACCCATCGCGTTCCCGTCGTCTCCTCCGCCCACGCTCGCCTCGCGCACGCACAATCGAGCCTTGGCGTACGCCCATCGTTTTCTCGAGAGTTCCACCGTGCGCTGCGTCGCCGTCGCCATGTCGCGCGCGACGACGCGCGCGTCACTCTCTGACGCCGACGCGGTCGGTCGGTCGGTCGGCCCGCCGTCTTCATGTCGACGTCCACCGTCGCCGCGTCCACCTCGGTCCGCGCGCGCGCGCGTCCTCGCGCGTCGCGACCTCCCCGCGCGTCTCCTTCGAGCGATCTTCGCGACGTCGAGCGCGACGTCGCGAACGAGGGCGCCGCCCGCGTGCGCGTCTCTCGCGCCTTCATCGCCGATCTCGACGCCGACGCCCCGCGCCGCGCGCTCGAATACGTGAGTCTCCCGGCGAACGAGTACAATCTCATCGATCCCGAAAACGTGACCCACGACGCGAGCGGTGGATTCGTCGTCAGCGCGGGTCGACAGCGATTGTTGTTTCTCGACGTCGAGCCTCGAGGGACGGTGCGCGTCGACGCGCGAGAGGACGGAAACGGATGCGTGCAGACGCTCGTCGGCGCGGAAATCGTGAATTTAAAACCCACGGATGGAAGAAGCGCAAAGGTTATCGACGCCGTGAACGCGAGTCTGAAGGATTTGCGATTGAGGAACGAGGTGACGGCGACGACGAGCGACGACGGCGCGCCGGACGCAATCAAGTGTCAAATCGACGTGGCGGGCGACTTTCGAGAAGGGGTCTTCGCGCGCGCGGGCGGGCGTCTGAACACGGTGTTGGGATGGAGTTTAGGAGCGGTCATGCCGTGGTTTCTCACGCAACTCGCCGCGGATTACGGACGGTGGTCGAGGAACGAACCGAGAGTGAACGAAGGCGCGTCGTTGGCGCGCGTGGCGTCGGAAATCATCGCCGGTTCGCGAGGACGACTTCCGCCGGGCGTTCGCGAGTGCGAGTGCGCCGAGGTGGAGGCGTGATGCCTCCATGACGCACTCCTATTCTTTTAATACTCTTTTAATACAGTCTGCGTCTATCGCGCCGCGCACGCGCCGTCGCCCGCGTCTTCGTCTTCGCGCGTCGGCGTCGGCGTCTTCGCCTCCGCCTCCGCCTCCGCCTCGAACGCCGCCGCCGTGTCGTATTCCAACCCCGTCAACGCGAACCACGTGTCCGCCTCGTACACATCCCCCACGATCAATCGCCCCTCTCTCGTCATCGTCAGCGCGCGATCGTGTCCCTTGAGCGTCACCCTCCACGTCTCCTCTCTCGTCGGTCGCGCGTCTCGCGGCACCGGCGTCGCCAACGCGTCGTCGCCCGCGTCGAGTTTCGTCGACGACGCGAACCATCCTCGAAACCGCGCGCGACCGTCGGCATCGATCGCGTACTCGGGCGGGGCGTAGCCACGAACGACTCGGAATCGATCGTCGTCCACGGGGAGCGGGATCCACGTCGTCGCCGACGCGACTCGAATCGAAATCATCATCATCATCATCGTCATCACTCTCGTCGTCACGACCGTTCCGAACGCGCGACCGCGTCGACCGCGCGTTCCGAACGCGTCCCACATTCTCATTCGCGCGCTCGCGCGCTCGCGCGTCCGCGAACGACGCATCGCGCGCGCGTCGGCATCCATCGCGCGTCGCGCGTGGATGGCGTGGATGGTGCTCCATCCATCGAATCCAAACAGATCGTCGTACATACCACGAGAGTACTGACTGAACGTCCGAATACTAACTCCCATGAAAAACAAAAACACAGGCATGCCACGCGTGCGTCCTTCGCGACGGGTCACGACTCGTCATCGAGTCCCCCTCGCGCACACCCGCGCCCTCCATCCGCACCCCGCCCCTCGACCGGCACACTTCGACGCCTCTCGACGACATGAGCGCGATCTCTCTCACGACGGTTTCTCACGCGCGCGCGCGCGTGACGACGTCTTCGCCGAAGTCCACGCGCGTCGATCGGTGCGTGTGAATCGATTCGATCGAACGCGCGATGGGTGGGACGGAGACGGGCGACCGATGCGCGAATGCACATCGCCACCGCGCGAACGGACGCGCGAGCGATGCGCGCGAGTCGCGCGGTCGCGAGACGATGGGTGGGATGGACGCGCGCGAGGGAGGGAGGCGTTCGGGAGGATCGGGGACGCGCGCGTGTGTATTTTTGTCTCTCGTTTCCGTCGATCGCGCGCGTCGTCGAGGGGGGTGATGCGCGTGGACGGGGACGGGAGACGCGCGATCGCGCGCGCGGGGTGGGTCGGGGTGGGAAAGCCCTATCCATTCATCCGCGACGGCGAGCGTCGGTTTTCGTCGGCGTTCGGTCGGGTCGAGGGGGGTGGGGGGACGCGCGTGTGAGAGCGGTGATGCGTGGTGATGGATGATGGAGGCGAGAACGAGATGATTGACGAATGAACGCGTCGCGCGTTGGTTTTTATTCGCAGCGCCGCGCGCGTCCCGGCCGCTCGCGCCGCCGTCGCCGCGCCGACGAAGAGGTGCGTGTGCGCGTCGTCTCGGTGATATGTGCTCGTCAAGGCGTGGACGACGAGGTTTCAATGTTTTCTATGGAGACGCGTGGGTGTCGAGGGTGTGGTGGAGACGTGCGGGACGACGACTGACTGACGAGACGCGCGATTTTTTTTAAACGCAGCGCGCGCGCGACTCGCCGCGCCGCTCCGCGCGCGGTCGCCACCGAGGCTTCCATGGTTGAGGTCGCGCAAGTCGCGAGCCAAAGTGCGGAGATTGCGTCCGTCGCGACGACGTGCTTTGCCATCACCCTCGTCGGCCTCGCCATCGGTTTCGTGCTTCTCCGCGTCGAGGGCTCCGTCATGGGCGAAGAGTAAGCGCGTCGCCCCGGGACGAGAGTCGAGCGCATTGTTTGATTTTATGCTCGCGACAGACGGCGCGTCGGTAGCTTAGAAGGACCCCCAGGTTATATGAAATTATTTTCTGGTATTTTATTCTCCCCCACACGCGCGCTCGCGTTCTCCTCGTCCGTCTCCGCGCGCGCGCTCGTCTCGTCTCCTTCTCATCGTCACTCGCGCGCGCGATGGAGTCGGTGTGGTGTCACGACTGTCGCACGCGCGTCGAGGTCGACGCCCGCGCGTTCGACGACGACTCCAGCGCGTCGTCTGCGCCCGAGTGTCCCGCGTGTTCGGGCGTCTTTCTCGAGCGCGCGGACCCCGCGAACGGGCGCGACGAGGCTGGGGACGACGGCGGTCAGCGCGGGGCGTTTCCCGGCGTCTTGCTCGGCACCGCCTTCATCCCGATCGTCGGTGAAGGAGGGGCGTTCGGAGACATCGATCTCACGCAGTTTGACACGCGAAATTTCGACTCTCCCGCGTCGGCGAACGCGGTGGAGGCGCTCAGAGAGGGAACCGCGCGAGACGCGGGCGCGGCGGGCGCGGGAAAGCCGTGCGCGGTGTGTCTGAGCGAGTACGAGGGCGAAGAACGCGTGAAGACGATTCCGAAGTGTGGTCACACGTTTCACGCGGATTGTTTGATGGAGTGGTTAAAAACGGTACGTGATCGGAGCGCGCGGAACGCGAGAGCGCGGTGACTGACGCGAGACGTATTTTTAGCGCGACACGTGTCCGGTGTGTCGAACAAAGATTGAGTAGACAACGACGAGGACGTGGGGACGAGACGTCGGAAATGGGGGTCGTCGCCGCCCGAGAGGACGCGGCGACGCTAGTCGAGCGCACGCATAGCTTTTAGTAGTCGCGCGAAAAACGTGTAACATTGTGTACGAAGAAGGAAAAATCCCGTCCCGTCGCTGGAAAGAAACGCGCTCTCGTTTCTCGATTACAACCGCTCTAATCGAAGAGCCATGTCCACTAGGTAGAATTCGCTAAGATTGATAATCCAATGCCCTTACTCCCCTTACTTGCCTTCCTTGGCAGCTTGGAGCTTGAGCACCTTCTGTGTACGCGCGAAGCGTCGACGACGAGACGTGGGCTAGGTCAGTCACTCGCTCGCGTTTTGTCGACGTCTCTCTTCCCATCGAGCCGCGCGGTCGATTCACGAAGCGTCACACACGACGTACCTTGACGATCTTTTGTTCCTCAACGAGGAACGCGCGCACGATGCGCTCACGAACCGCACCCGCGGACATGACGCCGCCGTACGCGCGCGAGACGCTCTTCTTGTTCTTGGCCATGTGCTTGCGGCTATACTTTTGCGTCGCACAGCGCGGGACCTGTCGAACGAAACGAACGAACGCGAAGGAAAACCCGTCAGTCACCGTACTCACGCGTCTCGCACCCTCTCTCGCGCTCGCCGTTCATCCGAGCGCGCACGCGCGCCGATCCGCGCGAGTCTCAAAGCCCTAGTGCGAAACCTCACGCTCGATGCATCGCGCGCGACCGAGTCCCTCGCGCGCGCTCGCGACGTTCGATCGCGCGGTCGAACATCACGAACGATATTCTACGACGCATCTCTTCGCGTCTCGCTCGACGTACCCCGTGAATGCGCCCGGCATCGCCCGACGCCGGCTGCGCGCCCTTCGTCGTCTTCTTCACGTACGCGATCCCGAGCGCGCCACCTGGAAGGCGCTTCTTCATGATCTTGTTTCTGCGCGTGTTGTACGCATGTCTGCGCTTGTACGTGATGCGGGGCGCCATCGTGGCCGAGCGCTAGACTTCGCGTCGCGGAGAGGCGGCGCCGACGATCGCTCGCGAGAGGTCGTCCCCATCGGGGGGATGTCGTGTGACATGTCAAAACCGGACCGTGGCGTCACGACCGCGGCGGCGGCGGTCGCCGCGCGCGTTTGACGGCTCGACGACGACGACGTTGGATGCGAGAAAGAATAGATACATGGGTATTTCAAAATGCGTCGTCGTGCGTGAGCATCAAGCAAAGACGCTGTCGCTCTCGTCGGGGTCGGCGTCGCGCGGCGCGCCTCGCGCGTATCGCGACGGATGGCTCGGTCTGAGCCACAGTTTCATCGAGTCCTGCGTCGCCGTGAGCACGGCCTCGGCGGTGAAACAGACGGCGGTGACTGGAGACGTGTGGAGTTTGTGAGTCATGACGGGGACAATGCGTTCGATCTGATCGCGATGGGCGGATTGCACGACGTGCGCGTCGGGGCCGAAGAAGGAGGCGCGTCTCGCGTGTCGCGGCGGCGCGGATTCGCCGACGGTGAGTTGAGACGCGCGATCGTCGAGCGCATCGACGTCGTCGGCGTCGTCGTCGGCGTCATCGGGAATGTGCCAATCCCACAGCGCGACTCGACAGTCTTCACCGACGGAGGCGAATCGTAAGATTCGATGGCCCTCGATGGCGTCGCTCTGATCGACGGCGATATCCGTGATCCAACTTCGATGACCTTCGCACGCCCACGCGACGACTTCGCGCTCGTAAAATCCCCAAATCTCTATCATGTCGCTCTCCCCTCCGGCTAAGACGTACCGACCGCACGGACTCCACGCCACGGCGTTAAAACCGGCGTAGTACGACTTGAAACCGGCGATTATCTTCGGTTTCGGCGCGGCGATATCCAACACTCGACACATCCCCGCGCCGTTCACGACCACTAAATACCTCCCATCGGGCGAAAATGCGACAGCGTTCAGGGCCGATCGCCCGAAGTGCCACCGAGCGCTCGGATTCGATCCCGGGACATCCGACGACACGACGCTCGGCGTCGTGTCAGACGTCAGTTGCGTAAACGTCGCCGCCGTCCCCTCGCTCGTCGAATCGTACGTGTACATGCTCCCGTCCGCGTGTAACGACACGAAATCAAACGGTACGTCGGTACCACCCCCAGTCCTCCACTTGACGCACGTCGTCCTCGATCCATTCACGCCGTTCCCGCCCGCGTTCCACCGCCTCGTCACCGGCGACCGTCTCGCCTTCTCCGACATGTGTTTCCCCACATCCACCGCGCACACCTCCCCGCTCGCCAATCCAACGAGCAAATCACCACACACATCCTCCTCCTCCCCACGCCCTCTCCACGCCAACGCCGTCACGCACTCACCCTCGAATCGTATCTTCGCCGTCGCCTTGCTCGCCGTCGACGCGTTGTACTCGTGAGCGCGCACCGCGTCCCCGGCGTTCACGAGCACGTACCTCGTCCCGTCCACCGTCCCCACCTCGACCCGACGTCGACACCGAGGATCGTACTCCACCCATCGCGTCGAACCGACGCTCGACGTTCGACCGAGGACGTACGACGACGATTTCGTGCGCCAAGATTTCCCCAAGTTGTATCGTCCCTCGGGCGTCTTGAAACAATCCCTCGTCCCCGCGCCCGAGTCCTCGGGTTCACCGTCTCGAGACGATCGCGACGGCGCGCACGGATCGTCCAGGACGAGCTCCGCGGACGGCGCGCGGCGTCCGCGAGGACTCGAGGTCCGGGACCGCATCGCGCGCGAACGCTCTCGGCGTCCCCGTCTGACGGTTGGCGCGCGGGACGTCGCGCGCGGGACGTCACGCGTCGACGCATGGGTCCCCGCGCGCGCGGACGAGCGCGCGGGGACGATGCCGTCGACGTCCCCGACGCGAGGACGGCGACGGCGACGACGACGACGACGACGCGCGAGGACGACGCCGACGCCGACGCCGACGCCACGGCGCGCGCGCGACCGACGGCGATGAAATCGTCCACCGCGCGCGCCGACAGCCTCCGCGCGCCGAGCGAGGACGACGTCGCGCTCGCGTACGATGCCCTTGATCCGAAATCGCGCGGGTTCTTCACCGCGCGCGACGTGCGACGCGTCGCGGACGCGCACGGGTTCGCCGACTGGACCGACGGTGCGATCGAATCCATGTGCGCGGCGTTCAAACCCGAGGTCGAGCGACGCGCCGTGGATCCCGGGACGATGCGGACGACGAGAGATATGTTCGCGGACGTCGTCGCGCGCTCCAAGGCGCGCGCGCGAGGCGCGTAGACCCGAGTAGCGACTGTAGACATTTGAGACATTTTTTGAACTGAACCGCCGGAGACGACGCCGCGCGAGGTGCGCGAGACGGAGACGGCGAGCGCGCGCGAGTGAGGGAGACGATGGTGATGAGGGTGATGCACGCGCGCGCGATGAGCGTCGCCGCGCTCGCGTGCGTCGTCGCGGCGTGCGCGTGCGTCGCCCCGGTGGCGGCCGCGCGCTTATCCGGAGCCGCGCACGATCGCGACGCGTTCGCGGACGGCGTGCCGGAGGGCGACGGTGGATTCAACGATGGGTTCGTCGCCTCCCTCGGTATGGTGCTCGTCAGCGAACTCGGGGACGAGACGTTCATCATCGCCGCCATCATGGCGATGAGAAACTCGCGCGCGGTGGTGCTCGCGGGAGGTTTGAGCGCGTTGACAATCATGACGGTGCTCTCGGTGATGCTCGGTTTGGTGGTGCCGCAGTTGATTAGTAAGGAGACGGTGAGCAAGGCGGCGTTCGTTTTGTACACGTTTTTTGGGTGTCGTTTGATGTACATCGCGTACAAGTCGGAGGGTTCGTCGTCGATGTCGAGCGAGGTCGAGGGGGTTGAGGAAAAGTTGGAAAAGGGGACGGCGGTGAACACGCGCGCGCGCATCGCGCGAATCATGTCGCGCGTGTGCACGCCGGTGTTTATCGAGGCGTTCGTGTTGATTTTCTTGGCGGAGTGGGGCGATAGAAGTCAAATCACGACCATCGCGCTGGCGACGCACAAGAACCCGTACGGCGTGGCCATCGGCGGTATATTGGGTCACTGTTTTTGCACGTCGCTGGCCGTTCTCGGGGGTAGAATCGTGGCGTTGAAGATTTCTCCTCGCACCGTGTCGTTCGTCGGTGGCATCCTCTTCTTCGGGTTCGCGTTGCACGCACTGTATTTCGGCGCGCCCGGCACGGAGACGTTGGCGCGTTGAGAACGCGTGTGGACGATGGCGCGAGTGCAACCCATGGACGTCTTTAATTAATAAATGCGAGCCTAATAAACTTAACGATCACCGTATCACTACCGCGCGCGAACGCGAACGTCCCGATCACGCCCGATCCCGTTCATCCTTGTTCTTCGACATCTCTTCGATGAAGCGCTCTATGGATTTGACCATTTCCATGTTCACCTCGTACTCCTCCTTGAGTTCTTCCGTCGCTTCCGGGGAATCATAGATATCCTGCAAGAGCGCCACAGTATACTCGTACTCCTCCTTCGTGAACAACAACGCCGCCTCCGCCACAGCGGCGGTGGCCAACAAACTCTGTCGCTTCAACTGCGGCGGCAAGCCGTGAAATTTCTTGTAGCAGTTTCCGACGCGTTCCCAATCTCCATCGATCATGCTCTCCGCCAAAATTCTCAGGTGCACGTCGATGATCGTGCTACACGTCGTGAGATCACCCTCGTACACCTGTGTGTACACTTCGACGACGCTCAATTCGTTCACCGCCTCGTACGTCGTCGTCGTGCCCAAGAGCGCCGCCGCCTTGAACCTCGCGTTCACGCTTGAATCCCCCGCGTGCGTCGCGCACGCCGCGATGAGCTTGGACTCCAACTGCTTCCAACCCAAGACATCGTCGTGTTCGATGATCTTCGCCGGCGCGTCCGGAAACTGACGGAGCGCGGCGCCGCCCGCCGGGGCAGCCTCAGCCATGGCGCGCGCGGCGACGCGACGACCGCGCGCGCGATGAGCGGACGCGCGAGGCGCGACGCGAGCGAGAGACGCGGTGTGCGACGCAGAGGCGAGGGGCATACTCTCACGAACGCCGCGCGTCGATTGGACGCGGCGCGAGGCGGGGTTTGACGCGCGACGAGGCGCGCGATCGAACGCAAGAAGGTCGACGTCATTTCATCCGAAACGGGCTCGAGGCGGGCTCGAGACGGAGACGCGAGGGAGGTGACTATGAATGAGAATGAACTGCTACATGCGGAGATAAACTAGCGCTGATACAACCCGCCGACGCGCTCGAACGAACGAACGAGCGACGGGGGAGATGACGACGGCGCGACGGCGCGCGGCCGAGACGTCGGTTCGTCGGCTGCTCACTTTCCGTACTTGGGCTTCCAGACGTTTTCAAACCAATCCTTCGTCTTGGCCCACGCCTCGTCGGGGGTGTAGATGGGCTCGTACCCTAAATCGTTTTTCGCGGCCTCGATGTTGAACCAGCGGTTGATGAGGAGCATGCGCACGGAGAAGGGCGTGAGCTTAAACTTTTTGCCGACGACGTAGCCGACAGCGTCGCACGCGTACGCCAATGGCATCATGAAATACCATCCGGGAAGCTTGAATTTCTTCTTCAGCGACGGGTACCCGAGCTCAACGAACGCACGCTCCAAGAAGTCCCACAGTTTGACCGGTTCGCCGTCCGTGCAAATGTAAAACTTTTTCAACGCCGGAGAGTTTGGATACAACGCGCGTTCGCCCAAAATCAAACCGTGACAATAGTTATCCACGTAGCACACGCTGATGAGATTCTCGCCGTTTCCGAAGATTCTCAATCGCTTGGCGTTGATGAGAAAGTTGTGCATGAAGAGCATGTCCCTCGGCCCGTACACTTGATGCGGCGCCACCGCCACGCTGAAAAACGTCTCGCCGTCGCACGCGTCCATCATCGCCTGCTCACCCTTCGCCTTACTCTCCGCGTATTCCTGCAAGAAAACCTTCGGAAAGCTCAATTCACTCTCACGCTTCCCGTTGATGTCCTTCCCATCGAACCTCGTCGACGGCGACGACGACATGACGCATTTTTTCACGCCGTGCTTCTTACACGCCGCGATCACGTTGAGCGTCCCCACGTGATTAACCGCGTCGTACAGCTCGCGCTTGTGATACGGCCCGACGAGCGCGGCGATGTGCCACACGCACTCCGCGCCCTCGATCGCGCGATCCACGTCCTCGGGCTTCGTGAGATCGCCTCGAAACCACACGATGCGAGGATCGTCCCCGGCGTCATCGGGTTTGGGCGCGACGTCGAACGCGACGACTCGCTCGGCGCCTCGCTCGACGAGCATCTCCACGAGTCGACGACCGACGAAACCGATACCACCGGTGACGACGCATCGCTTAGGGACCGGAGGGTACGTCTTCGGTGCCATGGTCGCGAGGCTTCGAGTGCGGCGGTCGGACGCGTTCGTCTACTCCGGTATCGTTACTACAAAATCTATGATCCATCCTCCATCGAGCGCGCGATCGAACGCTCACGTCTCCGTCACAGTCTCACCGTAATCCACCACGCTCCTCGTCTCCGCGCGTTTCGCCCGCAGACGCGCCTTGAGCTCCAACGCGAAGACGCTCCGTAAATCCTCATCCCTCGTCCTCAACACGTACTCGTCCAACCCCCCCGCTTTATCCATGCATCGCAGCGCGTGCGCGGTCACGCGCATGGGAATCATCTCCTCCAACAATTCGCTGTACACGCGCTTCTTTTGCGCGTTCGGAAGCCATCGCCTTCGAGTCTTGTTCCCACCGTCCTCGCTCACGCGATTGCCAAACTTGACGTGTTTCCCCGCGAAGACGCCTCGTCGCGCCTTCCCTTGCACCACGCGCGCGAGCGCGCGACGCACCGCGGGCGCGAGGTCTTTCACGCGCACCATGGTTCGCGCTCTCTCGCCGCGCGCGCGCGCGCTCTGACGCCGCGCCCGCGCGCGCGCGCCCCGGTCGCTCGGTCGAGGGTCGCGACCCGCGCGCGCGGGGGCGGTGGGACGGAGACTCTTCCCTGAGTCACGACTCATGGGACTACCCTTGATTCATGACCGGTCACCGAGTCCATCCATGTCTCGTGTCCGACCGACCGCGCGCATCGCGACTTTTGCGACTTTTTCCCGTACGGAGGAATCGCGACGGCGACGGGACCGCAGACGACGACGACGACGACGACGCGAGGACGTCGCGCGCTCGTGGAGTCGTCGCGCGCGCGGCTCGTTTTTTGTTCTTCGTCGACGTTCCGTTCCGTTCGTTCGTTCGTCCGTCCGTCCGTGAACGAGCGCGAGCGAACGCGAGAGAGGGCACGCGCGCTCATCCCGCGAAAAAGCGCAAGCGCGCGCGCCTTCGATCGATGATGACGACGCGCGCGCGCGCGCCGAGAGACGACGGCGACGACGACGATGTTCGCGCGATGGGAAATAGCGCCGTCGTTCCTTCGTTCGGCTCGTCCGAGACGACGGTCGCGGTGAGCGCGACGCGAGACGACGATGGACGATTCCCGCAACCTCGACACCCGGACCACCACCACCACCACAACCACCACCGAGAGCGGTCGGCGTCGGCGTCGGCGTCGCCGAGAGCGTCTCTGCTCGGTGATGCGTTGCGTCAGAGTGCGAGAGAGGATGAAAGGATGAAATCGAAGACTTCGAAACCGTTCGGGAGCCACGGAAGCCACGAGAGCGAGAGGGTGGCGTTCGCGTTCGCGGGGGCGTTCGAAGACGAGGTCGGGGAAGACGCGGAGAACGCGCGCGCGGACGCGGTGGTGGCGTTCGAAGATGACGCGCGTGAAGACGATGAGGATGGATCTCGTGGGAATCGTCATCAGTATTCGTCGAAACCGATCGATATTCCGAGATCGGAGAGTGGCAAGGGACACTGGAAGACGTGCGTGACGCTACGCGAGGCGACGCTACACGAGGCGCGCGCGCGCGATGATGATGATCGATCGAGACGTGTATGGGGTGAAAGACGCGACAGAAGGTGTGGTGTGACGTGAACACACGATGACTGACTGGTAATGTGCGTGATGCGCACGATTCTTGGCGCAGGAGACCTCGTCGAATGATCGCCGGGAGAGCGGAGTATTAGCCGCCGAAACCATCAACCACGAGCAGCACACTCACCACAGGGTTTTTACCCGTGTATATTTTTTCCATGTGTATAATGATTACGAGCTCCATCGCACCCATCGCGTCCATGTGCATATTATTTGTAATGTACCATCTTATTCGAGCATCATTTCTCCGGAGTCGAGTCGAGCCGCGCGAAGGGCTAATGGTTGGAATCAGCATTACAAAGGCTCGACGGGAGATGGATGGACGACGACCTCGTCGTTCGCTTCGGCCAGAATGGGACCGACGCGGTGGACGAATACGTCACCCAACGCCTGTGACAGCTCGTTGGGTTTGTCGTCTCGTCGAATGAGAGACGTCAAGAGAGGGTACAATTTTGGAAGATTGGATTTGAATCTCGCCGGATCCAGCGCGCACACGGCATAGAGCGCGTCGACGGACACTTGGGCGTGCACTCGAACGCTCTGGCGAACGTCAATGTACGGATTCGCGGCGTCGAACTGCAAATAATTCTCGAGCGCCAGCGCGGCGACTCGCACGAGTTGCTCGGTTCGCGCGACGACTCCGTCGCCTTGTAACTGACCGAGCGTGCGAAGCATGAGAGCCGAGGCGTGCGCCTCGAGGCCGAGGATCAACGGTTCGGTGTCATCCACGTACGCGCGCGTTTCAGCGTCCGGCTCGTCGGTAAGAGACGTGAGCTGACGCGAAGCCACCGCGGCTTTCGTGTACACGCCCTCGAGGACGTCTAACAACACGAAGAGAGTGTCTACGTTGAAAGAAGCCCTGGATGACGTCGCCTCGGTCGACAAATCATTCGCTGCGGACACCAAAAGCGTTTGCGTCTTGACGCTGATGATCGCGGCGCGCGTGGCGTCGCCATCGGTGGTCTCGTCCGAGAAGACGCCAAAGTTTGGAGTCGTCTCGTCGAACGCCTTCTGAAGCGCCTCCATGCACTGATGCCACTCGCGTTCTTTCATGAGAGGAGCGCCGTTTATGAGTAAGCGCTTAAACGCGACGACGCCGCACGCCGCAAGCTGCTCGTGCGCTCGCGAAGCCAGACCACACAGCAACTTGAGCAAGTCGGGGATGACGCCCGCGTCGACGACTGCTTGGTGGAATTGCACCGCCAGGTCCACGACGAGTTCCAGGCATCGCGTGCACGTACCGTACAACCAGTCGTCGATGTCCTCCGACGCGATTTCGTAATCATCATCCCCTCGTCGCTGGGGCACGATGTCCGCTCTCACGTGATCGAAGATCGGAAACAAGATTCGGCTGTACACTCGCGTCCAGAACCCGGGGGTGAACGACCCGCCGTGAAACTTGAGCGTGTCGAAGAGGACCTCTAGCGCTGAGGTACGAATTTCCGATCGAGGGTCAAACGCGAGCTCGGATAATCCCGCCAAGAGAGGGAACCAAAAGTACGTGTGCGCCTCCGCGTCGGTGAAGCACGTGGTCGCGACGGTGGATTTCGACGGCGTCACCTCCACCGCGCCGTCCGCCGCGAGCTGCTTTTCAGTCGCCGCGGTTTCTTCCAAATCACCGAGCGCGCCCTCGGCAAGTTTCAGTGCACAAAAGCGAAGGAAAGCAAGAGCGTTCAAACACACCTCTGAACCGGCTTCAGAGTTCGTGAACGCCACGAGGCAATTGACGCAGTCGGTGAACGCCACCGTGTCCGTTTCGATGATGTAATGGAAGTGTTCACGAATGATTCGTTCAATCGTCTGGAACGCCAACGTGACGATTTGACCGTCCTCATCGGCAGCCGCCGTCGTGAAAACCATGAACATCGACTTCCATCCAGACTTGATGTGAGAGACGCGCGCTTGCACCATTTGCGAAACGCATCGTATGATGAGCTCTCGAATTTCTACGGCCGGAGATTGACGCATCACGACGACAAACGGTCGCAAGAACTCGTTTTGGAACGAGTAATTGGCTAATTCTGTGCGACTGAGGAATTTCATCGCCAGCTGCCGAAGCGAGTCGACAACCATCATCGAAATTTTCAGATTCGGCGAGCAACCGACGACGACAAAGAAATCGCTCAACACCTGCCACACGCGTGCCCAGATGAGTCGAATTCGATCCATGTTGAACGACGCGACTTCGACAATCTTTCCTAGACTGTACGCTCGAGGAGAGCTAGACGACGTTTCCTGTATGGCGAGCTCACACAAGCATCGGACAAATTCGACGATGGCTTCTCCGTTGAGATTCACGCTCGCGTGGAACAAATGTGCGAGCTCGTCCGGATGAAGTTCCGTCAGAATCATGCGATTGGGTGGACTTAAATTGTCGAAACCGTGCAAGTCAAGTTTTTCATCTGCTTGTTCAGCCGTTCCTGTGCTCTCAGGGCTGATCGTGCTTGCCTCCGTCGATGAAAGCGACTTTCTCGGCGCTTGCTTCGCCACCGCGGCCACCGACGACACTGATTTACGGAACAGGCGCGGGCGCGCATGCGCGCGCGCCGATTCATCCTCGTCGTGCGCGGAATCGGAGAACAGAGAACTGTCGTTGAACCCATTCGCGAGCGCGTAGACGTGTTCGTACTTGCTCACGCAAGCCAAAATGGTGGTCCACATTTCCCCCAACTCGTTGCCGTTTTCGATCGCTGCGCGCACGAGCGTTTTCACTGCGCTCACGTGCTTCGCGCGCATGTTACCCGCGTTGTGTAAAGAAGTCAATTTAACCAGAGCCGTGATGAAAGTATCGCGCGACTCATACATTCCAAGAAGAGATGTGAGGCGGATGATGCGTCGGAAACTCTCGAGGCACCTGGACACGACGCCGGCGCTTTCGGTGTCTTCAAAAGCCGCGCCAAGAAGCGACAGAATAGGATTCCAAATGAGTTCGAGCATGGGTTTTGCACAAACAGCCTCTCCAACTTTCAAAAACCCTTTCATCGTCGCCGCCTGTGCGCGAACCTGACTGATGAGATCAGCTGTATCTATTTGCACCGTCTCCTCTTTGCGTTTACCAGACATCAGGGAGAAGAAAACATCCATCCCCAGACGCGCGGAGAAATTGTTCTTGTCCTTCTTTTCGTTTACATTCAACGCCGCCTCGGCCGGCTCTTTCAACTTGATTTCGTTGTTCACGATCCGATCGTACAACTCTTCGAGAACTTCGCTGGGCAAGTCTTGTCCGTCGTCGATGCCTCTGTTGTTACGAATGAAACCTTCCTTGGTCATCTTATTCTTCACTTGGGGATTGTGCGCATCAGTGTTCAACATGATGACCGAAAACGACAGCACGTACGCCGTGTCGGCGTTCTTGTACACGGTTGGGTTTTGCTTGTGATACCGTTCAGCAAACTTTTCCATCAGACGATCGATTTTTTGCGACTCTCCCGGCAACCGGAAGCCTTCAAGAAATTTACGGATCGCGTCATCGAGCGTGAGGGATGTGAAATCCATCGCATCAACGTACGCGTGCATCACTTTGATCATTGGTTCATCGCGCTCACCCAAGTAGTCGCCGATGACGGTTTTATCCAAGCCCGGCGTCGCGCGCAAAAATTCCGCTATCTCGTCAAAAGATTCGCCGAGGCGTCCGATGGACTGCAAATGCGCAAGACCTTTCTTCGCCTTCTTGTTGAAGAGGGTGATCCCCTCTTGGAACTCTCGCTTGTCCGCCTTGAGTTTGGCGAGGCTATGACCAAGATCCTTGTCGACAGACTTGCTCGTCTTCAGAGGTGTCGAGTATCCCACCTCTGTCGACTCGGCGGTGACGGCTTCACCGGCGACGCCCGCGCGCGGATCTAGCCTCGCGCTCGTCCACTCACCTATCGCGCCCACGAGTGTATCCAGACACTCGAGCGCTTCGACTTTCAGCACCGATTCCCGAGCAGCCTCCGGACCGCCCGCGTGGCCGACGTCCACTCCCTGCGCGATTCTCACGAGAGATAAGACGCACCGCTCGAAAAGGTTTTGACCGTCCAAGTCGCAATCGAAATTCGCGAACAAGTCCACCATAAGTTGTGCGTCGCCGCATATGACCTGCAATCCCTTCACCAGAGTGGCGCGCTGATTGTACGCGCTCAGCGGCGTGCCTTCGGTGAGTTCCAGCGGTTTGAGCAAGAGCATCGGGAAAAAGAAACCAATCTCCGCCTTGAGATACGCGCGGTATCTCGTCAAGAGCGTGAGAAAGATTGAACACGACAGCTGATACGCCTCGTGCACGCCGGTGCTCGCGTTCGTCACGATCGCATCGCACAGATACTCTCGCACGGCGTCCGTGAATCGCGGACTCGAAGAAAACGTATCGCCCGTGTTTTCAATGATAATCTTGAGCAACTGCAGCGATAAAACCTTACTCCTGTTCGACGCTGCGTTCGTCAAATCCGTGCTCGCCTTTTTCGCGAGCTTGCACAATGATCTAAAAACTATGAACGCGTCCGTCTCGAGTTCGGACGCCGCGGACCCATCGTTCGCCCTCACCGGCGAACTTCCACCTGGCGAGAACGGCGCCAACGTCTCGGTGACTCGATTGGGCGTCATCGGCGCCGTATCGTCGTCAAACTCCCCCTTCGTGATGGCGTGTTCGACAGAATCTGTCTTGACGACGTCGTCGGGATCGGTGAAATAACTGAACGACCCGACTGAGTTCATATCCGTCGTCACCTTGTTGATGAATGACTGCACCGCGGCGGACATGGCCGTGACGCCGTTCACCTCGGGGTCCGCACCCACCGGTCTTAGTACATCCGCCACGACGACCGCCGGCGCCGTCGCGTGGGGATCATCAGTCTCTAATCGATGAAACACCGTCGTGAGCATCTGCGTCAGCGTCGCCTTGGCCGTGTTTTGATTCACCTCGGACTTGCTCGCGAGATAAATGTTATAACACGTGCGCACGACGCGTAATAACGCTCGATCGTGCACCTCGAATGCGCGACTGCTCACTGCTGTGAGGACCGTCTTCAACACCTGCAGCTCCACCGCCACATCTCGCACGTCCCCGGCGCCACACACCGCGTCGATGATCTCTTCCGCGCGCGTACTCTCCGTCGTCGTCTCAGGCGCCGCGTCTCCGCGTCCCGCGTCCCCCGCGTCCCTCGCGTCTTCCACGCCCTCCGCTCTCGCCTCACCGCGCTCACGCCGCTCGAGAACATCGCTCGACGACTCCACCGCGTCCAGCGTCGCTCCCGCGCGCGTCGCTCGACCGACGACTAATCCTCTCGCCAGCAGCGTCTGCGCGGCGCCCAACGCCGCGGCGATCACCGCCGACGACCCGCTCTCCATCGCCGCGCGCAGCGGCGGTAGAAGCACCTCCGTCTGCGCGTCTCTCAGCGCCCCATCCGAGGCCGTCGCCGACCCCTCCGCGCCGAGCGCGTCGAAGCTTCCGTCGGCGACGGATGCGCGCAAAGCGTCGAGCGCGTCGACGATATCCGCGTGTCTCTTCGGTCGCAGCGCGCACGCGTCCGCCACAGCGCCGAGGACGACGTCGATCGTCTCCGCGCGCGTCATCTCGCGAGCGCGCGACGCGAGATGTCGCGCGGCGACGCGCGAATGCGCGTCATCGTTCGCCGCGCGCGCGAGATTTCGCTTCACACATGGCGCCACCGTCGTGCGCGCTCTTCGTCGTGGACGACGCGGAGACGTTGGCGTACTCGAGAGATCTCGCGCGAGAGGGTGACGACGATGAGGTGGGTCCGTCGAGGCGCGCGCGCGCGCGGGGAGCCGTTTTCGCGAAGACTCACCGTTGATTCGATTCGTCGTTTTCGTTCGCGACGCAGGCGACGGAGGGGTCGACGACGCGCGGACTGGAACCGCACGCGCGGGATTTCGTCGCGCGCGCGGCGCTCGACGTCGCGGACGAGCGGGCGAGGGAGACGAACGCGACGTATCTCAGAGTCGTCGATCGTTTCGACGACGTCGACGCGCACGCGTACGCGACGGCGACGCGATGTCGGATGATTCTCTTGACGAGTCGCAGAGGACTGAGCGGTGGTGATGAGGGGGTGCGGATGTTTTTCGCGGACGCGCACGAGGCGTACGCGAGGGCGCTGATGAATCCGATGTCGGGGGAGATGAACGGATTGGGCGAGAGTTTCGACCGCGCCGTTCGACGCGCGGCGGCTCAACGGTTCGGATTACCTTTGACGCCACGCCGTGAGTCGAGCGCGGTGGCGTAGGGAGCGATCGGCGTTGTCGTTGATAGTTACATAGTCCAAGTTGTTTTACATGTATAACGAATACTCAGTCGCGATTTACGGCACGTAGAACGGATTCTTCGGCGCGCGCGTAGGCCACACCGCGCTGAGATAACATGTTCCTGGAACACCCGTTCGGTGAAAGTTGCTGTTGAAGCCCAGTGAGATACTGTTGATGGTATCCACGCCGCTATCGCCAGACCACGGGAAGAGATTGAAATACTCTTTGTCCTTGCCGATGCGAATCTCTACGCCACCCGCGGTGTACTTGAAATCGAAGCGCCACTCGGTAGTGTCGTTCTCTTCGACGGAACCGAGTTTATCCGTGCGCCACCACCAAGATTGATCACTCCACGGGGCGTACGCATGTTGCCACGTGCCGCAGCGTCTATCATCCGTGACAAAAAGGGCGTTATGCGACCACTTTGGCCGCGGATCGAAATGGATGACGATATCCTCGCACACCTGAGCCGGATTACCGGGCGGAGAACGTGAGGCGTACAAGTTCATCGTGCACACGCCTAAATTATTCCAGCCGTACATGATGTAAGAAAATCCGAGACCGCGCGGAGGATGCGCCTCGAGCGCCGACGTCATGAGGGCTCGTTCCGCGGGCGTCCACTCGTGCGGTTCGCCGTCGGGATGGCACGACTCTTTGCACGTACCGAACGTAAAATCCACGTACCCTCTCGGACTCCGATCGGTGTTGCGGGCCGCGTCGATATTAATGATACGATTGATGAATCCGCCGTAGGAGTGTACGCACGAATCGCGCGCGACGAGAGCGCTCGGAGGTAAATCCTTCTGCGGCGTCTTCTTCGAGTTGAACTTGTTCGGTCCGATTTCTCTGAGAATCTTTCCCTGCGCATTCTTCAACGCAAATCCCCATTCGTGATTGAGTTTGTCCGTCGTCGCCTCCCACGCCTGCGTGTCGCCGGGAAACAGGTTTCCCATCTCCATCTTCACGCCCTTCGACCAGTCGAAGAAATTGTTCCCGTTGAAGTTGTGATACACGATTCTCGCCTCGGTCACGTTCGCCCCGGGCCCAAAAAAATCAGGAAACGCCGCTTTCAACGCAGCGCTCTCGCATCCCATGTGCAGCGTGTACGTGATGGGCGAGCGTTGCCCGCTCGGCTTTCTCGGAACCGACGCGTTGTACCGCCCGAGCTCGGCCGCGACGGCCGCGACGGGTCTCGGCGCGCCCAACGCCTCGGGCGTCACCAAATGCCCGTGCGACCACACGCTCGACGCGCTCGCGTCCAACGCATCACCGAGTCCTTCTCCCCCGCGCGCCTCTCCCCCGCGCGTCGACACCACGCTCACCGAGGCGAGGACGACCACCACCGCGCCCACGACCGAGGCCAACACCCTCGTCATCCCACCGCGTCGCGACGACACCGCGCGCGCGTCCGACGCCGACGCCGACGCCGACGCCAAGAGCGCATCGTCTTCGCTCGACATGTTGACTCGCGACGACGACCGACGCCGAACGTCCGCCCGACTCTCGCGTCACTCATTCATTCATGTCATCCATTCATTCATTCATTCATTCGAGACTCCGGGTGGGATATTGGACGACGCGTCACTCGACCGCGCGCGTCGACGGACGCCGTCATGCGCGCGCGGGAGATGACGACGACGGTGACGAGCGTCGCTCTCGTCGTCGTTCTCGTCGCCGTGGGGGCGTTCGCGGAGGATTCGGACGCGAGCGCGGGAACACCGCCGACGGTCGATCCGAGGCGGTACGCGTCGTGCGCCCCGCGCGAGGCGCCGAAAGCGGAGCGGTGCGCGTACGTGCGACAGAATCCACTGTGTGCGCGCGATGAAAATTTCATACCGTATCTCGAGACGCACTACTGCGCGTTGGAGGGGGACGCGTTCGCGAGCGGCGCGGCGAGCGCGGCGTTGGCGGCGGCGTTTTTCGGTGCGCTGGCCGTCACCGCCGAGCGATTTTTCGTGCCGGCGTTGAAAAACATCGCGTCGGTGTTGAGATTGTCGGACGATGTCGCGGGTGCGACGCTGTTGTCGTTCGGGAACGGGGCGCCGGATATATTCGCCCAAATCGCCGCGTTGAGTCACCGGGACGCCGGAGCGTCGGTGGCGCTCGCGCTCGGCGCGGTCGCGGGCGCGGGGATGTTCATCGCGAGCTTTGTGTTTCCGTGCGTCGTGTTGTTTGCGCTTCGCGATGGGAATAGGTACCTGGCGCTCCATAAGTGGAGCTTTACGCGCGACGTTGGATTTTTCGCGACGGCGTTCGCGTTGGCGCTCGGATTCTTCGTCGACGGTAGCGTGGAGGCGTTCGAAGCAGCGAGCTTGTTCGCGCTGTACTTGGTTTATCTCGTCGTGCTGTTCACTGGGAGACGCGTGCGGCGGCTGTTGCGCAAAACGATTGAGTTTTTAAAGGGTGAATTGGATAGCGACGACGAATCGTCCATCGATTGGGACGACAGTGACAACGAAGACGTCGCCGCGCCGATGTTGGACGACGCGAATAGAGAAGACGAAGAGACCGGGGGCGATGAGAATAGGTCCGACGATGGGCGAGACGAGAGCGAAAGTGACGCCGACGCCGAAACGGCGTCCGACACCTCGCTCGAAGAGACGCGTTCGCTCGCGCACGAGGTCGCGCGCAACGTCGTATATGCGTGTAAAAAAGCGGAGATTCCACTTCGCGCGATGTTACGATTGACGATGCCAGAGCTCGGTCACGGTGATGGGTCGGTACCTCGAAGACATGCCGTGGCCTTACCGATCGCCGCGCCGTTATTCATGCTCTTCGCGACGGGGATGTTTCCCGAACGCATTCGATGGGTGGGCATCGGATACGGACTCGGTGTTTCCGTCGTCTGTGCATTCATAGTGATGCACGCGTGGCCGCACATCGGCGACACGCGCTCGCTACGCGCACTGCTCACCGCGTGCGCGTTCTTCCAATCAATCTTATGGATGAACACCACGGCGAGCGAACTCGTGTCGTTGCTCGGCGCTGTGGGAAAAGTGAGCGGCGTGAGCGAAGCCTTGCTCGGCGCCCCCGTGCTCGCCTGGGGTAACTCCGTCGGAGACTTTGTCTCCAATACGGTCGTGTCGCGAGAGGGGAATCCGAACATGGCTGTCGCCGCGTGTTTCGCCGGACCGTTGATGAATCTTCTCGTCGGCACGTCGTTTGGTTTGTTGCTCCACATCGCACAGTTCGGCCCAGTGACCGGCTACGTGATGCCCAACGAGCTCATCTTACTCGGCGGTGCGCTGATGTTTGCGCTCGCGTTCGCATTGTTTGCCATTCCTTTCGCGTTCAAGTGGCGCGTGAGCAGGGAGCCGGCGTACGGCATGATTGCGTTTTACGTCACGTTTTCGGTCGTGTACGCGTTGACGAGCACGCGAAGCATATTCAGAAAACCTTGGCTCGGCCCGTCGTAGGTTGACATTGTTGTATACATATTACAGAGATCTCGCATACTCTATCGCCTTTTCCAGAGACCCTCCGAACGCGCGCGCGAGCGCCCTGGCGGACTCATCCTCGTTTCGAGGTTGCTGTCCTTTACCGAACAATTTTATCCAGTGTCTCTTGCGAAAGTTGATGAACCAGTTGTTCACCTGCGTCGCGTCGAGATTCGTCTTGGCGATGAGTTCACTCTTCGCCTCGTCGCTCGGGTACGGCCACACGATGTTCTCCGACCACCATTTCTTCAAGACTTCGGTCGACGAGTCGGGAAGTTTGCCCTTTTTCCGCTTGCGCATGAATTCCGACTTCAACGTGAGAATATTCTTCGCGTATTTGCGCTTGAGATCCTGGCGCAATCGCTCTTCGTGATCGCGGCGCTCGCGCGCGTTGGAAAGTATTTTGTCGAAATCATCGCTCGCGTCCGCGTGCTCGTCGGCCGTCGCCGGGGCTCTCCTCTCGCACGCGTCGGCGGCGGCGCGTTCGCGGCGCACGACTTCCTCGTGCACGTTTCTCGCTCGAGCTTCAAAGTGTTCGCAGCACTCCTTGGCGCTCTCGTACGCCGTGTGTAATTCCTTGACGTATGACTCCAACTCGTGCGTGCACTCGCGCATGTAATCGTCCAAATCGAGCGCGTCGGTAGATCCAAACGTCGACGACGCGCTCGTCGAGTCTTCGTTCGTCGCCTGCGTCGAGTACAACATCGCACTCTTCTCTCGCTCGAGCGCGTCCGCCGTCTCCGAGTCCGCGCCAATCTTACGACACTCGTAATACGCCTCGACGAGTCTCGAGTACATCGGGTGCGCCCGTATAGCGAGCGTCATCTCCTCCGACTCGTCGCTCTCGCTCGAACGCGGCGTCCCTCTCTCGTCCGCGCCGACGAGCGCGGCCACGTCCTCTCCGAATCCCGGCAGCGCGTCCACCACGTCGTCCACGAATTCCACACCATCATCTCTGAAATACGTCTCAAAACACGCCGCGTCCTCGTTCGACGACCCATCCATCCACCCTCCCCCGTCTCCGCCGCCGCCGCGCGCGTCTTCGCGCATCGCGCGCGCGCGCGTCGTCCCCGCGCGTCGTCCCCGCACGACCGCTTCACGCCTCTCCCCTCGCCCGTCCCGAGCGTTCGACCCTCGAGTTCGTCTCTTCGCGCGCGCTCGGCTCTCCCTTCGCCCCGCGAGTCGTCGTCTCGCGCGCTTAAAATAGCTCGACTCGACGCCGTCGCCGCCGTCGCCGCCAGAGGTTTGAGAGGTTGTTACCGTCCCCACTCTCCGCGCCTCTCTCGGACGCACCGACCGTCGACGCGCGCGCGCGCTCCGAGAGACGATCGACGGACGAACATGCGAGACATCGCGCGCGCGTCTCTGACGCGCGTCGCCCTGACGTCGACGTCCGCGCCGTCCCCGTCGTGCAATCGTCTGGCCCGCGCGCGTCTCTCCGATGACGTCTCGCGACGACTCCGCGACGACGTGCGCGCGGGGAAGCGTCCAGAGTTCGTAGACGTTGCCTCGCACGTGTTCACGAGCGGTGGCGCGAGGGAGAGGTTCTCGCGCGCGCGCGCGAAGAGGGGATGGGATTGGCACGCGTGGCAGCTCTTCGTCGCGTTGACCCCGGCGATGGCGTCGTACGCGTGCGTGACGGAGATACAGCGCGAGTACGGGCCGGTGTTCGAGGAAGCGATGGAGAAACGCGAGCGTGGACGCGTGGAGGCGATTCAGCGCGCGACGGCGGGAAGAGAGGGGGAGAGGGAGGCGGACGCGCGCGCGCTCGCCGAGAGAGTGGCGACGCTCGAGAGACGCGTGCGAGGGGTGGAATCGACGGTGACGGAGAGAAGGGCGAAGGAGACGAACGCGGGAGCGAAGGAGACGACGACCAAGTCGGTGAAGACCCCGGTGAGGACGACGACGACGACGACACCCGAATCCGCGCGATGACGAAGCGCGCGCGCGCGCGCGGCGGCGTCTCATATTCACAGAAACATCTTCTTACACGCGCCGCGCGGCGCTCAACACGGACCGCGTAATTTCCCCTTTTTCGGCGCTCTGAAATCCACTCGCGCGTACCCCTCCCCCCCGTCTCGTTCGCGCCAAAAGTGGTACGATTCCGTCAGTCGCAACAACCGTCCCGTCGTGTGTTGCATCGCGTTTCTCCGCCTATCCATGCGCATCGCCTCTAAATCATCTCCGTGCGCCTCCACGAGCGCTTTCACCACGCGCGTTTGTTTCGGCGTCAACCTCTTCGGCATCGCGTGGCCGTCCTCGCGCGCGAGACCCATCGCCGCGCGCGCGACGTCCCCGTTCGTCGTCGCCCCCGCCGCCACTTTTCCCAGTCCCTCGTCATCGTTCGCGTCGTCTCTCGCGTTCCTCCCGGCGCGCTCGCGGGCGTTCGGATCGCTCGCGAGTCCGCTCGCCGAGTAATTCTTCGCCAGCGTCGCGTCGACGTCCCAGGATTCCGTCGCGCCGGCGCCGGGAAGCTCGACGGCGGCGGTGTCCACGCGCGCGCGTCCCTTGGCGAAATTCGTGGTGACGCCCACCCTGTGCGTCTTCTTCCCGGCGGACGCGCGCGCGCGTTTTTTACGACGAAGCGAGCCGGCCATGACGACGAGACGCGATCGAACGAGGCGAGGACGGGGGGCGCGGGCGTCGAGGTGTGCGGTTCGGTTTCGTCGGCGGCGGTTCGCGAGCGAGCGAAGAAAGAAGATGGAATGAATCGCTACGCGCGACGTCCTTCGACGTCTCACCCGTCGCCCTCGAAGTATCTCATCATCATGTTCCCGAGTAACACGTCGTCCACCGTCGTCGTAGAGTGCGCGCCCAACACGGAGGCGAGTTTCGCCGCGAGTTGGTGTTTACACGCCAACGCCTCGCCTCGACTCACGCTCTCCCAAAAAAAAGATCGACACGAACAAAAGTGCGCGGGAAAGCACAGATACGGCGTCTCGTCTCGTCCCTCGCCGCCGCGTCCACCGCTCGCTCCCGATCCCGTCACCGCGTACATGGCGCGCCCGCTTCGCTCGGCGACGACGCGCCGCACGCGCCCGTGTTGCACCACTTCGAGCGCTTTTCTCAAGTGTTTCGCCCCGTACAGCCACGCCAGCGTCTCCAACGCATCGTCTGGAACGTCAAACTTTCTGTGCGCGTCTCTTGCGCGCATCGCGCGCGTCGCCAGGGCGTCAAAGGCGGCGTTCGCGATGGATGCGCACCGGTGGCGATTTCTCAACGAATCGTCATCGTCGCGCCACTCGCGCGGGTCGTCGCTTCGGTCGTCGTCTCGAGACGGCGCGCGCGCGGATTCGCGCGTCATGAACGCGGGTACCGTGGACGGGACGTCGTCCACGCGCACGCCGTCGCGCGCGCCGGTGGATGTCATGACGCGCGCGCGGCGTTGTGACGCCAGTGCGCGGCCGATGGCGGCCGTCGTGCGCCGAGGGGAGGAATCGAGCTCGGAGGAGGAGGAGGAGGAAGAGGAGAACGATCTTCTCGATCCCTCGTCCCCGTCCAAGAGCGTCTCGCGCGCGTCCGCGAGCGTGGCGTCGTCGAAAGCGAAAGGATGCGTCGATGACGAACGCGCGCGCGACGACGAGAGAGACGAGAGAGACGAGAGAGACGCGCGCGCGATCGATCGCGAAAACGTCGCGCCGAACGGTGACTTCGAGCGCGCGCGCGGGACGAGCGCGCGCGTGACGGTGGACTTCGGAAGGAACGTTCCCAACACCAAGCTCGTCGCCGCGTGCGTCTCCGCGCTTCGCGCGGCGCCGATCGCCCGCGCCGCGAGCGCGGCCGAAGCGCGGGAGAGAGACGTGGGCATTTTATCGCAAACGTCGGCGTCGATGACGAGCGTGAACGCGCACGCGAGGGAGGCGGCGTTGGCGGCGAGGGAGACGAGCGACGCGTTGCGACGGTTGACGGAGATTCGATTCGGGCGCGACGACGACCGCGAGGACGAGGAGTCGTCTCGCGCGCGCCGAGTCGTGGATAGATGTGCGTAGATTTGATTGTAACGAGCGCGCGTCGCGCGCGACGCGGACGACGCGTCGGCGCGCGCGAGCGTTTTCAAAGACTTCTCTCGCGCGGTCGCGCGGTTCGCGTCTTCAGACTTCGGCGCACCGCGCGCGAACGTTCGCGCGGTCGATCGACATGGACGCGACCGCGTCCGAGGCGGTGAGGCGCGCGTGCGCGCGCGGTCGCATCGCCCGCGTGGGCGAGGACCGAACGGTGTATAAAGATGAATGCGTCCTCTCGTTTGACTCTCCGTCGAGCGCCACCGGCGTGTACGTCAACGCGGAGACGCTGTACGGATACGGAAGGAGATACGTGGCGCTGGATAACGCGCGGACCGGGTGCGAGACGTACGTGTGCGTGCGAACGACGCGCACGCCGAAGAAGAGGGCGAACGGGGAAGACGGCGCGGCGAACGAGACGCCGACGACTCTCGGATTCGGCGTGGACGGTGGATTCGCGAGCGAAGAGGACAATTACGACGTTCACACGACGTATTCTTTGGTGTTCGCGTCGGATTTCGATGACGTCTCCCGCGTGTTGCCGATCGAGGGGTTGGCGGAACCGTTGCGAGAGACGTGCGAGAAAATCGCGCAAAAGCGAGGCTTTCACGACACCGAGGAGACGAAGTCTTGGCAAGAGATGCGCGAGGTGTCCAAGTACGCGCTCGAACTCGCGCAGGAGAACAATGGGAAGAAGATTCCGAGCGATCCGTCGGCGTGGCGATGCGAAGAGACCGGGGAGAGCGGAAACCTGTGGGTCAATCTGAGCGACGGTCACGTCGGCAGCGGACGCAGACACTTCGACGGTTCGGGTGGGAACGGCAGCGCGCTGCGACACTACGAGGCGATGAAAGCGCAGGGGAAACATTACCCGCTCGTCGTCAAGCTCGGCACGATCACGGCGAGCGGTGCGGACGTGTACTCGTACGCGCCGGACGAGGACGACATGGTGGAGGATCCGTACCTGGCGGAGCACTTGCGACACTGGGGTATCAACATGCTCTCCATGGAAAAGACGGAGAAGAGCATGGCTGAATTACAGATAGAATTAAACAAAGGGTTCGAGTTCGACAAGATCACCGAGGCGGGATCCAAGCTCGAATCCGTGCACGGACGACGACTCGTCGGGTTGAAGAACATGGGCAACTCGTGCTACTTGAACTCTGTCCTGCAGGTGATGAAACAAGTGCCCGCCGTGTGCGATCGGTACTTTGATAAGGATGAAATCTTCCACACCGCACCCGAGGATCCGGTGTCCGATTTCCCGACGCAAATGTCCAAACTCATCAATGCGCTCGTGTCGGACGAGTACGCGAGCCCCGAGGCGGAGAACGCCGCCGTCGCCGTGTGTCCTCGCATGTTCAAGCAACTCGTGGGTAAAGGACATCCAGAGTTTAGCGCCGGGCGTCAACAGGACGCGGTGGAGTACTTTCAGCACTTTCTCGACGTCATGACGCGCGCCGAGCGTGCCGCAGACGCTCGGTTATCCCCGGGTCCACCGACCGCGGCGCAATTTACGTTTGAAATCGAGGACAAGTTGACGTGCGTGGAGAGCGGTCGCGTCAAGTATTCGGTTCGTAAAGATAACGTGCTCTCGCTCGGCATTCCGCTCGACCAGGCGACGAACAAAGAGTCCGTGGACGCGTTTAAAAATCGCGAGCTCAAGCGTCAGAAAACCGAATCGGACGAGGTCGAAGAGGTGGTGCGCCCCGAGGTGCCGTTTTCGGCCTGCGTCGACGCCTTCGGTGCCACCGAAACCGTCGAAGATTTTTACAGCACCGCCCTCAAACGCAAATCGATAGCGTCAAAGGCCGCGCGCATCAAGACGATGCCAAACTTTCTCGTCGTTCAGCTCAGACGATACTACGTCGGCGAGGACTGGACGCCGAAGAAGATGGACGTATTGGTTGACGTACCCAAGACGATTTCCCTCGAACACATGCGCGCGGCGGGATTACAACCCGGCGAAGTCGAGCTCGAAGAGGACGATTCCACCGCCGCCGCCGCGCAACAGACGATCGTCGAACCGGATGCCACCATCGTGAGCGCGCTCATGGCGATGGGTTTTAGCGAAAACGGAAGCAAACGCGCGGCGCTCGCCACGAATAACGCCTCCACAGAAGTGTCCATGGAGTGGGTCTTCGCGCACATGGAGGACGCCGATTTCAACGACCCGCTCCCGGATCCGAGCGCGACACCCACGACTCAACCGACGACGAAGACGTCCGAGGCGAATCCAGAATCCGTGGCGATGCTCACGTCCATGGGATTCGCCGCCGCCGCCGCGACCGCCGCGCTCTCAGCGTGCGCGGGAAATTTGGAACGCGCCGCTGATTGGCTGTTTTCGCACGCCGATAATCTTCAGGCCGCCATAGACGAGGTGAATGGCGACGCGTCGACGTCGAACACACCGGGAGGCACCGACGTCGCGCAGACCGTCATCGACGGTGACGGCGAGTACGAACTCTTCGGCATCGTCAGTCACATGGGCGGAAACACGAATTGCGGGCACTACGTCGCGCACGTGGAGATCGACGGGAAATGGTACATTTTCAACGATCGAAAGGTTGCCCTGTCGCAAAAACCACCGACCGATTTAGGATACATGTACGTCTTTAGAAGACGCTGACGACACTGACGTGACGTCACTAAGAATGAAATTACATCATCGGTATCGAACCGCAATCTGTGATGACTAACGCGCGCGTGGGTTTGATCCACGCGGATTTGGCTTTTGACGCTCGGCTGTCGCCGACGAGATTCGCGAGCGCGTTGTACGCCCGCGCGGTCTCGCTCGGTTGAAACGTCTTCTCGTTGGACAGGCGCTGCACGACGTCCAATCCTCGAACCACTCGACCGAACACGATGTTCTTGCCGTCGAGTCCGGGAACGGGTTGCGGACCCGCGAGGATTAAAAACTGCGCCGTCGTTCCGAATTCCCCGTCGCTCGCGGCGGATTCCAACGCCAGAGACACCGTACCGGGCCTAAAGTGTCGGCCCGCGAACGCCGACGCGCGCGCGACGTCCGCGTTTTCGTATTCCCTCGACAGAGGCGTCACCTGTCCCAAACGCGGCGATCCGCTCTTCCCCGCGACGACGTACCCGTTTCCCTTGTCTATTTTATGAAAAATCGTCCCGCGCAGCGACGACGACGACGAACCATCGCACAGGGCCAGAAAATTCCGCACCGTATCCGGCGCGGCGTCCCCGTAGAGCTCGATCTCGATCCTCCCGAACGGTTCGGGCGTCGCGCACAGCGCGCCGCCGTCGTCCCCCAGCGCTCTCGCCGCGTTCACGATGCCCTCGCACGCGCCGACGTCCAAGAACGCCCTCGCCGTCGCTTCCATCGCGTCCGCCGACCTCGTCGTCGTCACCGCGCCGACGACGACGCCGAGCGCAACGCGACGACTCGCGCGCACATCATCACAATCTTCATCCTCATCCGGCGCATCGACGCCGTCGCGTCTCGCTCCGCGCGACGTCCCGCGCAACGCGAACGCGCGAGATCCCCTCGCGCGCCCCGTCGCCGAGCGCGCGAGACGCGTCGCGCGCGCGTTCGCGTTCGCGTCGCTCCCGGCGAGGCGCATCGCGTCGTGGGGTGCCGAGAAGGACGCGCGCGTCACTCACTCGCGCGCGAAACCGCGCGTCGCGCGTCATGCCGACGCACGCGATCGCGTTCAGTAACAACAAGGGTGGATCCGGGAAGACGTTCATGGCGTTCCAGATCGCGTGCGAGGCGGCGCGGAGTCGTCCGAGGGCCAAGGTGTGCGTGATTGACTTTTCACTGTATTCGGATCTGTCGGCGCTGTTGCTCGGTGGGAGCGCGCGCGAGGGCATCGGGTCGGCCATGCGAGGATTGAACGCGTGTCTGGAGGCGACGACGAAGGAGACGCGGGCGGAAGGGCTCGTTCGGGCGTTGGAGATGGCGGCGTTGGTAAGGGAAGATGGAGGGACGCGACGAACGACGAGTTCTCAAAAGGGGGAGATTTCAAAGGAGAGACGGAGCGTGTTCGGAACGTGGTTCTCGCGCGTAGGTGAAGCGGATGCGAGGGATGAGAACGCCACGGACGTCGATCTCACGCGGTTCATGATGCGTCCGCGTGACGTGAACGAGGAGGTGCCGGAGAATTTGTATCTCGTCGCCGGGTGCGGGGCGTGGAGTTGGGGCAAGGACGAGACGGCGATGACGGATGAGGGCGATAACATGGACGTGCCGCTCTGGGCGAGGACCGGATACGAATGGATCGGTGCCGGGGAAGTCTTTCGGGACGCCGTGCGCGCGCTGCCGGAAGAGTTTGATGCGATTTTCGTCGACACGGATCACTTGGCGGCGTGCGTCTTGTCCAAGCTGGCGTTCGCCGCGATGGATTCCATCGTCATTCCTCTTAGTTATAACGACATGGATTTCAACCGATTGTTCATGGACATCACCGAGAACGCCCTGTTCACCGACGTTTTGATCAAAATGGATCAGATTGAACAGTTGCAAGCGCGGGTCAAGAAATTTATGTTTACGCGAGTCGGAAGTAACAGCAACTCGCCGAGCGTCTCTGAGGGCGGTATCTCGTCTCCTTTCACGCCGACGAAGACGTCTTCGGCGCAGATGGACGACATGGCGCGTCAAATTTGGAGCGCATGCGAGCGTCCAGAGTACAAGTCGCTTTTGTTGAACGTGGATTCGCTCGCCAACGTCGATGGAAACGCGGTGCGAACCTTCATGCAACACTACTTTGGCATGTTCAAAGCGGTTCCCGAGCTCGCATCCCTCATCTCCACGATGAACGGTATCCCCGTGTGCGTCATGACATCGAAAACGTACACGGCGGCGAACGGGCTGAGCGGTTCCACCGGAGCCGCCGCGCTCAACAGCCTCAAGGCGGAGCTCTCGGCGAGCACGCAACTCCTCTTAGACGATCGATACAACGCTCCCATCGCGAGTTCGTGATCGATCACGCACAGAGACGATTGCGCCCGTTCGCGGTCTCATCGAGCCCGGTCATCCGACGCTCGCACCGTAGCCAAGCAGTAGCAGTTTGTAATGAAAAGAGAAAAAGTGAAAAAGAAGCCTTCCGAGTCACTCGCTCGGCGCGACTCCTCGACTCGACGTTCGCGCCCGCGGTCGAGCGCGCCGATGCGGGTGAAACGCGCGCGCAAGGTGCGGAAGTACCTGCGGTATTATCGCTCCGCGCACGGCTTTCGCGAGCCGTACAAGGTGATATGCGACGGGAACTTCATCGCCGCCTGCGTCAAGCTCAATTTGGGCGACGCCAAGGACGTCGTCGCCAAGTACCTCGGGTCCAACGCCAAGGACGTCAAAGTGTTCACGACGCGATGCGTGCAGGACGAGCTCCGTAACATGGGCCCCGAGTACAAGAGCGCGTCGTTGCAGACGAAGAAGTTACACCTGGTGGGCGGCGGGCCGGCGCCGGGAGAGGCGACGGCGGCTGCGTCCATCGTGGACGCGTGCGGTGCGAAAAATGAGGAAAGATTCGTCGTGTGCACGCAGGATGACTCGTTAAAAGAGAAACTGCGCGCGTGCGACGGAGCGGTCCCGATCGTTTTCGCGCACACTAGTGGATTGCAGATGGAGCCGCCGCCGGACGCGACGGCTGGGGGACTGACGTCGCAACAAGAGTCCGTCAAGGGACTGAGCGCGGTGGAACAGCGCGCATTGGGACTCGAGGCGCAAGACGTACACAACGTGTATAAAGTGCGCACGAGCGTCAAGTTTAAAAAGAAATCGGGCGGGAAGAATCCCTTGAGTAACCTCAAGAAGAAGAAAAAGACGCCGGCGCCGCAGCCGCAACCGGCGAGCGGGAAGAAGAAACGTCCGCGTCGTAAGAAGAAGAGCGACGATTGAGTGGAGAAGGCAATAGATTAGCACACGTAGACGTGACAACGCGTAGGTAAACGAGACTCAGAGCAGATCGCTTTTCAAGTGTGATTGTTGATGGTCTCAAATTGTATTGAAATGACTAGTCCGCGTCCATATCAGCCGCACCCTTACCGCTCTCGACCGTCGCTTTCGATTCCACGATCGCGGCCCGCAATTCTTCAAAATTTTCGAGCACGGACTCGTCTCCTCCGCGCTGACGGACGAGCTCTTCACCGTGCTCTAAGTGTTCTAAAGCGGTGTCAAATTCGAGCGCGCCGTGGTGCGCGTACGCGAGCATGTACCACACGTCCACGTTATCATCGCGCTCGCGCAAAAGCTCGCACAAAATCTCTTGTGCCGTTTCCGTGGACGTGTCCAACTCGAGCAAAAGCTTGGCAGTCTCGAATCTGAATTCGAAAGAGACGTCGAACTCGTTTTGGAATTCCTCCGCCTCGTGACTGTCATCCCCCTCGCGATGCATCGCACCCCGACGCCACATCTCCATGGATTCTTTCAAAACAGCCAACGCTTCGTCCGATTTCCCTTGTTCATTCTTCAGGCTCGCTAACAGCTGCAAGGGCTCCGGCGACGCCGGATCGCTCGCGCGCGCTCGGTTTATCAACTCCTCCACCTGCGCGCCCGTCTCGTCGCCCATCTCATCCGCAGTGCCGAGAATTTGTTCCGCCAGCGCGCAACACGCCGACGCGTGTTGCCCCTGCGCGTCTTCATCGCCCGCGCGCGCCTGCGCCTCTAAAATCGCCAACCCCTGTCTCGTGCACATCGTCGCCGCCTCGCCGTCGTCCAACAACTGCCCGAGATACATAAACTTTTCGTATCCCTCGTTCGGCGACAACATCGCCGCGCGCTTCAGCGCCGCGATCGCTTCCTCCTGCTCCCCGAACTCGGCGAGAGACGCCGCGAACGTCTCCGCCATCATCACATCGTTCGGATGTTTCTTCGTCGCGGCTCGCAGCGCGACGAGTCCCTCCTCGAATCGACCATCCTCGAACAGCGCGTACGCGCCTTCGATCACCGCGTCCGTCCCGCCCGCGCGCGCCGGTCCCTTGGGCGTTCCCGCCTTGGCCCGTTTCGCCACTCCGGGCTTGGCCCGTCCCTTACCTCCCTGTCGCGCGCCCATGGATTCGTCTTCGTGCGCTCGAAGTTTCCCGTCAACCTCACGCGCCGGTCGCGACGCCCTCGCGCGTCGCGCGCGGCGCCTCTATCGCTCGCGCGGTCGTGCGCGTGCGCGCGTGGACGTCGACGCGCCGACGCCGTCGCTCGCTCGCTCGCGCGCGCGTCGGTGTGACGTTTCGTTCGTACGAGGTGGCGGCGGCCATTCGTACGAGGACGCGGCAGTCGCGCGCGCGCCATGGCGGTCGTCACCGCGCGCGCGCCGACGGCGCGGACGGTGCGAACGCGCGCGTCGCCGCGCGCGGACGCGTCGATGGACGCGTCTCGCGCGCGCGAGGGCGCGACGAGGATGACGAGACGCGTCGCGCTCGCGGGCGCGGTGACGCTGATTCCATCCACGGTGTCGCGCGCGCGCCAGGGGAACGTCGCGCGCGCGGGTGAGAGCGACGATACCATCGCGTACGAGGACCTCGTCGTCGGGAGCGGCGTCGAACCGTTGGTGGGCGTCGATGTCGTCAAGGTGAATTACGCGGCGACGCTCGAGGCGACGGGTCGACGCGTCGACGAGGCGAAATTTTTCGTCTTCGGCGTCGGTGCGGGTGAGGTCGTGCCGGGATTCGATCGAGTGGTCGGCGGTGACGGTGCGAGCGTGCCGGCGATGCGGGTCGGGGGTCGACGTCGAGCGGTCGTGCCGGCGGCGTTGGCGTACGGCGACCGCGGCGCGGGGTGTCGCGCGGGCGAGTGCGAGATCCCACCCGGTTCGACGCTCGTGTTCGAGGTGGAACTGGTGAGCGTCCGATAGAGCGTCAAGTAGTCGAGTAGTCTCGCTTCAACGTGCGCTCGCGCGAGATTGTAAATTACAGCGTTAAAGATGTGCCCGTGACGTTTACGCCGAGGCGGAGAGGCTCGAGCACGCTTTTTGCGCGGCATCGTCGAGATCCGAGGCGGTGATGATGGTCATGCCGGACGATTTGAGGATATCGTTCCCGGCCTCGACGTTCGTTCCCTCGAGACGGACGATGAGCGGAACCTTGAGATCGACTTGCTTGGCCGCGGCGACGATGCCCGCGGCGATGACATCGCACTTCATGATGCCGCCGAAAATGTTCACCAGGATGGCGCGCACCTTGGGATCGGCGGTCAAAATCTTAAAGGCCTCGACGACTTGCTCCTCGCTCGCGTTCCCACCGACGTCCAAGAAATTCGCCGGGGATCCGCCGTAGAGTTGGATGATGTCCATGGTCGCCATGGCCAAACCGGCGCCGTTAACCATGCACCCGATGTTGCCGTCTAAACCGATGTAGTTCAAGTCAAACTTGCTCGCCTGCACCTCGCGCGGATCCTCCTGGGAGTGATCTCGAAGGGCGAACACGTCTTTTTGTCGATACTCGGCGTTATCGTCGAAATTGAGCTTGGCGTCTGCGGCGACCACACGACCGTCTTGATCCTCCGCCAACGGGTTCACCTCTATCATCGTACAATCCGTCTTGGCAAACGTCTCATACAACGCCATCAACTGTTTCGCCGCGTCCTCTTGATGCTTGGCGATCCCTAACCGCTTCACCAGCTCGTCCGCCTGCGTTTGTGTCATCCCACGCTCGACGTCCAATCGCATTTTGATGATTTTCTCCGGATGACTCGCCGCCAAATCCTCGATGGACGTCCCGCCCTCCGCGCTCGCGATCACCAACGGTCCCGCGCTCGCTCGATCGAGCATGACGGCGAAGTACATCTCTCTCGTCAGCGTCATCTTCTCCGCGAGATACAGCACGTTCACCGGTTTCCCCGCCGGTCCGCTCTGTTTCGTCACCAACGTCTCGCCCAACATTTTCGCCGCCGTCGCCTTCGCCTCCGATTTGGGAACGACGTGCACCCCTCCCTTGAACCCGCTCGCGAACGTCCCGAGCCCGCGCCCACCGGCGAGAATCTGCGATTTCACCACCACCTCGTCCCCGGCGAGCGCGCGCATCGCGTCGTCCATCTCATCCAGCGCGCGACACGGGACACCGCGCGGGACGCGCACGCCGAATTTCGCCATGATCTCCGCGCCTTGGTATTCGTGCACGTTGAGCGCGCGCGACGCGATGATTCGCGCGTCGCGCGACGCGGCGAGGAGGTTCCTTCGACCGATTTTCGCGCGGGCGAACATGACGCGCGCGCGAGCGGGCGATCAATGACGATCGGGCGCTAACGACCGGTCGAAGAATGATGATCGCGATTCCTCGACGCGCGCGCGGACGCGATGACGTCGACGAGCGAAGACGCGAGCGCGACGTTCACCGCGCGCGCGTTCGGCGCGGCCGGGGCGGTGTCGTTCGCGCTCGCGGTTCGGTTTTGGAGGGCGAGGAAGACGATGCCTTTCAAGGTCGCCGCCGCGTCGACGTGGCTCACGGCCGGACCCGCGGCGGTGCTGTGGTACGCGCCGCGACGGGAGGAGGCGGAGACGGTTTTGCGCGAGCGTGCGAGAGAGCGAGGGTCGGGGACGCGCGACGCGGAGATCAGGGCGTCGGGCGTGGCGGCGGCGAGAGCCATCATCGGGCGCGGGGACGAATCCGCGGCGAGAGCCATCATCGGGCGCGGGGACGAATCCGGCGGTGGATGATTGCGAATGGTCGAATGCGCTTCTATTTCGGTCTATTCTGTTCTATTCTGTTCTATTCTATTCTATTCTATTCTATTCTCGTGATCGGGTCACTCGCCGGAGATACATCGCGAACACGCGCACTCGAAACCGTACCACTCGGAGAGTTTCGAGCGTCTCGCGGCGGCGTCGACGTCGACGTCGACGTACGCGATGGTGAGTTCTTCCCCAGCGGCGATGTCTCTGGTGGCGCGAATCGTCATGGACGCGTCGCCGTGTTCCCATCGCGCCTGTGCGTTCGGGACGCACGAATGGTTGAAGAGAGAGGGGAGTTTGTAAATCGCCGTGCCCGAGGCGACGCCCGACTCGATGGCGCCGAGACCGGCGGTCATGGCCGTCTTGAAATCCATCGTCGATGGATCGACAGCGGTGGGAATCTCCACTCGAAACGAGTTCAAGTGTAATCGCGTGGTGACGTTCGCGTACCACTCCGGCGTGATGATGTCCCTCGACATCTTTGAATCCTCGCCAAACGCGCGACGAAGCGCGGCGCACTCCTCGATCCATTGCGGCGGCGGATCGCGCTCCACACCCTTGGCGAAACACAACCAGTCCACGGTGGATTGTTTCAACGACCCCGACGCGATCTTGCTCGCCACGCGCGCGACGAGTAATGGAAATTTCAACCCGCGCGAAGCGCAATACGCCCGCAACTCTCGCGCGTCCATCGCGCGTTCACACCCTGCGTACTCTCTCTCCGCCGCCTCCTCGCACGTCGTCGTGCAATACTGCGCACCATCCCCCCTCGTCTCTCGCAGACACCGATCGCACCGCGTGGTCGCGTTCGCGAGCGTTCTATGACACGCCAACGGCGCCTCTCGCGACAAAACGACATCGTTCGCGCGCACGTCTCTCGCCGCGTACGCGCCTCGCCCCGACGTCTCCGTCGCTCCGACGAAAAAGGCGGCGCGTTCGCCGTACGTCGGAATCGTCTTCGCGTCCGTCGCGAACCGTCGACGCGCGAGACGCGCGAGGCGCGACATCGAGGCGAGGTGTGTCGCGTCCCGAGTGGATAAAACGCGAGACATCGGCGTCAGTCACGCGCGCGCGAGCGATCGAACGGCTTGACATGTCCGCGCGTACGATGACGACGAAAGTGTCCGTCGCGTCCGCGGCGCGGGTGGTGGATGGACGACGCGCGAGACGCGCGGTGGGGTCTCGAAGCGCGCGAGTGGTGGCGCGCGCGGGTGACTCCTGGGGACCGTGCTCGTGCCACGGCGGCGCGCACCTGAGCGCGGAGCGCAAGGCGGAGCTCGAGGCGATCTGCGCCGCGATCGGGCAGGCGGGTAAGGGCATCACGGCGTGCGATGAGGGTCCGGGGACGATCGGCTCGCGTTTTGAAAACGTGGGCGTGGTGAACACAGAGGAGAACCGAAGGTCGTACAGGCAGATGCTCTTCGAGACGCCGGGCGCGAACGAGTACCTGAGCGCGGCCATTTTAGATCCGGAGACGTTGTATCAAAAGAGCACGACGAACGGAAAGCTCTTCCCGGAGGTGTTGAGCGATCTCGGCATCGTTCCAGGCGTGAAACCGCACTTGAAGGTGTACGCGCTTCCGGGCCAGAGCGGCGCGACGGTGATGCAAGGATTGGATTCCTTGGCGGTGCGGTTGCAAGAGTACAAGGACGCCGGATGTAAGTTCGCCAAGTGGCGCTCACCGTTGGAGATCGACGTCGCCGCGGGTCAACCGAGCGAGCTCACCATCGAGACGAACATGAAGGATTTGGCGCGATACGCGTTGATTTGCCAAGACGTCGGTCTCGTCCCGATCGTGGAGCCGGACATCTCCTTGAAGGGCGATCACGACCTCGAAACCGCGGTGCGCGTGAACGTCAAGGTGCAGAGCATGCTCTTCAAGTCTATGCTCGACCACGGCGTGTACATGGAGGGCGCGTTGCTCAAGTCCAACATGGTCAACCCGGGCAAGAAGTGCAAGACCAAGTACACCGTCGATGAGCTCGCCGTCGCGAACCTCCAAGTGTTCCGTCGCTGCTTCCCGACCGCCATGGTGAGCGCCAACTTCTTGTCCGGTGGTCAATCGCTCGAGGACGCCGCGGCCCGCCTCGACGCCATCAACAAGCACAAGTCCGCCAAGGATCCGTGGAACTTGTCCTTCTCTTGGTCCGCGGCGCTTCAAATGCCACTCTTCGAGCTCTGCCGAGGCAAGTCCGAGCTTCCGCTCAAGGAGATGGGCGACTTGTACATCGCCGAGCTCGAAAAGGCTGGCGCCGCCGCGCGCGGCTCGTACGCTCGCAAAGGCAAGGAAGGCGACCACGTCGCCAAGTAATCCGAGCGACGCGAACGAACGCGTGGACCGACCGACGACACGTATATTTATTTTATTCAAACATCATCATTCCATTTCTGTGTCGTCGTCGGCGCGCGCCGCACGCGCGCCTCCGATGCGACGAATCAGAAAAAGTGCTCAGTCGCTCAGTCGCTCGCCGCGAGCTTTATCCACGTCACTCCTCGGACGTCGACGTCGTCGCTCGAACGCGGTCTCGTCGATCGACGTGAGCGTACCTCTCGCCATGTTGACCGCCCCCGCGCGCGCGACCGCGCGCGGTGGCGCTCGGCGCGCGCACTCTCGATCCAGACGTCATCGACGCGTCGTGCGCGCGAGCGCGTGCGAGGACTCCTCCGCGCGCCCAACGCCTCGCACGAGGCGTGACTTCGTTCGAGACACGCTGTTGCTGTCCACGCTCGGCGTCGCGCGCGGCGCGCGCGCGAGGGAGGGCGGCGACGGCGACGGCGACGTCCCACCGTCCGCGGCGAAGACGCCGTGCGTGCTCATCACCGGCGCGAACAGCGGCATCGGGTACACGGCGGCGAAGCAGATCGCGGCGCAAGGGAAGACGGTTGTCATGGCGTGTCGAAGCGTCGATAAGGCTGAGCGCGCGGCGCGCGAGTTGCGAGAGGAGGTGGGCGCGAACGCCGAGGCGGTGACGCTCGACGTCCCGCTCGAGCTCACGGATTTGAAGAGCGTGCGGGAATACGCGCTCGCGTTCATGGATCGATCGGATCTGTCCTTGGACGCGTTGGTGTGTAATGCTGGAATCATGGCGGCGCCGTTGGAGCGCACGGCGCAGGGACACGAGCTTCATTTCGGAGTGAACCATCTCGGACACTTTTTGCTCGCCGACGCTCTCACGCCGATGTTGCGAGAATCGAAGGGTCGTCTGGTCAGCGTGTCGAGCTCGCTCTCCATGATTGGTGAACTCGCTTTAGATTTAGACGACTTAGACTGGAACGCGCGCAAGTACGATCCGTGGTACGCGTACGGGGCGTCCAAGGCGGAAAACGTCTTGTTCGCCGACGAATTTGCTCGCAGAGAGGGGCGCAATGGAATCGTGGCGAACAGCTTACACCCGGGCATCGTGAGCACGAACCTGGTGCGTTATTCCGCGCCTAGCATGGTTCAGGAGAAGCGCGATTTGAAGAGAGAGCGCGAGAGTTTCGCCGGTAAGCTCGCGGCGCAAGCCGGTATTCGTAATCCTGACGAAGGCGGACGAACGTCCACCTGGCTCGCGACATCCGACGCCGCGGCGCGCGAGACCGGCAAATTCTTTTTAGACCCCGGGCTCGAGTACCCGGGCGCGACGCGCGAACAGCTCGTCGAGGCGGGCGACTGGTTCATGCCGAGCGGTTCCGAGTTCTTGGCGCCGCAACTCGGATTCCCGGAGAAGCTGTTCGAGTGGCGCACCGAGGCGAACGCGGCAAAACTATGGTCCACGTCGCAAGAGATGGTGAGCACGTACACCGTTTAAAGCATTACGCAACCACGCGCGTGACGAAACAATTCTACTTTGTTGGAACAATTCTATTCTGTAACCTCTGGCAAGTCGTCGTCGCTCTTCACGTCAAACGTCTGAACACTCGTATCGTTGAACGCTCCCTGCACGACGAACGTATCCCCCGGGTCGACCAAACGCGCGTTCACGATGCTCGACGCCGCGATGACGTGCGACGGCCGCTTCTTTTCGGGATCGGCACTTTTAGCGCGCCATCGATCCGCGTACGTCTCAAACGTGTTCCCGACGCAAATAAAATCAGCCAACGCCTCCGCGCTCCACCGCGCGCGCACGACGGATTCGTACAGGTGTCCCTCGCAGTGTGGCATGTAAAACACCACAATCTCGTCTTTACCGCTCGTCGACGCGCTCAAATACTCGTCACACGCCTCGCGCGTCAACGTCTCGCACGCGTGCGTCTCGTCGAGCACCTTTTCATCCACCACCGTGAAACACGGATCGTACGATTTCAGCGTCACCTCGCAAGTCGACGTCGTCGCGTCGTCATCTTCTACGTTCCCACGCAATCTCTCTACTAAAACCTTCGCGAACGCCAGTTGACACCTTGCCGCCGCGCTCGCCGCCGGCGACCCCAATCCCAACACCAGCGTCGTCACCCGTCGCTCCCCTCGTCTCGCCTCCACCGCCGCTCGCACCGCCTCCACCGCCGCATCGACAAACTGTGCCTCGCGAACGTCCGCCACCGTGCGCTCAATCCTCATCGCGCACGCCTCGACGCGCGCCGCCAACGCCTCGGCCGAGAGCGCGGACTCATCCTCTCGCGCGTCGTCCCCGAGGTTCGTCGTCGCCGCCACCGCCGCGAGTTTCGCCTCGGCGCGCGTGCCGATCGCGCGTCCACCCTTTCTCGTCACCGTCGTCCACGACTCGTCCGACGCCATGTCGCGCGTCGACGTCTGTCGTCGCGTCCCGCGCGTCGGTAACCGTCGCAAAAAGTGTGGATGAGTGCACTTTTTGTTGACATTTGATGTTTTCGATGCGCCGACGGGCGTTACGGCGTCAGACGTCGACCCCGCGACCGAACGCGACGCAGCCATGCGAGTACACGTCAAGCCGCGCTTGCAACAGGAGAAGTGGAGCCTGTACTGGAAAACATCGATGGCGACGCGGACGTTCGCGTTGGACGAATTCGACATGGAGGTTGAACACGACAAGACGACGCCGAAGGAGGTGCGAAATCGTGCGAGAAATTCTGTGGTGGAGTGACGTTTTGACGCACCGCGCAGGTGAAAGCGAAAGTGGCGGAGCAGATCGGGTTACCTCCGGTGTCGTCGTTGCATCGCTTGGAGGAGTTTGTCGAACCGTGGGAATTGATGTGCGTTTCGGCGACGCGACGCGACGCGCGCAAAAAAACGGTCGTCGGTTTCGAGACGCGGTGACTGACCGAGCGCACGATGCGATGCGATTTTCGAAAGAATGTGGAACGGTTGGGAGCTTGATGACGATAAAACGCTCGCCGCGTGCGGCGTGCCGAATGAAGACGACGTGAACATCATCGTCGTGCGCAAACAGTTGGTCGCCGAGGGATGGAAGCTAAGATTCGAAGATAACGAAGACTCTGACACGGAAGAGGATGATTTTTAATCATCAATCACACGAGATTTAAAAATCTTGTAATCTATGAGAGCGAAAGCGATGCCGCGAGCGATAGTTTTTTATTCGGGACGTTGGTTTTAGTCCTCGTCGGTCGGCTCCGACTCCGGCTCGGCGGTCACCGCGGGAACCGGCGTCTCGAACGCCATGACTTGAGACTCCGCCGCCTCCACTGATTCACGATCCATGAGCGCCAAGAATTCGTCAATCTTATCGATGGCGCTCACGCTCGCCTTGGCGCTAAACTTGGCGTACTCGGCCGCCTTGTTCCCGTTCACGCTCCCCATGTTCTCAAAGTACTTGGAGTAATTCACCTTTTCCATGTACTCGAGAAAATCGAACGCTATCTCCCGCGCCTTGGCCTCCTGACTCCCCCTCAGATACGCCGCCGCCTTGAATAAATTTTCCTTGACGTCGTTGGGCGGTCCCGTCACGCGGTTCACCGTCGAGTTCAACTCTTCCCAACTTCCATCCTCCGCCAACACCGTCGCCCGTCGCAACAACTCCCGACTTCGAACGACGGGCACCAAATAAAAGAACAACGGCTTCCTCGGTTCCGGCGCTTCGATCGAAATCTGACTCAATCCCGCGAACGCCGCCGTCATCGCCAAGCCGACGATCGCGCGCCGCCGCACCGTCGCCTCCTCCTCCTCCGTCATCCCAGCCTCCGACGCCCCCGCCTCGCTCGGTTGATCGCGAACCAAAAATTCCATTCCATCTCGCAACCACGCGTCGCCCTCGCTTCGAGACGCGAACAATTGTTCCCGCTTTCCCACGCCGTCCACTCTCGGTTTCCCTCGCGTCGACGGTTTCATCCGCGCGAGCTCATCCACCGATTTCACCGACGTCTCCCCGCTCCTCTTGGCGTCCAGTTCGGCGCGAAGTCGCTCGCGATCCGCCTCCGCCCTCTCGAGCTTGGCGACGACGTCCGCGAGGGAGGCTTCGGTGAGCGGAGGCGACTCGTCGCGATCGTCATCGGTCGCGCGCGGACGAATCGTCGCCACGTTCGCGCGAGACCGACGGCGTTCCGACGAGGCGACGAACGCGCGCGTCGGTCTCGTCGTCGTCGTCGTCGTCGTCGTCGTCGTCGTCGTCGCGAGCGTCATGGCGCGGCGACGCGCGCGAGAAGATGACGATCGATCGATGGCGTCTCGACCGCGCTCGTCGTCAGAGCGATGCGCGCGAGCGCGGCGACCCTTCGCGAGGTCGTGAGACCGGCGGTTCGACGCGCGAGCGAACACACGACGGGTCCGGCGCGCGAGCGCGCGGGGATCGGACGACGGTGTCGCGCGCGAGGGGTCGTCATGACGACGACCGCCGCCGCCGCCGATGAGCCCGCGACGACGACGACGACGACGACGACGGCGACGACGGCGAGCGGCGAGACGAACGAGGGGCCGCGCGCCAAGCGAACGCGGAACAGAGACCCTCGCGAGCTCGGTGTCACGGGCAAGCGCGCGTTCACGGTGAAACACGGTGGGTTGCTCATGACGTCGGAGGGCGTCTACGGCGACTTGAAGCTGAACGAGGCGGCGCGGAAAGTGAAGGGTGTGCGCGTGCGTCAGCACGTGAATCCGCTGTCGTCGCGGTTTCAGGTGCAAGCGCCGTCGCCGGTGTGGCGGGAGGTGTACGATGACGCGATGAAACCGTTGACGATCGACATCGGGTGCGCGGGGGGGCGGTTCGATTTGCTCTTGGCCAAGCGGCAACCGGAGCGAAACGTGTTGGGAGTGGACATCAGGGAACCGCTCGTCGAGCGTGGGTTGTCGTGGGGTGAGGCGTCGGGTATCGTGGGGAACATTCACTTTGCGACGTGTAACGCGACGGTGTCCATCGGTGAGTGGGTGAAGAGTTATCGCGCGCTCGGAGGCGAGGTCGAGTTGGTGACGATTTTACACCCGGATCCGCACTTCAAGTCCAAGCACAAGAAGCGTCGAATCGTGCAAAAGCAGCTGGTGGAGCAATTGGCGCGCGAGATGCATCCGGGCACGCGCGTGTACCTGCAGTCGGACGTGGAGGAATTGACTGAGGATATGCGCGAAAAGTTTGAGCGGTACTGCGACGGATGTTTCGACTTGGATCCGGAATTACACGACGTGGAGGCGGCACGCGCCAAGGCTGAAACCGTCAAGGACGAACCTCTGGAAGATCCCGACGCGGAGGACGACGGGTGGCGATCAACCTGGGTCCACGGTGGCTGGTTGAGCGAAAACCCGCTCGGCGTTCCCAGCGAACGCGAGGTGCAGACGCTCGGCGAAGGTTTACCCGTCTTCCGAGTCATGCTTCGTCGCACTGAAAAGAAGTGCGAAATTTAAACTCTGTAAGACAACGGTAGGTATTATTTTCACGCTCTACGTTCCGCTTAGTAATTAGTTTACATCGCGCTTCTACATAACTAGGGTGGCTTTTGCCGCCGCGACGCGCGCGCCTCAATGAGACGCGTACTGCCGCGCGGTTCGCTCGGCGATCGCCGCGGACTCTGTCGCGCGCTCGAACGCTGTATGTACGCCAACGGATCGTTTAGACTCATTCTCGCGTTCGGGCGCACGTAGTCCCTCGAGACGCTCGAATGACTCGACACGCTCCGCGCGCTCAGCGGTCGCGTGCGGTCTATGCGAGACCGACTCGCCGGCGACGTCATTCCACTCTTCCCAAAGTCACCGTCGAGCGCGAGCGGGTGTCGACGAACGGCGAGCGGACTCGCGGGCACAGTTCCGTGCTCGAAAGACTTGCCGCGCGCGTGACGAGGTGACGGTTCAGCTCGAGGCGCGCGATGCCATTTCTCGCTGCTTGGCGCAGAAATTCCGGCGATGGGCGCGTCTTGCGGGGCGTGCGAATCGTCGACTTGTCCCAGAGAGATGTTCGCGCGGGCGCTGTCCACGCGGAAACCTTCACGAGACGCTATGTCTTGTACGATCGCCTTGCTCAATCCCGCGTGCGACATCACCTCCCACAATCCGCGAATCATCTCGCGTTGCTCGCTAATAATTTGATCTCGAATCGCGAGTTGGAAATGGAGTTCCATATTTTTCACTCCCACGAGCCTGTACTGAGATAAAATCCTCAGAAAGCTCGTTGACTTTCCTTCCGTTATCGCGGCGTCGATGCGTGATTGAATGGCCACGCGCACGAGTTCATTCGCGTCTACGTCTTTGCGGTACTTTGCGCCAAGCGCCTCGTTTGCGCGAATGGTCTCGTCGATGTCATCGATTCGACCGCGCAGACTTCGCCTCTCAGTGCTGTTGTTTGGGTTCGAATCGGTCACCTGCAACAATCTGCGTTTCAGAGCCGAACGCTCGTACACGTTTTCATTGTTGATGTCCTCGAGCTCGAACAACGCCTTTTGAATGTTGATGCGCTCCTCGACGTTTTCATTGATGTCATCGCTCAGTGCGTCCAACCACGCCTCTGAAAACGAATGCCCGGATGAGGCCGAGGGATGACTGGCGCGAGATGCTTTCTCTTCCTTATTCGCGAGCTGAGTCGTCAAGCTCGCGACTTTGGATTGCAAATCGTCAATCACGTGTTGATAATCGCCGATGTGATGACGTTCGCGCGCAATGACCACGTTCTGCGCGACGTTTGTCTTAATCTCCTTGGCTCTATTGGCGTACTTGAGCGTGTTGATGGTGTGGTTGTACTGCTCGCTCGACGCGCTCACGGTCGCGATCATGGCTGTGCGCGAATTCCCGGACAATCCATCCTTCAACAGTCGAGTCAACTTGGAGTTGCGATACGGAATGTACATGCGCCCCTTCGCTTTTGAGTTACCGTGCCTTCCCAGCGCGTTTATGCAGTTGGCCAGCGCGAGCAAACTCTTATTGATGTTTGCACCGTCGCGGAGTTTCTGTCCGCTGTTCTGTGTATCCGCGGCGCGCTCACTTCCCGCCAGGTCCACCAGCGAAAGTTTACCGCACAAGACGTGTTTGTCTTTGCTATTGGTCGACTTCTCCCAACGCTTTACGCTTATCTCCAGAACGGCGTGCGAACGACTAGATGTCGCGTTTGCTTCGGTGTAATCGATGCTTCTGCGTTCGTTTCCTTCGTGCAAAAGCTTGGTGATGTCATCCGGACCTTTAACTTTGATGCGAGTCAGTCCCATCGGAACCGGTCCGCGCTCTGGATCTTCGCGCAACTCGAGTGGTGGCGAATCCACGACGAGTAAATCATATATGAGCTCGTTGTACACCTCCAAATACGAACACATGACTTCAAACTCGTAATCGTTTCGCAGTGACTTGATTTCGGCGAAAATATCGACGAGCGAAAGGAACATCATCCCGGGCTCGTCGTAGTTGCCGATCATCGTGTGCGTCTTGCCCGATCCCGTCGCGCCGTACGCGAACACCGTCGAGTTCATACCGTTGACGACGCCGGATATCAACCCTCGTCCTGTCGCTTCGTACACGTCTGCGTTCGTCGCTAGTTCGTTGAACGCGACGTCGAACGTGTACCGTCTCGCTTTACTGCGTCGTTGGACTTGGTCCAAGTACGCCTTTTCCTCGTCCGGATCCATCACCACGACGGTGTCTCGATTCACGACGCGCAAAATGCTCTTCATCCGACGCACGTTCAGAGACGATCGCACTGACGTCGCGGTACTGCTCGTGGAGTACCTCGCGCGCGCGTTCGGCGTCGACGAGGACGTCGCGTTTCGCTCGGCGCGTTCTCCTCTTGCGTGGCCCTCCGACGCCACCTCCGCCGGTCGCGTGCGCACGGCGACGAGTAACTTGGCCGTCTGACCCGACGGGCTCTGTAACGATCTGTGTACGTCATGTTCCTTTCGCCGAAGCCGAGACGTCGGCACGCGGACGTATAACGAGTCATCGGGCGTCGAAGACGAAGGACGCGGCGTGTGCACGTTTCCGCCTCGCATCCTTCTTCGATACGAGCGAACGTACGCGCGCGCCGCGGTGTTCGACTCGATCTCCGACTCGCCGAGATCGACGACGCGTGTTCTGCCCGTGACACGCGTCGCGCACCTCGCAGTGACGCGCGCGCGCGAAAAGTCAAACCGCGCCGGTCAAATGTTGACTTTTCGTCGCCTCGTCGATTAAAACGAAAGCGTCTGCAATTCGCGGTACAGAGCACGCAGACGCCGACGGCGCGCTTCCAATTCCGGTCTCGCGTTCGACCGGTTCGACGAGGCTTTCGGATCATTCTCGTCGCCGTCGTGCTCCTCGTCGTCGTCGTCGTTCTCTCCGTCGTCGTCGTCGTCGTTCCAACCGTCGGCGACGCGCCGCGACCCGCCGTCGTCGCGAACCCGCGCCGCACCGTTCGCACACGACCTCCGCGCGTCGCTCACACGATCGTAGGCATGCGTGTGTCCCACCTTGGCCTCTGCGCTCGCCAACGCGCGACTCAACGCGTCCACTCTCGCCGCCAGCGCCTCGGTTTCGATTAGTCTCGCCTCTCGCTCGAGTCGCAGTTCTTCTCTCAACGCCGCCACCTCGCTCCCACCGCTCGCCGATCGCGCGCTCGCCTCGAGCACCACCATCATCTTCTCCACGCGCGCGTCCATTCGTCGCTCGAACGCCTCCCGCTCGACCGACGCGTCGTCCGCGGTCGCGTTCGTCGCATTCGCATTCGCCTCCCTCGTCACCCCCCTCACGCGCGTCTCCTCCTCCCTCGACTCCTCCACCGCCTCCCGCTCTCGACGCACGCACTCCACGCTCTTTCGCAACCGTTCGATCGTCTCTCGCATCGCCTCGCGGTCTTCATCCTCGGAATCTTTCGCGCACTTGACGAGTTTCGCCAACGTCGACGTTCGATGATCCGCCCTCTCCACCGCGTGCTCCATCGCCCGCAATCGTCGCTCGAGCGCGTCATCGGCCGCGAGTCGTTCGCGCGTCGTCTCCGTCGTCGCGCGCGGGCGACGGAGCCTCGCGCGCGCGTCCATCGCGACCGATGCGCGCGACGATGAGTGACGCGCGACCGATGACGCGCTCGAGCGACACTCGCGCGCGCGACGCGTCGCGACGAAGACATGGCGGACGAACGCATCGCGACGTTCGCGAGCGTCACGGGACGCGACGCGGGATTCGCCGCGCGCGCGTTGCGGGTGCGAGCGACGAGGGCGACGAATGCGCGCGCGAGAGGGCGGTCGAGAAACGATGGATGACGCGCGCGTCTCGTCGCGATGCGTCGCGCGCGATCGCGCGCGAGGACGCGGACTGACGACAAACGGTGCGCGTGACTCGTGTCGCGCGAACAGGCGTGTAACGACGACGTGGACGCGGCGGTGGATGCGTTTTTCAACGGAACGTTGGACGCGCGCGTGGACGCGGCGGCGGCGCGGGACGGCGGCGAAGACGTCGGCGGCGCGGTGCCGGGCGATGATGACGGCGCGAACGCGCGCGGGCGACGCGGGGCGACGCGTCGAGACGGTGGTGCGGGGCGAGGGGGGGGAGGTGGCGACGGAGACGAGTCGGACGACGCGATGATGATGGACTCGGACGACGAGGATTGGCGCGCGGGCGAATCGGATTCGCCCATCGATTTACTCGGTGAGGAGGACGAGGACGAGGACGAGGTGAACGCGAGAATGATGCGAGATATCGTGGCGGCGCGCGAGCGGCGCGAGGGGCGGTCGGCGAGGGACAGGATTGGGTTCGAGGGGCCGTCGACGCTCGCGCCGGGCGTCGGCGGCGACTTCGATTTGCCGGAGGGAATCGATCGCGAGGAGGCGAAAATGTTGGAGGCGGCGATGTTGGGGGTGGCGTACATACCTCCGGATAACAGAGTGCCGGATTACGGCGCGAGCGCGCCCGCGCCGGCGAGCGTGTTGAATGCGAGGACCATCGCGAACGAAACCGATCGCGCGTACCAAGAATCGTTGCGCGCGGATCAAGAGAAGGAGGCGCGCGCGCGCGCCGAACAGATCGCGCGAGAGATGGTAGAGGCGGAAAAAGCTGAGGCAGAGGCAAGTGAGAAGGCAGCGAGGGAGGCAGAGGAGACGGCGCGCGCGAAAGTGGCGTCCGACGCCGCGGAGGCGTTGCCGAACGAGCCCGCCGCCGACGAGGACGGCGTGGTGAACATCGCGTTCAGACTTCCCGATGGATCGCGTGTCATGCGGCGATTCCTCTCGTCTCACAGCGCACGCGCGTTGTTCTTATTCATAGACGGTTACGAAAAACTTCACGCGAATTCATCGCGCTTGGCGGTCGAACCGGGCGCGTACAGACTCGTGGCGCAGCACCCGCGACGCGTCATCGAGAGTGGAGACACGGGCACCATCGAAGAGGTTGGATTGACGCATAAACAAGAGGCGTTGATGATCGAGTTGGTGTGATTTAGTGACTATTAGTTTCGATTAATACCAACCACTCCTACAGAGATGACTACGATTGCTTAACGACTCGCCCCGCGCGATCAAGCGTGTCGAATGGATTACTGCCGGGCATGACGCCCGGCGGAAGAAGGAACGCCGCGATGGCTCCCGCAACGGCGACTAAAGAGTATCCCACGAACACGATGGTCGTGTCGCGGTACGACGCCCAATATGTCGTGACGACCGCACCGAGTCTCGCCATCATGTTTGCCCAGCTATGACCGGTGGCGCGCACTTGCGTCAAATACGCCTCGGGTGTGACGAGCCACGTTAAATTTCCAGACGTCGTCGCGCACAGACGAGCGAGCATGGCAAATAGAACCATAATGACGTCTGGAACATCCATAATGATCACGGGGAACGTGACCGCGAACCCGGCGAAAAAGGTGGATATAACTTTTGAACGACTGAACGTCTGCACGAGAATCAGACATAGTAAATTCGCCGCGAGCTCGCCTGCGCACGACGCGAAGAGCGCCCAATAAGGGTACGCGCTCGACATCTCCTCCGACGTCGTCGACACGTCCACGTCCGTGTGACTCACGAGCACGACGAAGGCGCGCGGTAAATATAGCACCACGCCGTAGTACACGAACGTCTGCGCAAAACTGCAAATCCAGAGACACGTGGTTCGGAGCGCGTTGCCGCCCGTGAACAAGATTCTCATGTCCAACGACGCGTGCTCCTCCTCCTCCAACTCAACATCCCCCAAACTCACCCCGTTGAGAGTCGCCGCCTTTTGGAAGATTTTCTCCGCCTCTTTTCGACGACTTTTAATCACCAACCAATTCGGGCTCTCGTCCACCCAAAACAGTCCGAGCATGCTCAGCACCGGCGGGACGGCGCAGTACAGCGTGAGCACCCGCCACCCGCTCGTCTCCACCGTGTTCGCCGCGATCTGCACCACCATAAACGATCCAAACGTCCACCAGATCCACAGTGACATCATCGCCACGCCTCGACTCCCGTTGGGACAAAACTCGCAGAGCAAGTCGTACGGGACGCTGAAACCGCCAATCCCAAGGCCGCACCCGAACCTGTATAAAATCAATTCGTCCACGTTTTGACTGAACGCGGACGCGATGCCAAACACCGCGACTAGAAACACACCGAGCGCGAACGCCGGTTTGCGTCCGCAGACGTCGGCGAATATGCCGAACAAGAGGCATCCACAGATTTCTCCCACGAAGACGCTCCCGGCGATGTGATCGGCCTGCACATCCGTCAGCGCCCACTCCTTCTTGCACTCTATGGTGAGGAAACTCAACAGACTCACTTCGATGCTCTCGGCCATGATGCACAGACCGGTGATCATGAAGAGACGCCACTGGTACGTCGACCAGCCGAGTTGGTCTTTCAGTTCGGAGACGGTGCGCTGCGAGGACGACATCGAACTCGAGCGCGTCATCTCGTCCGGCTCGCGCGAGGAACTCGGAAAGTTCTCTCGCGCGGCGCCTACGCGCGGCGCGCGCCCCATCGCGCGCGCGGAGGCCGACTCTGAAGCGAGATGCGAGTGACGCGCACTGGGGTGTTGGCGCGCCGCCGCGTACGCGTCGAGGAGAAATTTTAAATCACGCGCGAAAAGGTTCAGAAAGGATGGACGAAGACGACGAACGAATGTCTATACTAAATGTCGTCTACCTATAGCTAAGGCGACGGACGATGGCGAACGGGCGACGCACGGCTGTGATTACGATTGCTCGGCGCTGAGCGGACACAACATGTGCGCCAGGATGGGCACGCACTTGTCCCTACAAGCGCCGTAAAACACGCCCGGAACGCGGAAATCGCGGGGACGAGGAGCACCGATCCACATCTCCGCAATGGAGATGGGCTTGACGCCTCGCGCGTGCGCCCAATTTAATAGTTTCGGCGCGCAACAGTCGGCGCATCCGCAAGGCAACGCCGGCACCGGCGGATGAAACACCTCTCGAAGGGGACGCACGTCTCCCGCCAAACTCGGAAGCCGATAACTATCCCATATTTCATCCTGAAGCGCGTGCGACAGCGCCTTGCGCTCGCTTTTCATCTCTTGCACGCGTCCGCGCAACCGAGCTAAAAGTTCGAGTTTCGGCGCCACGGCCGCGTCTCTCGCTCGCTTCATCTCCGCCATCGTTTGCTTCGACTTTCGACTCTCCCCCTCTAAAACCCGTAGCGCTGCGTCGCTCGCACCGTCTTCTCGCGCGCGTCGTCGCGCCTCTCTCGCCCGTTTCGCCTCCTCGCCGACTTCTCGCAACGCCTCCTCGTTCGCCGACGTCTTCTCTCGCACCTCCTCTCTCACCATCCTCTCCTCCACCTCCATCCTCCCGATCGCCTCGCTCAGCGCCTTAATCTTCGCGTGTTCCCTCTCGTACGTCACCGTATCGTGCGTCAGCGTCCCCACCGGCGGCGCCCATCCCTCCACTCGCCACTCGCCGTACAGCTGTCCGCTAAACGCCTTCAGCGTCACGCGCTCGCCGGTACGCGCATCCACCCCCACCAGAGCGCCTATCATCTTCCCACCGTCCGGCTCGTCCAAACGCTCGGCCGAGAACCTCTCCTCGCCCTCCTCGGCGTCGTAATCGATCCTTCCCGACGCTCGAATCCTCGTCGCCACCGCGCGCGCCTCCGCCTCCGCCTCCGCCGTCCGCGACATGACGTGGTCCACCCCGCACCGCGCGCACGTCCCGCGAACCGCGCGCTCGCGAATGCGATCCTCCTCTATCGCGCTCGCGAGCGCGCTCGCGTGCGCGTCCGCGGCGCGCGCGTGTCGGCGCGACTCGCGGCGCGGTCGGTCGTCCCGCGGCGCGGTCGGGACATCGTCGGCGCGCTCTGACGACGCGCGCGCGAAGACATCGAGACGCCGACGCGCGCGACGCGCGACAGAGCGACTTTCACCGCGCGCGAGCGCGCGCGCGACGACGCGAGACGCCGACGTCGGCGACATCGCGTCGCGGGCGTCTGACGCGCCCACTCGTCACTTTTACACGTCATGGAGGCGACGCGCGCGATGTCCGCGGCGACGGCGTCCACGACGGCGACGACGCCGACGACGAATGCGCGCGCGATGCGCGATGGGTCCGTCGCGCGCGCGCGCGGTCGTGGGGCGTCGGTGCGCGTCGGAAGAGGAAGAAGAGGAACCTACGGAAGAGCGCGCGGGCGCGCGTCTTCCGGGACGTCTCCGCGCGCGATGGCGTCTCCGCGCGGGGACGAGACGTGGCGCGGGAGCGAGGAAGCGCCGATGGGAACGACGCGACGCGCGGCGGAGGCGTTCGTCGCGCGGTGGGAGGCGATGGGGGCGACGCCGAGCGCGAGTCTCGAGCCCGAGCTCGCGTCTCTGCGACCGCGCGAGGGCGCCGAGGCGAATCTGCGCGTGGAGAACGCGGTGTACGAGAACGACACGTTTCGTAAGATGCACTGCGAGTTGGCGTGGGGAGACGGTGGATTCGAGGTGTTGCACGTGGTGATGTATCCGTGGGCGGAGCGGGCGGCGCCAGTGTTCGCGGCGGACGTCGTCGGATTCGGAGGACGCGTGTCCCTGTGCATCGCGGACGTGGCGCCGGTGACTGCAGATTTATCGCTTCCGAAAATGTACGAGGACGCGCTGACGCCCGAACTCGAACGCGCGCTCGAGCGCGGACTCGTTCGGCGCGAGCTTCCGGACTGGGGTCGCGCCATTCTCGGCCCGCTGTGTCTGTGCGCCGGCCCCAAAGTCGACGACGGCGCGCAATCCGAGGTCGACGCCTTCTTCGAGTACGCCTTCACACTCCACGACGCGCACTGCGAGCTCGCATCCTCCACCACGCTCCGTCTTCCCGCCGAAGACGACTCCGCGCTCGTCGCGCAGACGCGCTTTTGCGACCGCCAACTCGAAAACGTCAAGACGCGGCGCGCCCTCGAACGCGCCTTCGGTCCCGAACTCACCGACAGATACATGCGCCACGTTCTCTTCGACGTCACGTCGTCCACACCGAGATCGCGCGCCCGCGCCTCGTCCATCGGGTTGTAACGCGCGCCTCCTCTTCCACCGTCGCCCGCGCGCGCGACTCTCATTCGGACAACACCAAACCGATCGCCCATCCTCATTCGACCGCGCGCCGTCATGTCGAACGAGCGAACGCCGCTCACGGCGGGCGCGGGCGCGACGTCGACCTCGCGCGATCCCTCGGCGTCCACGGCGGTCGACGACGTCGCCTCCTTCGCGAGCGCGTCGACGTCGAACGCGGATGCACCGCACGACGCAACACCCCGCGCCTCCTACTCGCGATGGCCTCGACGACGCGGGTACTCGGTGCTCGCCCTCGCCCTGGTTCTGGGAACGCTCGTGGGGGCGGTGTTGTACGCGGTGGAACCGAGCGCGACGGCGGTGCCGCGACCGGAGGCGGCGACGCCGGCGAGCGCGAGCGCGGAGACGTTGCGCGTGACAGCGGCGGCGGCGAGAGCGCTCGACGAGAGGGACGCGTCGACGAGCGAGAGGACGGGAAGCGAGAGGACGAGGGCGAATCTCGTGCGTAACGACACGCTGTCGGCGAACGAGTCGGCGAACGAGTCGGCGAACGAGTCGGCGAACGAGTCGGCGAACGAGTCGGCGAACGGGACGCCGGCGCCGCCGAGTCCGCCGGCGCCGCCGAGTCCGCCGCTCAAGGTGTCGTGGACGGAGATATTAGAACCAGAGGAGGAAGAGCCGAAGACACTGCTCTCTCTGAACAGCGGTGAGAGGACAGAGACGGTGGCATCGCCGCCGCCGCATTCACCGCCACCGCCACCGAGACCGCCGACGCCGCCGTCGCCGCTGAGCTTGGAGACGAGACACGACTACGCGCCGACGCGGTTCGCGACGTTGCTGGCGAATGCGTGCGCGGCGAAACGCACGGCGTCGGCGTGTACCGCGGTGAGAGATGTGTACGGATGCGCGTGGACGGGAGCGTCGTGCGTGGTTGATTGTGGGACGTTTCAGACTCTGGAGGGTTGCGCGACGCAAGGGGACATGTGCGCGTTCGACGCCGAGGAGGGCGCGTGCAACTACGCGACGTACGGATGTTCTCGGTACGTGGACGCCGCCACGTGCACGACGGCAGCGGCTGAGTGCGAGTGGAACGGTGGTGTGTGCTTCAATTTGGACGAAGCGGCGGAGGTGTGCGCCGCGAAACCAAAGGCTGAGTGTCAACGCAAACCTGGCGTGAACGCGACGGAGGAGGTTCCGTGCGTGTACCACATCCCGGACACGATGTACATCTCGGGCGAGGTCGTGTACATAGGGGCAGACGTCAACATCACCGACGCGCACGCCTTGAATGGCACGTGTGTCGTCGATCGGGAGTGCGGTTTATTCACCCATAGCCCCGACGCGTGCGGCGCGCTCGCGCCCAAGTGCGCGTACGACCGCGCGGCGAACAAGTGCGTCCGAGCGGCTCGCGTCGAGCAAAACCATCGCCTGTGCGGCGATCGCGCGCCCAGTGGACACAGAACCTGCCCGACGGATCCATATTCGGAGACACCGACGTTTTGCAACTTCAACTTTCAAAACGCCGGCTTTTGTCAACGCTGCCGCGCGTTCGACTCGGTCGACGCGTGTCAATCGCTTCCCAGCGAACGCGGGCGTCAGAGGTGCGCGTCCAAGTGTTTCCCAAGCGCCACCCTCGCCCACACGCACCTTCACCATCACACGAACGTCATCCCAGGCACAGCCTCATCCTCCGCCGACGTCCCGCCTCCGTCCGCCGCCGCCGCCGCCGCGCTCGCCGCCGCCGTCCGCTCGCCGGGACGCGACGCCGACGTCGCCGCCCCGCCGACGTCCACCGAGACCCCGCCCACCGCCTTCGCGGAATTCACCGTCACTGATCTCGCGTGACCTTTCAACACGAGTCCATAATTTCTCGACACCACCGCGTCGTCGTCGTCTCGCGCGTCGTCTCGTCGCCGCCGCGCCGCGCCGTCGTCCCAAACCCTGTGGGCGACCGACCGCTCGCACGGCGCGCGCGCATTCATTCCCGTTCGACGACCGTCACACGTCGTCCGTTCGCGCGACTTCCGAGTCATGAGCGCGAAGAAACGACGAACGAGCGAAGACGCCGGCGCGAGCGGCGACGCGAAGCGCGCGAGAGGGACGACGACGTCGATCGGTGTCGAGGATGCGCCCGAGGTGGGATTCGATTCGATTGGATCGATCGCGCGCGATGGGACGCGATCGCGCCGTCGGAGGACGCGATGCGCGGTGTGCGCGCGCGATGTGATCGGTGGAAGCGTGAGAGCGCGCGAGTAAAGCGGTGGGAAGGCGAGACTGACGACGGGGAGGCGCGAATTTCGACGCGTAGGGAAACGCCGGGCGTTCGAGACGAAGCGCGAGAACGAGAAACTCGAGCGGTGGGAACGATGCGAGCGCCGAGAAGGCGAGCGTGAAAACGGTGGCGGGTGCGAGCGGGGCGCAGGGCAAGGCGAACGGGGGGAGCGGGGCGAAGGCTGCGGAAAAGGTGGCGACGGAGAACGCCGTCAAGGTGAATTATCGGCTGGGAGAGTCGCTCGCCGAGCACTTAAAGTTGAACGATGGCGTGCTCGACGTGTCCATTCCGGCGGAGGCGGCGTCGAGCGCGAACACGCGACTTCGTTCTCGACATTTATGGGGCACGGACGTGTATACGGCGGATTCCGATCTCGTCGCCGTGTTGACGCACGTGGGATATTACAGACCGAGCGGGACGGTGCCGCCCAATCTCGAGACGGTGCACGCCGTCGTTCGCGCGGCGCCGCATCCCGAGGAAGGGTACCCGTCGACTAGTCGAAACGGTATTCGCTCTCGATCGTGGGGGAGCGTTCGAGATGGCTGTGGATTTGTCGTCGTGAGCGCGCGCGCCGTGACGACGTCGGGCGCGGAGATTGAATTGACGAACACTAGCAAGCAAAAGGTGTCGCCGACGTTTTTCCCGATCGAGAAGGAGCACGTCATTCAAACGAGAAACACGACGTCGAGTGCGGCTGGGAAGAAGGGTTTGATCCGCGAGGTGACGATTCAATACAATTTGTGCAACGAGCCGTGGATGAAGTACAGCATCAGTCTCATCGCCGACCAGGGGTTCAAGAGATCTCAGTGGACGTGCGCTCGCCTTCGTCGCGATGTTTTGTATCTCGAAACGCATTGCAAGCGATACGAGTTGAGTCGCGTGTCCAACAAGAGTGGAGACGAAGATAGGTTCAGGTGGGCGCTGAGCAAGAAGCCGCTGCCTCTCGACGTGACGCGCGAAGTCGGCGTGCCGCTACCGAAGACGCACGTCGACACGTCGATCGATGACTTGAGCTGGGATGAGATTCAGTGGGGCGCGAACTCCGTGTGCGTGCGAGGGAAAACGTATCGGATCGCACGCTTACAATACTTACCGCGCAGCAAATAGAGTGTCATAATACTTATTACATACACAGAATTGTACACGCTCCGCGACGTCGACGCTCACCTCGACATCCCATCCGTCTGTCCGCGAGGACCGCGACCGAAGGTCTCGTCGATCATCAAATCGACGTTCCCGTATTCGCTTCCTTCGGTGGTCCAGTCCTCGTTTTCGCCGCCGACGATGATTTGCTTGAGACCGAAATATTCGCGGGAAAATTGAATCAACGAGTTGACCAACACGTCGAACGCCATCTCGTCCGACGTGCCCATGTCCACCCACACCCGCGCCCACTCCGCCCTGTACTCGACTTCGGACATCTCGTGAAACGTTCTCGACGACGTGTCCGTGCTAAAATCGTGCGCCTGCTCCATGGAATAATCCATAAAGGACACGGAGTCGTACGTCTCCGCCGCCTGCATGTTGTACGCGTTAAATCCACCCAGTTTCCCCAACACGAACCACGCCTTGAAAACCTCCTCTAACAACGGTCTCTCCATCTCCGCGATCGCGTTGTGCGACTCGATCCATATCCAACAACTAAACGGATTCACCTCTCGAAACGTCACCAACGTCGGCACCGTCGACCCGCTTCGCTCTTGATAAATCTTCTCCCTCTTCGTCTCGAACCGCTCGCGAATCTTCGCCTCCACCGCCCTCGGATCCCCGTTCGCGCTCTCGAGCAGGGACGCAATCTCGGGATCCCTCGCCGACTCCTCCTTTAATATCTTCATCCACCGCTCGGCGCTCGCCGCCGCCTCCGCCGCCTCCTCCTCGGTCGCCTCCCCCTCGCGCGTGGACTCGGCGCGCTCGCGTCTCGCCCGACGCATCGCCCGTCTCGACGCCACCCCGTCGTCGTCGTCGTCGTCGTCGTCGTCGTCGCGCGCCTCTCCGTCCGACCCCGCGCCTCCACCCATCGCGCGCGTCGTCTTCGCGCGTCGTCGTCGCGCGTCGCCGCCGCCCGAGGATCGATTCGTCCCGCGCCTCGCACCGCGCGCGACGACGGCCCGCGCGCGCGCGAGACCCCGCGTCGACGTCGGCATCGACGACGCCATCGCTCGCGTCGCGCGCGTCGCGCGGCGCGCCTCGCGCCTCGCGTCGACGACGACGAGGTCTCGCGTCCCGCGCGCGGCACCGAGGGGAACGACGCGCGCGGGACGCGCCCCGAAAAGGGACTCGTGACCGTTCATGACTCAAGAATCCGGACCACACGGGATGAATCGACACCACGTCGCAATTCGATTCGATTCGACCGATCCGACCGATCGAACGCCACTCGACGACGCGCGACGCGCCGTGGAAGAGCGAACGACGATCGCGAGAAAAACCGCGGTGTTTTTTTGACGCGTACGAACGACGCGCGCCATGCTGAGTCCGGCGCGACGAGCGACGGTGGACGCGTTCGATCATCATCGCGTCGCGACGCCGAGTCGCGCGCAGGTGCGTTCGATCGCGCGCGAGCGACGCGCGCGAGGGGCGGGGGGGGGGACGCGCGCGAGAAACGGGTGAATGGAGGATAAAAATATGTATCGTCGCGTCGTCGATCGCGATCGCGTCGACCGATCGTGAGACGCGCGCGAGAGACGATCGATCGATCGATCGCGTCTCGGGGGAATCATCACGGAAACGTCGACACGCGCGCGCGCCCGGTGCGCGCGCGACGAACGAACGAACGCGACGAACGAACGAACGAACGAATGACTGACGATCGATAACGTCGACTCGCGTCGCAGGTTGATCGGTTCATCCCGAGCAGAAGCGCGCTGGACTTGGACGTGGCGCATTACAACTTGTCCCAGGAGGATGGGGACGGCGAAGGGGAGACGTCGACGACGGAGTTGAAGTCTCCGGCAAAGGTGCGGCGATGCGATTCATTCGGCGAGCTCGCACCGAAAAGGTGGAATGTGGATTGAAGAGAGACTGACGCGCGCTCGTTCGTTCTCGCTCGCTCGTTTTTCGTACGCGTCGTTTTCAGGAAGCCTATAAGAAGAGTCTCGCGGATAACTTCCACGTGGAGAAGGGAAGCGACGCCGCGAAGATTCTCGCGTTCAAGTCAAAGGCGCCGGCGCCGCCGAGTGGGATGGAGAACTCGGCGCGAGGTGTCTACACGAGCAACTCCGCGGGCGTGAAGGCGAAGAAGACGTTTCGTCAGATTCCCTCCGCGCCCGAGCGTATTTTGGACGCGCCGGAGTTGGTCGACGACTATTATTTGAACCTGCTCGACTGGGGGGCGTCGAACCAAGTGGCGGTGGCGTTGGGATGCACCGTGTACACTTGGAACGCGGATACCGGAGGGATCAATCAGTTGTGCCAGACGAGCCCGGCTGACGAAGAAGATTACATCACCTCCGTCAGCTGGGGCGCGGATGGGCGACACGTCGCCGTCGGTACGAACAACGCGGAGGTTCAAATTTGGGACGCGTCGCAGTGCAAGAAGGTGCGAACGTTGCGAGGCCACGCCGCGCGGGTGGGCGCGGTCTCGTGGAACGGATCGCAGCTTGCGACTGGAAGCCGTGATAACAGCATCATGGTTCACGATGTCCGCATTCGCGAGCACTGCACCTCGACGCTCCAGGTTCACCAGCAAGAGGTGTGCGGGTTGAAGTGGAGTCCGACCGGCAACCAGCTCGCGTCTGGCGGCAACGACAACTTGTTGCACATCTTTGACGCGAGCTCCATCGGCAACCAACAAGCGTTGCATAGATTAGATGCGCATCAAGCTGCCGTGAAGGCTCTCGCGTGGTGTCCGTTCCAGTCCAACTTGCTCGCGTCGGGCGGCGGTACCGCCGACCGTTGCATCAAGTTCTGGAACACCAACACGGGCGCGATGCTCAACTCTGTGGATACGCACTCGCAAGTGTGCGCGTTGCAGTGGAACACGCACGAACGAGAGCTTTTGTCGTCGCACGGTTACAGCCAAAACCAGTTGTGTTTGTGGAAGTATCCGACGATGACGAAGATGGCTGAGATGACTGGTCACCAAGCGCGAGTCCTTCACATGGCGCAGTCTCCAGATGGAACCACGGTGGTGTCCGCGGCGGCGGACGAGACTTTGCGTTTCTGGAGGTGCTTCGATAACGCTGCGGAGAAGACCAAGAAGGTGCGTGATTCCAATGACTCATCCGTTCTTCGCAGGTTCAACTTCCGCTAAAACGCGGCTGTACGCTATGGATTAGTTTCCCTCATTTCCCTCAAAACCCGACACCACCAAAGGACTCCGCGCATGCAGATTTCCCCACAATGTTTCATCACTGTGCTAGCCGTTGATGACTGACCCCTGACCATGCATACACTCGTATTTCGTTTTATTTCGTCGCGGCGTTTTCGAGGCGAGGATATGGCGTCGTGTTCGCGAGCGGTACTCATCACTACCGCGGCGCGCGCGAACCGGGTCCGATCCAAGAAAACGGGTCACAAGAAGAGAACAGACGTTTGGTTTCATCGGTTTCAAGGGTGTTTTATCAACACCACCACGCAAAGATTGATTTCGTCGCGGCGCGCATCCGTTAGTCTTCGTCTTCCCGAAATACACACTCCGCGTTTAATTTAAACCCCGTTCGAGCTGTCTCCGATCACATCACAGCGACGCGCGCGTCTCTCCGGTGGTGTCGCACCCGCGCGCGCCATGCTCGTCGGCGCGAATGACTTCCGTACGTGATTCCTCGTTCCTCATCGCGCGCGAGGATGGACGCGCGCGCGCCCGCGCCCGATCGCGTCCCGGTGCCGAATTTGAACGTCCGCGAACGGTGACGACGAGAATGACGACGACTGACTACTCTGCCCGCGCGCTGCCTCTCGCTCGCGAACAGATTACGCGTACGCGTCCATTCGAGACGAAGGCGCGAATTGTCCTGTGCTCATCTACGTCTCCACGGCGGACGTGGACTCGTTGTGCGCGTTTCGAGTGCTCAAGCTCATGCTTCGGAGCGATAACGTCGCGTACTCGGTGTTCCCGGTGAGTGGGTACGGTGAATTGCAGCGATTGGGCGGGGAGATCCCGGACGATGGACAGCAGCGCGCGATCGTGCTCATCAATTGCGGAGGGACGGAGGATGTGAAGTCGGTGTTGGGGCTGCGAGAGGGCGCGCGGGCGTACGTGTTCGATTCGCACAGGCCGTTGGATTTGGAGAATGCGAATCCGGGGAATCAGGACGTGTTAGTTATGAGAGACGATAAGGAGGGCGAGGAGACGTTTCCGGAGCCGGATTCGGATGGGAGCGATAGCGATGACGAAGATGACGATGACGACGAGGAAGCGGGGGGCATGTCTCCCAGGACTCGGCGGTTGCAGAGAGCGGAGAGGCAGCGCGAGCGCGCCGCGTATTACGCTCGCGGCTCATTCTACGGACGGTCGACTGGTATGATAATGTATGACATAGCGTATAAGATGAACAAGGATAGACTGGAAAATTATTTGCCGCTTTGGCTGGGCGTGGTGTCGATGACGGATCAATACTTGCATCAACGTTCGTCGCACGAGACCTACACCTCGTGCGTCATGGAATTGGCGTCGCGCGTGAGCGCCATGGCGAACGCGGATGCGTCGAACACGCGGTCTTTAGAAGACGGCACCATCGTGCAGGCGTTCGCCGATCGACGTTTGCAGTACAACGAAGAGTTCCGGTTCATGTTGTTGCGTCACTGGACGCTGTATGAATCAATGCTTCATAGCAATTACGTAGCCACTGCGTTGCAGACGTGGACCGAGCGAGGACGAGCAAACCTCAATTCGTTGTTTGCCCATGTCGGCATTCCGCTCAACGTTGCGAAACAGAGGTACTCGCACATGTCACCGGCGCAAAGGCAGCAATTCGAGGAACGACTGGCGGAACACGGCGCCTCACACGGTTTGGAGAACTCAAAGTTTTGGTCGTTTCAGTACAGTCACGGCTACGCGCTTCGAGTGTGCGCAGCGGACGTCGTGTATGGAGCGACTGCTTTGCTTGAGGGATTGCTAGACAGAGAAGATGATGATAGGACGCAGGCGGACAACTTCTGGCGGGCGTCGCAGTCATTGTCTTTAGGTAACTGGGACGAGATGGAAGCTGGCATCTCGCACGCCATTCGTTTGCAGCAGGCTATCATGCGCCAAGGGGGCGTCGCGCTGGCTTCTTCTGCGCACGTTCGCACGACTGGGAGCTTGCGGTGCTTTTCACTTCTCGATCACGGTTCGCCCGCCGATGTGAAGCTTTTCACTCATCCACTTTCATTATTGAAGCTCGCGTTGTTCATTCAAGACGGACTTCGTGTGACCAGAAGGAGGTTACGCCCGCTCGTCGTCATCGGGCCCTCTGCGGACGATGATTCCCTCGCGTTGATCGTCGGCGTCACAGCCAAGCCAAACAGCGACGACGCCGTGGGAGGTAACTTCTTCACTCACTCGTTCAAAATGGCAGCCGAGCGTATTCACGCCCGTTTTAGACACGACTCGTTCGAGGCGTCCGTCATTCAAGTCGCTCAGCGAGACTTGGGACAGTTTATCGAGGCTTTATCTGATATCGACGCGGAGCGCCTCGTGCGCATTCGAATGGCTAGCGCCGACTAAATCTTGTTACACAATCTGCTAATTTCCTAATCTTTACACGACAACCACGCGAGCATGAGTTTCAAATCCGTCAGCATGAGTTTGAGCGCATACGTCCAATTCTCGTCGCGATTGAACGTGAACGACATCTTTTTCCCGTCCACCTTGTCGCTCGAAATCGCAAACGGCAGTTCAAACGGTGGATTCACGCCTTGACGCACATCTCTCGCGCGCATGAACTCGCTAAGTTCGTGCATGCACGTGAGAAAACCCAAAACCGCTTTATCGTACTTATGGGATGATATGATCGAGACCGGACCGAAAAGCTCGAACACATTGCCTCTCGCGTCGTACACCTTCGGGAAACTCCCCATCGGCTTGAGAGTGTACTGCGTGAAGGTGAACTTGCATATACGCGCCATCGACTGCAAAAGCAAACACGCCAGACCAAACGCGGCGTTAATCTCATCCCATTCCACGACGACGTTTGGTAAACGACCGAGACGAAAGCCGTTGATGGTGCCAAAAGCACCATCAGTCCAGATGTGAAACGCATCGTTGAACACGTTGGTCTTCTCGAGCCGTTCCATGTGCATCTGAGCTTGCTCGGTTCTGGCCACTATGGCGTCTCGCTTCTCCATGTGCGCGTTCAAATTCTTCTTAAACGCGTGGAATTCTCGCCAGTACGTGTCCTCCGCCTCATCCAACGCCGCCGCCTTTTTCGCGAGCTTGTTCCTCGCCAAACGCGTCGACGCGAGCTCGCTCTCCAACGCGCGCAACGTCTCGTCAGCCTCGCGCTGCGATTTTTCTACATTTTGCATCGCAAGAGCGATGCCCTCACTCGTCGCGTCGTCTCCTCTGGCGGCGTATTCGTCGTCCTCCGCGCTCTGCAAGCGTTCGAGCGCCTCCTCGTACGCCGCGCACTCCGCCTCCGCCTCCTCCGTGCGCCGTTCCACTTCCGCCACGAGCGCCGCCGAACACTCCGCGCACAACGGGTGATCGGAATCGCTCAGATCGCTCGCGATGTCGAACACTCGAGCCATGACGTTGGCGTCCAACTCGTCGCCGCCCGCGCGTTCGCTCGGGAGCACGACGAACGAGTCCGCCATCGGCGTCGTTCCTTTCCCACGCACCGTCAACGATCGAGCGGTCGACGCGGCGCCGGGCGACGTCAAGGGTAGATCTCTGGAACCGCCGCCGCGACGCGCGCGAAGGGCGAGTTCCGGCGCCAAGACGACGAAAGAATCATCCAACGACGCATTCGGAGGTAGTTTGGGCACGTTGACGAACTCCAACGCGCGCGAGCACGCGGAGCATCGAAACTCGCAGCGCAGCGTCGGTGGTGGCGGCGGAGATGACGACGCTCGCTCGACGGCGAGCGGAGACGACGCCCGCACCGGGCGGGCCGGTGATACTTGACCCGATGAGATCGACATGAAGTCGAAGAATGGCGCGTGAGGCGCGCGTGCGTGAAGTGAATATGATGATGCACGAGATTTTCGCGGTTTGTGTTGGGACCAAAGTCGATTAAAATTGTGCTAAGTAGTTAAGCTAAGAGCCCGTGGATACATCTTCGTCCTCTTGGCTCTCGTCCGACGCGCTTTCGCTCGAAGCGAACGCCGCCTCGATGTCAAAGCGGTCGTAGACGGTTTTGAGCTCGGGCCGTTCCACGCCGTCGAGAGCCGACTTGAGCATGGTTTTGAGTTCATCGCGGGAAGGTTCGCCGGTGTAATTCGCATCGTCGTACAGCTCTTGCACCCACTGCGTGATGCTCGACAGACACGCCTCCTCGACATTCTCGCTGTACCTCTCAAAACCGCCGCCATCGTCTCGGCGCCTGTACTCGTGTTCAAAATCCGGAACATCGTTGAAGGCCCGCGTCGCACCTTCAACATCACCATTCAATAGATGCATCTTAGCGAGGGTCATGTAATAGAATGGCATCGTGGGCTTCGATTGAAACTGCATAGAATCGATGTCGTGTCTCGACTGTTTGCCTTGGTATGTGCCGGCGTCAATCTCCGAGTTGATTCGCTCCAGCTGTTGCTTCCTCCGCTCGATCGCTCGTTCGATGCTCTTCAAATACTGTTCGTTCGCCCAGGTGGCGTGTTCCTTATGACCAGTCTTAACGGCCTGGTTGAAGAACTTGTAGTACGTCTTACTCGGAATGACGGCGCCGCTCGCCGTGAACGTCTCCTCATACTCGCGCGCGAGATCAAACATGCCCTTGTCGAGGCAAGCTCCGATCATGGTCGCCGTTGCGAAATATGTCGCACCAAATTTGTCTCGCACCGCATCGTACACGCGATACACGTATTCGAAGGGTCCGTTGTACGTGGCGAAAAACGCTTGCTTCGCAACCAAGTTTTCCTTTTGGATCCCGAGAGTGGGGAGATTTTCAATCGCCCAAGCCACGCCCTCGTAATCCTTGAGTTCGTGCATTTGAAAAAACAAATCCAACATGACCTTTCCACTCCAAAACACCTGCGTCTCGTCCGTATTATGCTTGGCCGAGCGAATGCGGTGCATCTTCGCCATGAAATCGAGCACCGCGCGAACGTCGTCGACGGACGTCACTTTGGCGATGACAGATCTAAGCTGCCTCGAGCCGGGCGGGTATTCTCCCTCCGCGATACGATTCGTGATGAGCTCGATCCCTTCTTTGGTGCTCCCGACGCACGCTACGGCTACTTCTGGTTCGTTCCTCACGAAGGCTCGAAGGTGTTCGGGCACCTCCGGCGGCACGACAAACCTCATCGACGGCGGTGTCTTCACGCGCGCGCCGTCGGCACCAACCGCATCAGAGCCATCTTCTTCACTCTCCTCCGCCTCGGTCTGACTCGCGAACCCACGCGCGCGCCCCAAAGAGACGCGTCCGGCGCGACAGATTCGATTCATCGCCGCCGCGTCGATCGCCCCACCGACGCCCTTCGCGCCCGCGATCGCGATCACCCCCCCGGGCACGACGTCGATGCCACGGAACTCGCTCGTGCCCCCGAAACCGCTCGCGCTCCCGTCCTCTCGCGCGCCTTCCACCTCCGCGACCGGCGACCCCACTAACCCTCGCGCGCGCGCCGGCGCATCCATCCCACCGACGTTCGCGCGCACCGACCGCTCGCGCGCCATCGTGAGCGCGCGCTCGAGTCGCCGCGCGACATCTCTCGCCGCTCGATGCATCGCCAGTCCCGTCGCCGCGCGCGCGCGCGTCAGTGTCGCGTCCCGCGGCGCGCGGCGATGCGATTCTCGCGGTCGCGTCGGTCGCCACCCGTAACTTTCCCGAAAGTTTCCCTATCTATGAATCCCCCGAACTGCCCCATACTGTAGTCTCGCCAGGGTGAGCTTCGCTGGCGCGGAGGGCAGTCTTCAAAACTGTTGGGGAGTAAAGGCCCAGTGGTTCGATTCCACCTCACTGGCGAGTTGATGTATGTACCGTATGTCCGATCACTTTTTATATTTTATGCTTTTGTATATTCTTCCATCGTCTACGTGTTGCTCTACTATGCAGGAATGAATGGCGCACGCACGCGGGAACCACGGACCACTTCGCCTCGATCGATCGATCACGCGAGCCGACGCAGCGCGCGCTCGATCGCGAGGTACGTCGGTGCGACGTGTTCGATCAATATCGGTTCCACACGTTTCGCCAGATACCGCTCGTACACCCCCGTCGCCACGCTCACCGCGTACGCCCCGTACAAGAACGCGAACACCGTCATCGCGCTCACGAGAAATCCCGCGATCGGGTGCGCGTCGAACCATCGATCGATCTTGTTCGAGTAATACGCCACGGGATCGCGCTCGCGCGCGACGCCGCGCGATTTTTTCCCCTTGGCGCTCGGTCGCCGTCGTCGCGGCGCGGTCGCCGTCGCGCGCATGACGGGCGCGCCGATGTGACGCATTCGTCGGTCGAGGCCGACGACGCTTCGAGTCGCGTCTCGAGGGGAACGAGTTCGATCGGTCGGTCGCGACTCGTGGATGGTCCGAGACGACACATCTCGACGCGCGTCGACCGCGCGGTGACGCGAGACGCGAACGCGCGAGACGCGAAGGTCGAGGCAAACGACGCGCGTCGCGGAGTGTCGTCGCGTTCGTCGTCTCCGTGGACGCGACGGGACGGGGCGAAGACGACGCGCGACGGGGCGAAGACGACACGATGCGAATGCATTCGCGCGCGATGACGACGACGACGGGCGCGAGCGTGGACGCGGGGACGATGACGACGACGAAAGCGGAGGAGGAGACGTCGAGGGATGCGATGTGGGCGGCGCTGTCGGCGGTGACGCCGGAACGGTGCGAGGAGATGAGGGAGCGCGAAGGGGGCGAGGCGCGCGCGCGCGCGCGGGGGGGAAACGCGGGGAAGAGCGCGAGACGCGCGGGTGAGCGACGTCGGGCGATTTTGAGCGAGCCGTGCGCGGTGCCGGTGGTGCGTTTCGGCGCGGTGGACGTCGGGAGATCGAGCGCGGAGACGTTGGAGATTGTGAACGACACGGCGTTGATGCGAGAGGTGACGTTTCGGGAGGGCGACGGATTCGCGCGCGACGGATTCGCGATCGATAGGCAGACGCTGACGGTGCAACCGGGGACGACGGAGTGCGTGGAGATTACGTGGACGCCGCAAAAGGTGATGGCGGCGACGTATTGCGGACAGCTCGCGTTCACGGTCGTCGCGGAGGCTCCGGTGCCGATGCCAGAGGTGGAGATGAAGGCGCGCATTCGCGGCGTGGCCAAGGGTGAGATCTTGCGCGTGATCACGAACGAGGAGCCGCAAACCGCGAGCACCACGAAGCGGCCGCGTGACGCGCGATTGGCGACTCGACGCACGCTCGTGGCGTCGCCGAAAAAGCTTGGACTCGAGGACAAGGCGGCGTTGGAGATGGTTCGCGTCAAGCAGCGACGTTTGGAGGAGGAGTCGACCGACTTGTCTCTAGCGCCCGTCGCTCGAGCGTTA
>MDTD01151113.1_pt1 | contig 99398 bp, 81 predicted proteins | sample 811221 | NCBI WGS metagenome assembly MDTD01 (sample SAMN05326646, study PRJNA326480) | marine metagenome | isolation source: seawater | place: Pacific Ocean: South West | collected 2011
CCCTAAACCCTAAACCCTAAACCCTAAACCCTAAACCCTAAACCCTAAACCCTAAACCCTAAACCCTAACAACGCAAGCAAGACAACTAACAACGCGACGGAAAAAACTAACAACACGAGGAAAAACGAACAATGCAACGAAGGAAAAAACTAACAACGCTCGAACACCAATCGCACTCGGAGGAGGTCAAAAAAGCCGTCAGCGACGTTTTGTTCCTGGCTCATGACAACCTCGACGCGCGGCGTATGCTGGTACTCTCTCGTCATCTCTCCACCTTTGCGTCCAACTACTTCATGCCCCTTCCTCCCGCCGTCACTCGGCAAAACTTACAGGCTTTTCCCGTTGTTAGTTTTTCGTATTCCCGAGGCTGCCGAGAAGCGCAGACACGCCCGCGTTACACGTCGCCGCGCGCGCCGCGCCCGGTATGTTCGCCGCCACTGATGCAAACGTTTCGAACGAGCACGTGCGAGCAGTTCACGCCGCGTACGGCGCACTTCTCGGACCTCCACCCGTTTCCTCGGCGGCGTGCGGATACGCGCGAGACGCGTTGGCCAAAATTCTGGACGACACAACAGATCCTGACGCCGACGTCGGAACGTTGGATGCAATCGCGTCACGCATCGTGCTCATCTCTCGATATTTGTACGCTTCTTCGGCGTCCAGCGGCGGTGTTTTTAAGACGGAAATGTTTGATGACGCTCTACGGGCTTTGAGCGAGGCGTACCGCCGCGTGCACGACGAAGCCGATCAAGAAGAGCAGAAGAGTTGGGTGCCACCCGATACGTTTCAGCGCCAAACCATGAAATTTTGGGTACAATTGGAGGACGTCATCGCGCTGAAAGTCGAGATTTTGAAGCGACTGCCTATATTGTTGTACCGCGACTCGGAAAAATCTTCGCCGCTCATCACGTCCGTGTATCTGGAAAACGCGGACTTTGACGTGTATCGGACGCGATTGTTGCGGGAGGAAGGGGCGACGCTCGTGCGATTGCGCTGGTACGGAGATTTTCGCGAAGATGCGGACGTGTTCGTTGAGAAGAAGACGCACTACGGCCCCGGACGACGAAGCGTGAAAGAAAGAAGACGCTTTCGACGCGCGTCTCTCGCCTCTCTGTTCGACGGTGAAGGCAAGTCCGACACGTGTCTTGGAAACTTCGTGAATAACGTCAAAACGGATGAGATCGAGCGACGTGGTTTGAAACCCGCTTTGATGACACGATACAGCCGAACGGCGTTTCAATTTGCGAGCACAAACGCGGTGCGCATATCCTTGGATGAGGATTTGAGGTGGAGTGACGTGCGCGCGCAAGGGACGCGAGCGATAGAGAGTCCGATGAGTTACACGTATACGCAACCGTTTCAATACGCCGTACTGGAGGTGAAGTTGACCTCCGCCGCGGACGGTACCGCCGCCTGGATCGAAGACATTCTCGCGACTTTGAAAGCCGTAAAAGTGTATAAATTCAGCAAGTATATTCACGGTTGCGCGAAACTCATGCCGCACGCCGTTTACAAACTACCGCATTGGTTCGACGAAGGTTTCGAAGAGCGGCGAGCAAAAGCGGTCGACGAGCCGACGAGCCGCTTCGCGTCCTCGGGATCGTTCGCTGATCTCCTTCGCACGACCATCACCAACGCGTTAGGATTTCGTAAGCATGGCGTCGCAAAGGAAGAAAGACGTTCGGCCAGCCACGGCGAACCGGACGTCGAAGCTCCGGATTCGAGAAGACTTCAGACACGTCACGTTCCCGTCAAAGTCGAGCCGAAAACGTTCTTCGCGAACGAGCGAACGCTGCTGCAGTGGCTGTCGATGGCGATACTCCTTCTATTTCTCGGGCTTGGTCTGATGACGCTCGAAACAGCGGGGTCTTCCGTCTCCGGTGGGACGCCGAACGTTTCCGCGGCCGTTTTCGGTGGAGGACATTCGCATGCAAGCGCCGTGTGCGGTGTGATCATCGCGCCCATTGCGGTGGTCTTCATGATTTACGCCTTGTGGACCTTCATCGTGCGCGCGAAACGAATCGCTCGTCGAGAGCCGAGCACGCGGTACGACGACGTTTTCGGTCCCGTCGCTTTAGTCGTCATTCTTTGCGTCGTCGCCACGGCGAGCATCGCGCTCTCCGCCGCGAGCGTCGATTGGAACCGTCACGCGTACGCGCGTCCGACGAGATCTTGAAAAATCGAAAACAAATCACCGTCGCCGTTCGCCACTCACATCGACCACGTCGTCGTATCGTCGAATCTCGGACCGGTCGCGCCACCTATTCTGAAAATGACGCTCGCCGCCGTCGGGTCATTTTCCCCGACGAGAGTTCTGCACCCTAAAAGGACGTCGTCCTCGTCGTTCCGCCGCATCGAACACGAACCGCACCGTCCCTCGAGACAAAACTCATCCGTCAGCTCGATCGCACCGCAAGCCGCGGCGACAGCGAGCGCCGTCTCGTCGACCTCCGCGCTCGTTCCAATCAGTTCACTCGTCCATTCGTCTATGAATGTCACGGTGACGGCGGCGGCGGCGGTGCGCCCCGTCGCTCTCGCAAACGAACGCGTGGGCGATCGCACCGCGCGAGTCCCAACCGCCGCGCGCGTCACCACCGCGCGGGTCTCCATCGCATGCGTCGCCCACTGCAGAGCCGCGAGCGAGTGTGGCCGGCCGATCGTTCGTCATTGGTCGTCGCGGGAGACGCGCGCGGTCGACGCTCCGCGGCTCGTTCGACTCGAGGTTCTCCGTCGGTGCGTGACGCGCGCGCGAACGAGCGCGCGCGCGCGAACGCGACGACGGCGGCGAGACGCCCTGTGATTCGTTGGTTCGTTCGTTAGCCCGCGGCCTTTGCGATGTCGTCGTCGTTTACCGACGTCTTGGCGCGCGCCCGAGCGATGGGAACGGGGGAGAACGTCGATGGGAAGCGCATCGACGCGCCGCCGTCGACATCGGCGGCGAACTTCATGAGCGCGCGCGAACTGGACGTGCTCACCGAATTATCACAACAAGCAGACGACAGGAGAAAAGGAAGTCTACAGACGAGAGGGAAGATCAGTGAAGAGGACGTCAAGAGAGGCGGTGATACGAAATCGCGCGACGCATGGCGAAAAGCGCTCAGGAGCATTCGAAACGCCAAAGCGAGCGCGGCGTTGACAGACGTGAGCGCCGTCGATTGGACCGATGTTGACGGTCTTTTCGCGTATTACGATGCTGTTTACTTTGAAAACTCTTTGTGCGGACGCGTGACGTTCTCTTGGCACGCGTCCTCCGCGGACGGTCACCCCGATGGGGGTGAGGACGAGATGCGCGAGCATGCCAAGCTCGAGCGGCTGTTTAAATACTGTCTGTGTAGCGACGTGCCCAAGTGGTGGCACGGCGCGAGCCCGAACCAATTATCGGCGGGACTCTGTTGTGTCGTCGAACGTAGAGGAGCACAGTACACGCGCGCGGCGCACATACGCATGCCAGACGTTTTGCGTAGGTTTAAGATGACGCAAATGACGAAGGAGGCGCTTCTACACAGCATGGCGCACGCGTTCTTGTTCTTGAACGGCCATACGAAAGAGGACCAAGCCTTTAACGCGCACGACGAGGCGTTCAAGCAGCTGATTTACAAATTGAATTACGATTTCATCACCCCCGACGTGTATAGACCTCCTAACAAAGGGTACCAAATCAGATGGTTTGATTGGCTGGTCACCACCGAGCACGCCGCCGCGTCGACAAACGACAACACGCTCGTGAGAGATACGATAGCGAAGAGCTCGTCGATGGTGGATACGCTCACGCCGGAGCATTACAAGTTGTTGTACTTTATCAGTAAACACAGTCGGCTCGCGGAGAAGGCGACCGACAGCGAGCGTTGGATTCGCTACCTTGAAGTCATGGTTCTCGTGTACGAAGCCGTCGTGCAAGGCGTCTTCGATTACGATTACGCGCCCTTCGTCGAGCAAGTGGCAAATAAACGCATGATGTTTAACGTATCGCAGGAAGCGCGAGACAACCTGGACGATTTAGTCGAGGCCGGAATGCTGAGGTCGCTTCGTCTGTCGTCACTCGGGGGTAAATCAACCATGGCCTACCAGCCGTCGAAGAAGGGACTCGAGCACATGAGACGGGGGTACATGTCGAAAGAAGATAAAGAGTTATGCGACGAATTCTTGTTCGATCCGAAAGGATCTTTGTTCCGAGTAGTTTTCGACGACAAAACTGAAACCCTCAAGTTGTCGTCTGACCAAGGTTACAACATCGATAGCTCGGTGACCGCGTCCGAAGACGTCAGTTACGTATGTTCGCCGTACATTTGCCACCAGTTTATGAAGGGAGCGCCCGCTCCTTTGGCGAGTTACGCGTACAGGGCGAGCGAATCGTTGCGAGGTTTGAGCAGCATCGCGGACGATCTCGACGTGCAGTTGTCGATGAGCCGAGTCATCATGTTGATTGGAGATTGGATACCGACGAGTTGCACCCAGATCACCGAGTTGTCTCAAAGCCTCGGGGTCGAGGAACGAAACCAAGGCGGATACCACTGCACGGACATCGACAGGGCGAGCACGGACACCGTTCTGGAGGTACCCACGGGTCTCACGCGAATCACCATCGCATCTTCCAACCCCGCGCAGTTTTGCAACATGGAGGCGCAGGTTGAGTATCCAGAAGTCGCGGGAATCACGCAATTCGAGTCGTTTGGAATACGGTACGCTCGCGAGGGAGACGTCATCTGCGGTATAAAAGTGGAATCGTGCATGACGAAAATTTTGAACGACATTCCTGTCGATTTTTTGAGTCGAATCGCCGCCGACGTACAAGTGGACTCATCAAAGCTCACGACGAGCCTCATGTCCCCCTACCAGCGTAATCTACTCGAGACGGTGTACGATTCGCGCGCGGTGGACAGAGAAAAGTTTACCCTCTTCATGGCTGAAACCATCACACCCAAGCTCAGCGCTCGCCACTACTTGGACGGCGACTCGATCGAGGCTGAAATCAGGCAATTGATCGGGGACACGCAGTACGCGCTCGACGTGACCGATGCTGACGTCGTCATCATCGGCTCGGGTGGCATCGTTTTCGCCGGACCGGAGTGTTCCAGGCACGAGTCGCTGTTGATGGCGTTCTGTCAGTTGCGCACGCGGGAAAACTTTTGCAACGTCTTGTACGGTGAATTGATGAAGATGAAAGAATCAGAACGAAATCTACAGAAAATGCTCGAGCGCGTGTACGACGAGCCCGAGTGTCTTCGACAAGCGCAGGTGCAGCTGTCCGAGACGAGTACGAATTTGTATCGCCTCGGGGAAGCGATTCGGCACATGAAAATGGCGAGTGAGACGCCTTTGATTGTGTTCGGCGACGCGAAGGAGCCCGAGACGCCTATGGTGACGACGGCGATGTATTACGCGCTCGATACAAAGTCGAGCAAGAGACTTCATCACGCGTTGCGCGTCGGCGCTTTGGAAGCCACGATTTCAAAGCGAATCAACGGCTGCGTAAAACATTACAAGATGAACGAAGATTTTCTTCACGTCTTGCAAAAGCAAGCGAACGAGGTGATGCGCGCGAACAAGACCAAGTCAATCCTGAAGACCAAATCGACTTTAGAAAAAGTGAGTGAACTGATGGAACGCGACGGCGGAGGCGACGGTCAATCGTATAGGATGCTTTCGTCGCTCTACTTGGGTCTTTTCGCCTGCCGAGCGTTCGACAGACTCATCGGCACGTCTTGGTCCGTGAGCGAGAGCGTGTCCTTCATCACGAATCACGTTCGATATCCGCTCATGTGGCGAACGAGCGTTCCTTGGGTCCTCATCAGCCTTCTTTTATGGTTCGTCCTATTCGGCGTGTGCGTCTTTCTCAAAAGCGTCCACGTCGACAGGTCGGAAGGTTTCGTCGAGTCCACCACGACTTCCATGCAAAGGAAACTGTGCGTGAATACGTTTCTCAGATATCTCAAGCTGAAACAAGAAGTCGGACGCCAGGAGATCGTAGCGAGCGATCCAGCGGCGACGCAGATGACTCGCATCACGTACGTCGAGACGTCTCGAGGACGCGTCTTCCGCGGGTACGACGCGCGCGTGACGCTGACCGTCGATACCAAGCGCGGCTACTTGTTCAAATCGCAGATTCGAATTGCAAAATCAAAGTCTATTCCAGCCAAGTTGTTTCCGAACGATTTGCACTCCATGTTGATGACGGATCTGGAACTGAACGGGGTCATCGTGGACGGGGACGTCGTGCAAAAGCTTCGCGAGCAGCAGGCAAAGACAAAGCCGACGACGCTGCTCGTGCAAGCCGCCGGCGAGACGCACACGCGAGAAGTGCTGATCACGGTGGGCACCGTGAGGCATCTCTACGAACAGATCGCGTCAAAATTCTGTTACCGATTTAAGAATGTCATACGCGTGACGAGACTGACGCAGGTCGACGCGACGACTGTCGACGAGGATCTCGTAGAGACGGATTCGCAAGTCGTGGCTCTTCGAGATTTCCAGAGACTCGTCGTCGTGTTTTACGGCAAGCCCAAACCCAAGATGGCGAGGTACATCCGTCAAGTGAAGGACCGAGCCGCGAGGAAAGAGGATCTGATGGAGCGGTTTATGATTTTCAAGAGAAAGCTGAAAGCGACGCGAAGCGCGACGGTGCAAGAAGTGTTCCCGGAGACGGATGACGAACACGACGAGGGATTTTAAGTTGTACGCTGTAGAGTAGAATAGTGAATCAGAATGAATTGTACGATATGATACATGAATTAATCTACGCCCGCAAGGCTTCAGCCTCCTTCTTCTTCTTTGCCATCTCGCGCACGGCGGGCAACGCTCCCGGCGGCGTACCGCTCTTTCCGATGTTGAACACGCACGCGTAAGAAGAGACGAACGCATCCGAATCCAAGGTGGCGCACGCGCGTTTGACGGCATCCTCTGCCGCGCGCACGAGCGCTTCATCGTCACCGATCGGACCTAAACTGACCCTAACGATGTGCGTAAATCGGTGCTCCGTTTCGTCCCTCTTCGAGCACGTCACGACTTCAAACAAAGACGCATCTTGGAACGTGTTCGAACCGACGAGCGCCTCCGCGCCGCTGACGCCGAAGACGTGCGGCCACGTCGAGTCGATGTCCGACGCATTCGCTCGCACGCCGACGAAGAGGACGACGTTCGATTCGTCGAAACCGAACACCGGAACGCCGTCGGCGGCACCGTCCGCCTCGGCGACGAGCTCGCGTCTCTTCGCGCGCATCTTCGCGAACGCCGACGCTCCGGCATCGTCGCTCGGGGCGTACACCGCGATTTCGCGGCATGCTAGCGCGTGCTCTCGCTGATTCAGGTGTCCCATCTCGATCGCGTCGACGAGGTCGCCGAACGTCTCGAATGCTGCGTCGGGCGCGACGTCGTCAAGCAGCGTGCAGTTGAAGCACGAGTTGGGCGTCTTGGCGTCGATTTTCTGTTCCCCATCCTTCAGCGCGTAGTGAAAGTGCGCGCTGACAAAGTTTGGGTGAAACCTAGCCACCTCGACGACGTGAAGCGCGCCCTCGAGAAACGTCGAGAAGATTGGTTTCGGCGCCTCGAGCGAGTCGTACACGTGGAACACGACCGTACCGTCGTACGTCGCCGCGTTCGACGCGGACGGTTCGCCCAGAGAGGACGGCGACGGCGACGGCGTCACCGCGCGCGTCACCACCTCCCGGCCCGCGCGTTCGCCCGCGCGCATGCGTCCGCGGGACGTCGTCGAGGACGCGCGGTCGACGACGCGCGCGGAGACGCGCGCGGCGCGTGCGGCGCGCATGGTCACTCGCGTTCGTGCGTTCGACACCGTTCGAAGACGCTCGACGACGCGCGCGAGACTGCCGATGGGCGACGCGGTGCGAGAAAAGGGGTGGACCCGCGGCGAGGGTTGGAGCGGCGGCGAGGGATGGATCTCGCGAGTGGTGGGCGAATGCACGCGGTGGCGGTCGACGGGAACAGAGCCCGTGGCCGCCGTGAACAACGACGACCGCGGATGAGAGGCGGTGCGGTCGTCCGCAAGAGCTCGTGATTTTCAAAGGAAAAGTTGAACTACAACAAGATTGTTCGCGCGCGCGCCGGCGCTCGCTAAGATTTATCGTCGCCATCACAGCGTCCCTTCCGCGGTGGCGTTCCATCCCTCGGGCTGTGGAACGAATGTGTGTCCCAGGGCGGCGTTCGTTGGAACCCACGCCGCTTCGTCCTCGACTGACGCTCTAAATACCTTCATCCGCATCGCCGCGAATCCTAAAAAGTCAAAGTCGATGACGCTGTACTTGGCCTGGATGACGGCCCAGAGCGCCCAGAACACGTGCGTCACGGGCGTCCAAGCGGCAACCTCCGCTTCGAGTCCGTCAATATCGGCGTCGCTCGCCGACGCAGGGAGGTAGGCGACGTAAAATTCCCGACGAAGCTTCGCCGTGGGGAATTGGTCATAGTTGCACTCAAAGCCGGCGAACTCGCAAAACAGATTCGCCATGTCGAACGCTCGCGGGCCGTAGTCGGCGTACTCGTAATCGATGAGCGTCAAATTGTCCGTCTGCTTGTTCAATAGGAAATTGCCCGCGTGGATGTCGTTGTGACAGTACACCGTCTGCGAGTCGACGACGTCGCAGCGACCCCGCACGACGTCAAAGAGGAGCCGACGCGCTTCGTCGTCAATCTTCAGTTCGTTCAGCACGGCGCGCTTGTGCGGATCACTATTGAACATGTTTGGATCGTTGGCGACGCCGTACGCCAAATCAAACCACAGGTGGAGCGTGTCCCAAATGGCGTGTTGTCTCGACACCTTCATCTCGCGTCTAAAGATGCGCGGCGTCAAGTCTGGGGCTACTTCTTTGTGTAATCGTCGCATCTGCGACGCCACCCGTCGAAGGAGCGCCCCTCCGCTCGCCAAATCCTCCGGTGCGACGCTATCCGCCTCGATGAATTCCTCGACGAGACCATTCTTAAACACTCCGAGCACCTTGGCTCCGAAACCGTGTTCGTTCAACACGTGCGACGTCTCCCCCTGCACCTTGCGATGGGTGATGAATCGATCGGTGCCCTTACCGAAGACGCGCACGACGACGGTTTGCACGATCGATGCGTCGGCACCACCATCACGGCGCGCCACCTTGAACAGCGCGTTCGTGATTCCCCCGCGCACCGGACTCACCTCGATCGTCTCGTTTGGGTTTTCCCGTTCCCCCCAGCCGCACACCGCGCGTCGACAGATCTCCTTGACGCCCGCGAACTCGCTCTCCGTCTCCTTCTCCACGTCTAATTCGATCTCGATCCTCGATGGCATCGGTGTCGCGCACCTCGACGTCGGTGCCTCCCCTCCGTGCCCTCCCTCGTCCTCGCGTCGTTCAAAATCCGTCGTCGCCATGCTCGCCCCCGACCCGCTCGTCTCCGCGTCGTACTTGACGTGTTTCGCGTCTCGCTTGGCGCTTCCACCGGACGATGACGACGTCGATTTCGTCCTCCTCGTCGAAAGCGGCGCACCGCGCGCCTCCTCCTCCTCCTCTTCCGTCCTCGTCGTCGTCGTCGCGCGGTCCGGCATCGTCGCGCTCTCCCGCGCGCGCTCGAGATTTATTTAAACGACGACGACGGAGGAGGAGGACCTCGGTCGAGGAGGCGGGGAAGATTTCGTGTGCAACTCAACGGCTGGGAATGAAAAAGGACAGGACACACATGGAGTCATGACTCGAAATCATGATCATGACTGACCCTCGACAGTGTCCGAGTCGTGACTGACCAATCATGACTCTCGACAGACCCATCGCCCTCGACCGCGTCCGTCTCTGCTGCACCTCATCACAACTCAGACACCCGATCGTCGGTCGGTCGGACGCGTGGGGCTGACGGCGCGATCGATGGATGATGGATGACGACGACGAGGCGGAGGATGACGACGAGGCGCGCGGCGACGACGACGACACACGTGCGCGCGTTCGCGTTCGCGCGCGAATCGATTCGATGTTCTCGATGACGACGACGACGACGACGACGACGACGACGACGCGGGTCGCCCCGCGCGACTCGGTGAGGTCGAGACGACGCGGACGATCGGCGCGCGTGGTGTCGGTGGTGGCGCGAGCGGATGCGCGCGCGTTGGCGCCGGTGCGAGAGATCGCGCGAGTGAGCGCGAAGACGGTTGAACCGGTGGCGAAACCCGTGATCGGATCGACGACGCTCGCGGCGGGCGCGGCGGTCGCGGCGGCGGCGGCGGCGCTCGCGATCAAGCGGGCGAAGAGTGGATCGGGATCTTCAAAGCAAAAGAGAATCGTCATCGCGGGCGCGCCGGCGAGCGGAAAAGGGACGCAGTGCGAACTCATCGTGAAGAAGTTTGGTCTCACGCACATCTCCGCCGGTGATCTGTTGCGCGCGGCCGTCGCCGCGGGTACCGAGGCTGGACTCAAGGCGAAGGAGTACATGGACCGAGGAGACCTCGTGCCGAACGAAGTCGTGGTGACGATGGTGAAGGAGCGATTGTCGCAGCCGGACTGCGCGAAGGGTTGGTTGTTGGACGGGTACCCGAGAAGCGAAGAACAAGCCGATGCGTTGATCGAGAGCGGCATTCAACCGGATTTGTTCTTGTTGCTCGACGTACCGGATGAAATCTTGCTCGACCGCGTCATCGGCCGTAGACTCGACCCGGTGGACGGAACCATCTACCACATGACCTTCTTCCCGCCGCCGACTCCGGAAATCGCGGCGCGATTGACGCAACGTAGCGATGATACCGAAGAGAAGGCGTCGAACCGCTTGTCTGTGCACCACAAGAATGTCGACGCCGTTGTCGGCAAGTACGAGACCATCATGAAGACGGTGGACGGTAACCGCGCCAAGCAAGACGTATTCAAGGACATCGAGTCACTCATCAAGAAGATGTAAATTGCATCGCGCGCGAGTTTTGATTTTCCTTCTCGAAGCGTTCTCGGGAGGAAGAAAAGGATGGGGAGCGCGGTAGAAGAATTGAAAGCGCCGCGACTCTTGTTATGTGATTGGTAGATTATATATCTCACGAGCGCGCGAAATCGTACCCTTTTTGAATGCTAGCTTTGAGTTCCGGTAACATTTGCTTCAGAGATTGCTTTTCGTACGCCGACATCGCGCCGACTCCCGCGACGCGCTCGACGCCGTTCTTCCCGAGGAGCACCTTGGTGGCGAAGAAGGGCGCGCTCGTCGCCGAACTCTCCACGTACGCGCACGCCCAAATGCCCGATTCACCGCTCAGACCGCGGAGACACGCGTCGGCGAACTCAGCGGCGGCAGCGGCCATGGAGAGCGTAGCGCTACCCGCCCCGCCCTTCGCCTCGACGACCTCGGTGCCTCCGTTTTGAATGCGCTTCGTGAGCGCCTCCGCCTCTCGAGCGGTGAACGAGCAACGAGGCGTCGTCTGCGAGAGGAGAGGCAAAATCGTCGTCCCCGCGTGACCTCCGATCACGGGAACGTCCACGATGGTGGGATCGGCGAAGCCTTTTGCCTCGGACACGAACGTCCTGGCTCGCATGACGTCGAGGTGCGTGACGCCCATGAGTTTTCTCGCGTCGTACGCGCCGCGTCGTTTGAACCCCTCCGCCGCGATGGGCACCGTGGAGTTGACGGGATTGGATATGATGTTTACCAGCGCGTTCGGACACGTTCGCGCGATGGCTTCGCACAGCCTTCGCACGATGCCCGCGTTCACGCCGAACAAGTCGTCTCTCGACATGCCCGGTTTTCTCGGCACGCCCGCGGGAACGATGACGAGATCGCATCCTCGCAAGCACGCGTCCAACTCCTCCTCGCCGACGTACCCACTCACCTTGGCGCGCGTGTTCACGTGCGAGACGTCCACGGCGACGCCTCGCACGACGGGCGCGACGTCGTACAATCTCAATTCTCGCACGCGCGGATTCGACTTGACGAAGCACGACAGCGACTGTCCGATTCCTCCCGCCGCGCCCAGCACGGCCACCGTGAACGACGCTCGCTTCCCACCGATCCCGGTCGCACCGAACATCCAATCCATCCATCCCACGCGCGCGTCGTTCCCCCTCGACGTCGTCGTTCCTGAAGGAGTCGTCGTCGACGAATCACCACCGTCATCATCATCACCCCTCGGTCGCACGTGTCCCATCACCGCGCCCACGCGTCTCGACGCCGCCGCGCTCGACATGGCGGTCGTCCCAGTCACCGATCGCGAGTCACCGTTCGCGAGCGACGTTCGAGCGAGCGAGTGACGCTCACGTCGCGTCGCGTCGCGTCGAACGATCGACCGACCCACCGCGTGCGTAACGACCCGACCCGGTGCGGTAGGGTTCAGCAGACCGACCCCTCGAATCCGCGCCTCCATCGGTCGCGCGTTCGTTCGTTTCGAGTGACGCGATTGATGCGATGCGATGAAAGAGATGCGATGAATGAGATGCGTGCGGCGATTCCACGCGCGTCCGCACTCGACGACTGATTGCTCGTGCGCGGACGCGGGTGAATCGCGGGAGACGAAGGATCGACGCGGTGTGCGATCTCTCTCTGACCGCGATGACGAGGACGAGGAGGAGGAGGACGGAACGTCCTCGGCACGCGCGGCATCCTCCTCGTCGGATCTTCGGGACGAGGAGGATGAGGATGATGATGGCGCTCGCGATCGCGTTCGCGAGCGCGGTGTCGACGCGCGCGAGGGATTTTAAGGTGGAGACGGCGAAATTGCGCGTGACGTCCCCGTCGCGCATCTCGGGAACGTACGACGTCGCCATTGCGAATTTCGGAAGAACGCTCTACGGCGCCTCTCTCTCGGGACGGTTGGCGTATCCGACGGATCCGACGCAGCGATTGGCGTGTGGGAACGGGACGCGAGTGGACGTGCCTCGGGCGAACGCGCGCGAGGGTTTGATTCTGATTCTCGATCGAGGAGGGTGTGCGTTCACGGAGAAGGTGATGAACGCGCAAAACGCGGGCGCGGACGCCGTGCTCATCGTCGACGACGTCGACGAGCCGCTGGTGACGATGGACGCGGCGGCGGACGCGGAGACGGGGAGATACGTGCGCGACATTAGCATACCGACGGCCTTAGTTCGGAAAGTGGACGGCGAACTGTTCGAATCAGCGATTTCGAACGGGGAAACCGTCGTGGGGACGATGGATTGGCACGACGTGCTCCCGCATCCGGATTCGCGCGTGGAGTGGGAACTGTGGATCGAGACGAACGATGAGTGCGGATACAAGTGCGAGACGCAGAACGCGTTCCTGCGCGATTTCAAACCGATCGCGCAGAGCTTGGAAAAGGATGGATATACGCAATTTACCCCGCACTTCATCACGTGGGAGTGCATCGACGATCCGCCGACGTCAGAGGCGTGTCGAGCGCAGTGCGTCAACGTGGGGAGATATTGTGCGCCGGACCCGGATGAGGACATTCATGCCGGATACTCGGGCGCGGATATCGTCATCGATAACTTGAGAGCGCTGTGCGTATTCGACGTCGCGAATAAATCCAACACACCGTGGTTGTGGTGGGATTACGTTTCAGATTTCGGGGAGCAGTGCACGATGCAAAACGGAAAATTCGCCGCGCGGTCGTGCGCCGAGTTGGTGGCCTCGAACATCGGCATCGACGTCGCCGCGGTCAACGCGTGCATCGGAGACACGTCTCGCGATGCGATCAATCCCATGCTCGAAGCGCAAATTGAGGTGCAGAGTCCACCGCCGGGAAGCTCGCGTCCGAACATTCGCCTCTTGCCCACCGTCCTCATCAACGAGGAGCGGTACAATGGCAAGCTCGCTCGAGGCGAGGTGTTGACAGCCATCTGCGCCGGTTTCGAGGACGGGTCCGTGCCTGAAATTTGTTCCAACGCCGGGCTCATGCACGCCAAGTGCGTGCACGGGCAAGAGGGCGCGACTGAGTGCGCGGCGGATAAACAAAAGAGCGGAAAGACGGCGTGCGTGGAAACCGCAAACTTTCCGTATTTTCAGTGCGAGTGTCCCGAGGGTCAACAGAGCGTCATCATGGACGATCAAGGGACGACGAAGTGCCAATTAGTGAAACCGAGCGAAGGAGACGGCGGCGGTGGCGCGAAATTAGTCCTCACGTCCGTGTTCACCTCCATGCTGGCGGTGGCGTTTGGACTCTACGCCTTTTTCCAATACCGCGCGAGAAGTCTCATGGACAAGGAAGTGCGGCAAATCATGGCGCAATACATGCCCCTCGACCAAGAACCGACCGACGACGACTCTCCGTACGACCAACCGCCGCGCGGTTCGACCGACATTCCGATGCGCGCCTTGTAACAAAACAAAACTCGAAGAACTCACGAGAGAGAGGGCACACGCTCCGAGCTTCGGCACCTCGCGACGCGTCGATCGCACCATCGATGGACGCGCGACGCGGGGACAATCGACGCGGTCGCGCGTCGACGCACGCGCGCCGCGTGCGCCTCGCGCTCATCGCCCTCGTCGTTGTCGTCGTCGCGTGCGCGTGCGCGCGCACGGGCGAATCGAGGGTGTTGGGACGTCGTTTGCTCGACGTCGACGACGGCGAGGAGGCGCGAGAGACGTCAGTGAAGGCGTCGAGTGACGCCTCGACGGCTGCGTCGTCCGGCAGAACCGCGCGCGCGGGCGAGACGGCGACGGGGACGGCGAAGACGACCGAGGTGGATGTCGTAGACGCCGAGGATGGCGATGACGCCGAAGAACCGGCGAAGAAGACGAAGACGCCGGCGAGCTCGACCGCGCCTAAGGCCACCATGGTGACGGTGGAGGACGTGGACGAGGAAGATCCGGAGGACTCCATCACGGAGGGTGAAGGCGCGAAAGAGGTGAACGAAGCGGGCGAGGCGTTCGATTCTGAACCCATCGAGAAGACGACGAAAAAGTCGTCGTCATTGAAGAAGAAGAGCCTCGATTCGGCTCGCGCCGACGAAGACGACGAGGGCAAAGACATGGAAGGAGGCGTCTCCGCCGAGGATGAAGACGATTCAGAAGCCACGGTCGCCGCCATGAAAGAGGCGGTCGAGAAACAATTGAACACGCTGTACGAAGAACCAACCAAGAAGCAAAAAGTGTGGGTGGAACGGGTCAAGGCAATTCACGAGGTGGAAGGCGCGACGAGCTTCACCGAGAGCGAGGAGACGTGTGGTTCCACCGGAGGTCTCGCCGTGTTCACGATCTGGGGACACGTCCCGAACGTCGTTCGCGACGCCATCACCACCTTCATCGGAGAGTCTGAGTCCAAGTCCAAGTCTCCGTTTTCGCTTTTATCTCTCAGAGCAAAGGCGCTGCAACTCGTCAAAGCGTACGACGTGAATTTCAAAGGCACCGGCGCCGAGCGCACGGATTGCATCGCGAATTACTTCACGCGGCAAAAGGTGCACGAAGTGCTCGCGCACATCGATCGCGCCAAGGAAGAAAAGGTGGCGCGCGCGCACGAAACGTTCGATCACACCCTCCTGGACGGCACCGAGGAGGACACTTCGCCCGAGGCGCTCAAACTCCGCGATCTTCGCATCGGTCGTGTCTCCAAGGAAATAAAAAAGACGATAATGTTGACTTTAGAGAAGGCTGGCGTCTCCACCGGTGAAGACGATGAAGATGGCGAAGGGAAGAACGTGCACGGCACGGCCGTCGTCCTCGCGCTCAACTGCAGAGCGAAACATCCGCATCGGTTGGTCGCCTCGATCGCGCACGCCATCAGGGCAAAGTTTGGATTGAATGTGGGAGATTTCTCGATTGTGATCGGCAAAAACGCCGTCAAAGACGAACTCTCGATGTTTGGTGCGTCGTACGCGTCGTTGATGGCGGAGAGATCGAACGCCGCGCCGGGCGCGGAGAGCCACCCGACGGAGACCAAGTTGTGCCCCGAGTTGCTCGGCACGTTACCCCCGGACGACGAGGAAGAGCCCGAGCGCGAACTCAGCGCCATGGAAAAAGCGATGTTAGAGGCTGAACAGCACGTGTTGCTCGAGCACCAAGGGAAAGACCCGACGAATCCTCATCACATGAGCAGCGGGGCCGGTCTGAGCATGGGTAGACTTCCCGGCATGCCCGAAGTCTTCGACGGTAAAGGTAACGGCGGTAAAGGGGACGTCCAACGCGGACCCAGCGCGCGCGAGCAGGATCGCGCGCATTTCGGACTTTCAGATCAACAGATCGGCACGCACAACACCGATTACCTTCGTAATCCGTCGAGAACGTATGGCGCCAGAGCTTCGCAGCCTCGACAGCGCGTGCAAGGCGGTTTCAACGCGTTACCCAAGATGACGGATCCGCTCGATTCCTACCTCACGGGCGATTCTCGTCCGAAGAAATACGCGCAATCCACCTATGCGTGATCTCTCTCTCGCGTTCTTCGCCGTGTAACAGTATGTGTGTCTCCTTTCCCTCGAGCCGTCGTCCGCACAGCTCGACTCTGGAGAGACGAGCGGATATGTCTTCCTCGTCCATCGTTCTCGGTGCGCCGCGTCGCGTTCGCGCGCTCGACGTGACGTCTCCGAGATCGATAGAGCGTAGAGTCGCGCGTCGAGCCGCGCGCGCGTCCGCGTCCGTCTCGTCGTCGTCGTCGTCGTCGTCGTCGTCGTCGGTCGAAACCGATGACGTCGAGCGCAAACCCACGCCGTCGTCGTCGACGACGCTCTCGTCGCGTCGACGCGCGATTTGCGCTGTCGCCGCGGGGGCGACGCTGTGCGGGTTCACGAGCGCGAATCGCGCCTCCGTCGTCGCGCGCGCGGACGAGGACGACGACGAACAGGCGGAGGTGGAGGCAAACATGAGACGCGTGATGGAACGAAATAGCGGAGAGCAAACTTTTGTTCGACAGGTGGGACTGTCGACGGCGAGCGAGGACGGCGTGCGTCCGTGTGCGTTCGAGGTGAGTAGTCTGTGGAGGGTTGGGAAGAGCGCGACGAGAGGGTTGACGACGACGTGGGGAGAGATTGTCGATCCCGTAAACGGACAAGCGGCGGTGAGCGCGGTGACAATCGCGACGCCGAACTTTAAAGCGCGGTCCATCGCGGACCTAGGCAAGCCCGAGGACGTGTCCGTGGCTCGTGCCTTGGGGCTGGACGGTGATGATTCATATCGTCGAGCGGACATGTTGGGAGCGGCGAAACGAGTCGACGCGAAGACGGGACAGGTGTATTACGATTGGGAGCTTGTGGCGTCTCCGCCGCCGCAAGCGTGTCCGAGCGCCGTCGGGTGCTTGTACCCGGAACACATCTATTTAATCTCCGCGTCGGTGCTCGACGGCGTGCTCTACGTCCTGAGTCTCGACGCGGCGCCCGCGCAATGGCGTGTGACGGGTAATTCCGTCAAGCGAGTTCGCAACTCGTTCGCCGTCGGCGTGCAGCAAGACGTCATCCCGGACGCCGTCGATGTCGACACGGCTTAGATACCAGCGCTAGCACCATTCATTGATTCATGTTACTTTCGCATTCATTCGGCTAAACTACTTGTGCGCGCTCGCGATTCCCGCGGGACCGTTGCGCGGACCTCCCGAAGGAGGACGCCGCGGCGTTAAATCTCCTCTGCGCCGACGGTTCGCCTCGCTGGGCACCCGGTGTCGGCGCCGCGTGCGCACCGCTCGATCTCCCGCTCGCGGAACGCGACAACGCCACGCCGTGGTGATCCATCGCGTGCGTTCGCGACGAAGACGACGTGGACGACGAAGGCGATCTCGTATCCACGACGAAGGCTCGCTCGCGTTTCGACGGAACGCACTGAGAAACGCGTCTCGCCGCGGGTGTTTCACCGCGCAAATCCTTCGACACCGCTCCCACGGCTTCGGACACGCAATCGACCGACGCCAACGCTGTCTTCATCTCCCCTCTCAGACGGCCGATGAGTTCGTCGCGAACACGATCGAGCTCGTGAACAGTCGCCGAATCGCGCTCTCTCTCATGTCTCAACTCTTCCGCGCAATTTTCCAACTCTCCTCTGACTCGGTCGAGTTCCGTCGCCAATCGACCGACGCGCACCTCGTGTTCAGCCTCCAATCTCAATCGAACGACGCCCTCCTCCTGACGAATGACCGTTTCAATGCGCTCAATTTCGTCTCGCAATCGAAACGTCTCCGCCTCCGCCTCGGCTCGACACGTCTCGGCGTCGTTAATCTTGGAGACGAAATCTTCGCGTTCCTTGGCCCACGTCACCTCGCGCATCTCCGCGGCGTTTTCCAATTCACTGCGTTGCGCGCGCTCTTTCTCCAACTCTCGCGTCAGGCGCGCTCGTTCGCGTGTGTCGTTCCTCGTCGCGGAGGCGTCTTCACGTCTTCCATAAATAGTCTCCCCCTCCGAGCGTTCGATTTCCTCCGCCACCGCCGACATGCACGCTCGCACGCGCTCGTTCGCGAGATGCGCGCACGCCGCGTTCACGCGCGCATCGCCATCCTTCATCATCGCTCGAGTTCGGGTCGACACGCGTCGCGTTCTGGGGCGCGGGGACGTGTGTTGCGCGTTTCCGCGAATGTCATCTTCGTCTCTCATCAAAATGTGTTCATCACGTGTACACCGTCTGCGGCGAGGGCGGTCTGGGCGGGTGTTCGCTCGCGTGGTGTTGTTGCATCGCGTCGTCGTCGTACCCATCGATCGCCGGTCGTCTCCCGACGACGTCGTCTTCGCCGGCGTCGCCCGTCGCCGTCTCCGCGGCGGGCTCTGCGAACACCGCCGCGACGAACGCCTTTTGTTCGCTCGCCACGGGATCTCGCGCGTCTCGAACCATCGCCTTGGTCGGTACCTCGTCTTTCTCTTTGGTCTCCACGCCTCCCGCACAGCCTCGATCCACCGTCTGCGTCACCGTGAAGAGTTTTAAAATCGCGTTCATGAGCTTGGTCGGCGACGCGTAATACTTCTCCGGTTCGCACACCAATTCGCATATCCTCTGAATCGTAAACGGCGCGTCCACCGCGAACGAAGAGATACACTCTCCACACACCCTCTCTACGTCCTCCTCGTACGCCCGAAGCGCGCGCGCCGACGCGTCTTCGTCTTCGTCTTCGTCTTCGTCTACGGCGGCGTCGTCGCGCGCCCTCGTCGCCGCCGCCGCCGAATCGTCCCCATTCGCGCTCGTCCGTTTCATCCGCTTACGCGCGCCTCGCGCCTCGCCCGCGTCCGCATCACCGTCATCACCGCCATCATCACCACCTCGCGCGCGTCGTCCGAACGCCATCAATCGCGCCCTCGCCGCCGCGATAAGCGCTCGCTTGAACGCGCCCTCGTCTCTCCAACACGCGCTCGAGCTCCCGCACTCCCCCGTCCTCGCGCACGCGCGCACCGTCTCCACCGCATCGTCGAGATCGATCGCGTCGTCACCACCTCCACCGTCCATCACCCTCGTCGTCGTCGTCCTCGTCGTCGTCGCGTCACCGAATGCGAACGCGCATTCGTTTCATTTTCATTTTCATTTTCATTTTCATTCATTCATGGGCATCGCCATCCTCTTCCCTCGTGTGCGGTGTGACATGAAATCCCATACGTACGTGTACAGATGGAAGGTCGACGGGGACGTCCTAAACCCTAAACCCTAGACCCCCCACGCACCCATCTCTCCCTCGTCTCTGTCGTCTCTGTCGTCTCTCTCGCTCGACGGGAGACGGGAGACGGGAGACTCGGGCGTCTGTCGGAGACGGTCGTCGTCGAAGAGCGAGGGGAGACGGCGGACGCGTCGGTCGGTCGCGCGCGTCGGTCGGTCGGTCGTGGGCGCGCGCGGCGGTCGCGATGACGGATGAGGCGACGAACGCCGCGACGCGAGGCTCGGCGACGACGGCGACGCGAGCGGGGGGGTGGGACGTCGAGGACGAGGAGGATGGATTCGAGAAGATTGCGTTGGGCGTAGGTGCGGCCGAGTGACGCGCGGAGAGGACGGTGGGGAGACGCGAGGGGGGGGGGAAGATGCGCGAAAGTCGTTGGATGTTTCGCTCGGCTCGGCTCGGCGAGACGCGAGACGCGAGACGCGAGACGCAAGACGCGAGAAAGGATGACGCGAGGATGCGTGCGAACGAGTCGGCGCGTTTTCTCTCGACGCGCGTATCGACTGACGAGCGATCGTTCGCGCGCGCACAGCGAGAAACGCGAGGAGAGAGTTGAGCGCGTCGTTCGCGACGTCGTCGACGGTGACGCGGGGGATTTGCGGGACGCTTCTCGCGGGATGGTTCGCCAGATTCGCGATTTTCGGGAAAGCATTGGATCAAGTATTCGCATTATCGCCGTACGCGGTGTTCACGCGTCCGTGGACGCTGTTGACGAGCGGATATTACGAAATGTCTCTGGCGGCGGCGTGCGTCGACGCGTGCGGTTTGTTGTACATCGGACGCACGCTCGAACCGATCTGGGGACCGAAGGAGTTGACGCGATTCGTCGTCGGGGTGAACGTAGCGACGGCGACGATGTCGTGGTTTTCCATGTGTCTGCTCTACGTCTTCAGTGGTGGGGATGAATTTTATTTGTTTGCCAGATTTGCCGGTTTTCACGGCGTCTTGGCGGCGCTCTTGCTCGCGCTTCGGCAGACGTCGCCCGAGGAACCGGTGTTCGGAGAAGACGCGCTGGGTGGAGGTGGAAGTAGTGGGATCGGAAACGCGTTGCCATCGTTGCGCGCGCTCCGAAATAAGCACCTGATCGGCGCATACTTGTGCTTCACCGCAGCGTACGCGTTCATGAGCGGCGGTCGACACCATCACGTGGGCTTATTTCTATTCGACATCTGGGGCGCGTACTCCGCGTGGGTGTACCTGCGATTCTTCCAGCCTCACGGATCGGGCGTGCGAGGCGATGATAGCGCAGACTTTGCATTTGCCGCGCTGTTCCCGCCCATGGCTCGACCGGTCATCGCCAGAGTCTCAGCCCCAGTCGGTGCCGCCGCTCAAGCCATCGCCGAGCGAAGACGACTCGCTCGAGAGGCGTCCAATGCAACCACGACCACCGCCGCACGACCTCCACCCGCCAACACCGCCGCAGACGCCGCCGTTCGAGCGAAATTAGAACAGAAATCATCCGTCGTCGCCGTCGACGAGGACGCCGACGCGCGCGCCAAGCGCGAACGTCTCGCCGAGCGCGGTCGTCGCGCGCTCGCCACCAGCGAGACACGCGCGTCGGACACCATCGACTCACCGTCCGACGACGCTCGCGACTGAGCGTACACTCTCATCCACCCGCTCTCTCGCTCGCGTAGACTTGTAAGTTTCTTTCGGAAAACCCATTCGGGGGTTCACGATTCGACCCGACCCCCCCCCTTCTTGATACAATGTTCCGTGACGTCGCGTTCGCGTCGCATTCGCGTCACCGTGCGACCCCCGTGGACGAGCGAACGCGCGAGAGGTTCGCGAACAGCACGAGAACACATGGTGCACGCGATGTCTGCGGCGCGCGCGCCGAGCGCGAGCGCGACCGCGCGCGGGAAAGGGTCGAACGCGCGCGCCGGGACGAGAGCGCGGACGAGCGCGGGACGCGCGGTGGCGCGACCTCGAGCGGGGTCTCGGGGAGGCGCCGCGCTCGTGAGCGCGGCGGGTGAGGGAAACGATGGCGGCGAAGGCGCGAGCGGGGTGAAGATCGCAGCGCAGAGCGCCAAGGAGGAGGAGGTGGATCGCATTCAGGAAATGCTAAACAAGCCCTACAAGTGGGGGTTCAGCACGGACATCGATACCGAGACGATTCCCGCGGGATTGAACGAAGACGTCGTTCGCATGATCTCTGCGAAGAAGGAGGAGCCGGAGTGGATGCTCGAGTTCCGATTGAAGGCGTTCCGTAAGTGGTTGACGATGGAGGAGCCGGACTGGAGCGACAATCGCTATCCACAAATTGATTACCAGGCGGTGTCGTACTACAGCGCGCCCAAGTCTATGGAAAAGAAAAAGAGCTTGGATGAAGTCGATCCTGAGTTGTTGGCCACGTTCGATAAGCTCGGGATTCCTCTCAACGAGCAAAAGCGATTGTCGAATGTTGCCGTCGACGCCGTGTTCGACTCGGTGTCCATCGGGACGACGTTCAAGGAAGACTTGCTCAAGGCGGGCGTTGTTTTCTGCTCCATCTCCGAGGCCGTGCGCGATTACCCGGAACTAGTTAAGGAACACCTTGGCTCGGTCGTTCCCGTGGCGGATAACTATTTCACCGCCTTGAACAGCGCCGTGTTTAGCGACGGCTCCTTTGTGTACATTCCGAGGGGGGTCATTTCTCCCATGGAATTGTCCACGTACTTCCGCATCAACGCCGAGTCTGCCGGTCAATTCGAACGTACACTGATCGTCGCGGAGGATGACTCTTACGTCAGCTACTTAGAAGGCTGCACCGCGCCGGCTTACGACGATAACCAGCTGCACGCGGCAGTGGTCGAAATTAGCACAGGTAAGAATGCTGAGGTCAAGTACTCCACCGTCCAGAACTGGTACGCGGGCGATGAAAACGGCAAGGGAGGCATTTACAACTTTGTCACCAAGCGTGGGTTATGCAAGGGGGACAACTCGAAGATCTCTTGGACTCAAGTTGAAACGGGTTCATCCATCACGTGGAAGTATCCATCCGTGGTGCTCGCCGGCGACAACTCGATCGGCGAGTTTTACTCGGTTGCGTTGACGAACAACGCGCAGCAAGCAGACACGGGCACGAAAATGATTCACATCGGTAAAAACACGCGTAGCCGCATCGTGAGTAAGGGTATCAGCGCCGGAAAGAGTAAGAACGTGTACAGAGGCTTGGTGCAAGTCGGCCCCAACGCCTCGGGCGCACGCAACTACTCCCAGTGCGACTCCATGCTCATCGGCGACAAGGCTGGAGCGAACACGTACCCTTACATTCAAGTGAAAGAACCAAGCTCGCGCGTCGAGCACGAGGCGAGTACGTCGAAGATTGGTGAGGATCAGTTGTTCTATTTCCAGCAGCGTGGCATCGATCCGGAGGAAGCAGTGGGAGTGATCATTTCCGGCTTTTGCAGAGAAGTGTTCAACGAATTGCCCTTAGAATTTGCCGCGGAAGTGAATCAACTCATGAGTCTTAAGCTCGAAGGTTCGGTTGGTTAATGCATCTAGAACGCCGCGCGATGCTTGTAATCTTACTTGACGATAATTTTTTCGATAGGGAGCGCTGTTTACAGCTTGCATATAATTTTGATTGAACATTTGTACTATCTAGATGTCGATGTTGTCACTAATGCGCGTCGGTCTGATGCTGAGACTGATGGATATCATCGGCGGAGTCCTTCTTGGCTTGAGAGCTCAGCGACATTTTCGAGCCCTTTGCAAAAGTCGACTTGCTGTCGAGCGAGAGCAAAGAACTCTCCTCCATCATTTGCATCTTCGCACGAGCCTCGATGCGCTTCTTTTCCTTTGCTAACTTGGCTTGTTCTTCGGGCGGAAGGGGTGCCTCGTCACTTTTAACATCGCTGTCGCTTCTCATCGATCGTTGTGATGCTGTCCTGCTCAACGTCGCACTGTCCGTCTGCGCCTGTGGGGAAGCAACCGAGTGCTCAACCGCATGTGTTGTGTGTGGTTGCTGGAGGGCACCAGTCATGGTAGGCTCTGGTACGTGCGCTGGAGGCGGTGACATTGGCGCCGACATCGCGCTTTGGTGCTGCGGTGCGGTGGGGGTGGTGTTGGGGGTGGGAGCGGGAGCTGGGGCGGGCGCCGCTGCGGGCGGCGGCTGAGGGGGCAAACCGTGATGGAGAGAGCTCGCACTCTGCGCGTTGCTGAGACGCGTCGCCGGATGAGTCTGCGTTGGTGCAGGTGTTGCCGCTCGAGAGTACTTTTCAGCGCGAGCAGACTCTGATCCGGTATCAGAAGCCGCGAGCAAGGCCATCTTACTCGCTGTGCGCTCGATGCGTTTCTTTTGTAGAGAGCGTAACTTTTGTTGCCTTTCAGTCGTGTGCCGCTGTCGCATTTCAGCTTCCTCCTGTTGTTGCTGGAGCTCGAGCTCTTCAAGCAATCGAAGTTCTTCCATCTCTTCTTCTTCTTCCTCATTCATGTAGGAGGATCCACCGTCTGAGCTTCGATCGCCGCCGTCGGCTTCGGAAACTCGATGTACTTCTTGCATGACGTGTTCGGACACGTGCGGTTGAGGCACTGCCGTCGTTGCGGGCACGCGAGGTGGCTTCGCAGCCGTAGCGAACTGTTCCAACGACGCAGCCACCTCAGCCGGCGCGACAGGCGCAGACTGTGACGGAGCTGGATGCATCGGCGGCGATAGCTCGCCCGAACTCGATCCTCCGCTCCCCGCGGCGGACTGCGAGAGGGACATGGTATCATGTTGCTTCAACGCGTCGAATGCGCTCTTCGGTCGGGACGTATGATCTTCGTGCGCCACCATTGGTTGCGACTGCGGAACGATGGTATTGTCGTCCAAGAGAATACGCGCCTTATCCGTAAGCGACTCTGTTGACGGCGTGCGCGTGATGAAGTTGGAGCGTTCGACGTTCGCCATCGCCGCGAGGCGATCTTGACTCGAAACAGCGTCTTGAGTTCGTACCACTGCCTCGGGACTCGACTCACCACTATTATCCGCACTATGTCTCCTACTATTATCGCGTAAGCAAAAACCTTTCTTCTCCTCCTCCAAGTATTTCACTTCCTTCTCTATCTCTCTCTCGATCGCCTCCACGGCGCTCGACTCCAAGCTGAGAGCCTCCACCATCTCAGTCGCGACAGATTGAGCGCTGTCCGTTTCCGTATTAAAGGGAAACTCAACAGTTCGATTTTGACCGGACGAGTCGGCGATTCTCAAGCGTAAACGAAGAGAATCATCTTCCAAAAACGTCCCCTTGACGCGCACGTCTAGCGAAGCGCCGCGTTTGTGCAACGGAGGCTCCGTCGTATCGGCTTCCGAATACACGCGCACAATCTCGCGACCACTGTCAGCGGCCAACGGAATTTCCTTCTCGGGCTTTTCGTCTTCCTTGACGATGGGTCGCGGCACCTCCGGCTCCTCCTCTACCACTTGCCTCGGCACCATGGTCTTCTTTTCTTCCTTCTTCATCAACCACTTGTGATCTAAAAGTTGCTGCGCCGTGGGCCGCTGGTCCACCGATCCGATGGCGAGCGAAATGAATTCGTAAATGTCGTCACCTTTCTCCTTGATCTTTTCGAGGGAGGCTGGTGGAACTCCACTCGACACGCGCTTGTAAATTTGCGCCGGATTCTTGCACTCGCAATACGGGCACTCGAACGTCACCAGTTCGATGAGGCACATACCGAAGGAGTAAATATCCACTCGCTCGTCGTAATCCTCTTCGTAAAGCTCTGGCGCCATAAATTCGGGCGTTCCGATAACACTGTGAGTGCGTTGATGGTCCAACATCGCGGCGAGCCCCAAGTCGCCGATTTTGATTTCTCCGGCATTGCCATTGACGAAAATGTTGTCACACTTCAGGTCACGATGAACAATCGGTGGCTCGTGCGCGTGCAAATACGCAAGACCTCGTAAAATTTGTCGACACCAGCTTTTGACGGCTCGCATATCCAGATTGTTTTTGAATCGAGCGGCATACTTGTTGAGAGTCCCCGCGCACGCCTCGGTGATGAAGTTGACGCTGACTTCCCCCGACTTCTCATTAATCGTGTTCCACGATTGGTAAAACTTGAGCACATTTTTGTGATCGAGTCTCTTCAAAATCTCAACCTCACTCAACAACCGCGCCTTTTCGGCCGCGGGCAAACCGTGAACTTTGACTTGGTTCCACGCGACGTCCATGCCCTCCTCTTCGTCAAACGCCTTGTACACATTCTTGTACGTGCCGCGTCCGAGAAGCTCTGTGGTCCGCCCGAAGCGTCCAGTCGGATCCCACTCAACAAACTTGGTAGTTTCCTCCTCTGGATCGTCATCAATCTCCGCTGGGTCTGAAGCTTCATCCTCCCGCGTGTCAGCGTTGACCTCGTCTCGCGTCGCCTCCTCAGCCGGCGCGTCTTCAGCTTTCGCATTCACCGCCTTTGGTGACTCGGATTCACCCGAAGAGAGCTTACCGTTCACCTGCACGACCTCTTCTCCCATCGCGGAGCGCTCTTGCGCCGCCGGCGCCGGTTCCGCGTCCTTCATCTCGGTCTGAGTGAGGGTCACCTCTCTCTCGCGCGCAATTTCGTCTGAATCAACTTCAGAAGCCACCGACGCGCGTCCAGTTCCTTGAATTATCGCTGAAAACGACGTCTTAATGACACATCGATCCTTCTCTCCGGCGAAACTCGCGTGAAGGGTCGAATACGACGCGCCCTTTTAGAAAAAACTGGTAAGAATGCTTCTCAACTCGTTTGAAACCGAGCAAAGATCCCGTCAAACTGAGGAGTCCTGACTCGTCGCGACCCCCCCTCGCGCGGCCCTGGGTGGTGTCGGGTGCGAATCACTCGAACGCCTCGACGCTCGCCTCGACGCTCGCCTCGATGACGTTCGCGCGCGCGATCGACGCTACGGTTTTCCCTCGCGCGTCTCCCCCGCGTTCGCGCCTTCTCACCGCTCGCTCGTCGCGAACTCCTCCTCCGAGATCTCTCGTTCGCGCACGATTCGGCTGCGCCGCGCGCGCGAGATTGGCCTTCGCGCGCCCCCTTCTCGCAACCTCTCCGCGCGCCCGCGACGTCGCTCGCGCGCGAACGACGCGACGATGCGGTCGCGAAAAACGTTCCCCACGCCCTCGCACCGACTCGCGCGCGCGAACGACGCTCGCGCCTCGTCCCGGGCGCCTCGCGCGACTCCACGCGAACACGACCGACGACTGCGGCGGACGACGCAGGGCGGCGATCGACGCGCGCGTCCGACTGTCCGACCCGGTCGCTTTTATCGGCTTGATTGCATACACATACCATTAGAAACACACACAATACGAGTTCAAAGACCCACGCGCGCACCCACGCGCCCGCCTCGCCCCCATCCTCGCCCCCCGTCGGGGTGCCGACCGTCGATCGAGGCATCGCTCGGGGCGAGCCGTTCGTTCGTTGGCGCTCGCGTGGTGGTGCGTGTGCGCGCGATTCGAGCGCGTCGTCCCGCATTCGCGCGCGCGCGTCGTTCGTCGGTCGGTTCGTCGCGATGATGCGCGCGGCGAGAGGAGGAGGAGGAGGAGGAGGCGGTGGACGCGCGCCGTCGTTGGCGGGGATGGTGGACGCGCGCGTGCACGTCATCACCAACGATGGGAGACACGTCGTGGGGACGCTGCGAGGTTTTGACCAGGTGACGAATGTGATCCTGGAGGGGTGCTCGGAGAGGGTGTATTCGAGCGAACGAGGGGTGGAGGAGGCGCCTCTGGGGTTATACATGATACGAGGCGATAACATGTGCGTGCTTTCGACGGATTCGAACGCGTGGGGAGGAGGTTTCGCGAGACGCTCGACGCGGAGACGCGGCGGTTAGAGACGCGCCGACGCGAGACGAGGGGAAGGAGACGAACGATGGCGAACGTGCTGTGAGACTGACTTTTGAAAAACAATGCGTTGTACTTTTTCGTATTCGCACAGTGCGCTCGTGGGTCCCGTGGACGAAGAATTAGACGCTGAATTAGACTTGTCGGAGACGAGGGCTCCTCCTCTGAAACCAATCAAATTTTGAGCGCTCTTGAGAGAAGTAACCGAAATCTAGGAAATGTAGTGTAGTCATTCGTAAGCGGTAAAGTTGTATTGCTTCTCACGCAACAGCGCGCGCGCGTTCAGGATGGTGTCCATTTCTTCCTTCGTGGCGCCGGTGATTGGTTCTGTTTGATTCGGTTTCGCCTTGCGCGCGTGGAGGTGCTTGAGCGCCTCCGCACACTCGGCGGTCTTGACGGTTTTGCTCGAATAGAACGTGCGATTCTTGTGATTGAGGGTCGTGGGCGTTTTCGGGAAGAAGAATGTGAACCTCTCTCTGAAGAGATCCGTTTCGCTCTCTACGTATGTATAGAGCGCTTTCAATCCCTGGGACGTGCCCGTCATCGGCCGAACGAACTCCATCAGGTTCTTCGCGGCGTGCTGCGTTCACGCGATGGTCAGTCACGATGTTTTCGACGTCACGGAATATCGACTCACGATTCCCCAGAAACAAAACAAGGTGCACACCACCTGAACATTGTAGATGCTTGGGATTATGACGAGGGTGATAAACGTGACAAGCAACTGCGCTGGAACGCGAACCGCAATCATCACGCCGGCATTGAAACTACGAGCAAGACGTAAAACACTGGGGAAAACTTCCTTGACTTCCTTTCGCATCATCACGTCGTTTTCCGTCTCCTCAAGATCCGCTGTATCCTCCAAAGCGGCGCTCGCGAATTCGTGCTCTCCGAGAACCTCTGCAACCCCTTCGTGCTCCACGCTATCGTCGAGCGGTTTCGTTTCCCTCATCCGATGGCGTTTAAAACCTCGCTCGAGAACGTCTTTATCCGGTTTCCCCATCGTCACCGCCGCCATGTGCGCGTCGTCGATGTCGAATGTTTCTCCCACCGCAGAGGCGTCGAGAGTCTGTGTGTGAAGCCTCCAGTGGATGCCTCCACTGGATACCTCGCCTCGTCCATCTACGCGCCATGTTGAGCGCGCGCCCGCGAAGCGCGACCGCGAACCGATCGACGGCGACGCGTGCGTCGTCCTCGACGTCGTCGCACGCATCCTCGTCGACGCGTCGATCGACCCGCGCGGTGTCGAGACGAGAGACGGCGGTCGTGAGCCTGAGCGGGTTCATCTTGAGCGTGGCGACGCGCGGGAACGGACCGGCGTTCGCGGCGAGGTACGCGCGAGAGAGTCGACGCGCATCGTGTTGCGTTCGTTCGCGGTGACGCGCGCGCGTCGGTGACGCGTCGTCTGAGACGAGTGAAGAGCGCGCGGAGGAGGAATTCGACTGACGACGCTTCTCCGTCTTTTACGCGGGATAGCGACGAGGATGCCGTTCGTCGAGCGATTCGAGCGGCACTCGAGGCCAAGGTCGTGAAGACGAAGTGCCCGGCGGTGTTGCGATTGGTCTTTCACGACGCGGGGACGTACTTGGAGAGCGCCAAGGATGGAGGGATGAACGCGAGCGTGCGATACGAACTCAACCGACCGGAATCGTTTGGATTGAAACGAGGACTGAACGTGGTGAAGAGCGCGTACGACGCCCTCGATGGAACCGCGGCGGAGGGTAAGGTATCGTTTGCGGACATGATCTCCTGCGCGGGCGCGTACGCAGTGGAGTTTACCGGAGGACCGTCGTTCATGGAGCGAGTGCCGCTCGGCCGAATCGACGCTGACGCGGCTGATCCAGAAAATAGAATGCCGGAGCAGACGTTGAGCGGAAAAGACATGCGCGAACACTTCGCGCGAAGTGGAATCAACACACGCGATATGGTCGCGCTCGCCGGGGCGCACACAATCGGTGGTAAAGGGTTCGGGGACGCGTACACATTCGATAACGCGTATTACGTCACCCTCGTCGCCGATCCGTGGCACAAGCCCAACATGACAAAGGACGAGGCAGCGATGGCTGAGCACATCGGCTTGCCGAGCGACCAGTACATGAGAGAGGACGCGGAGAGCATGAAGTGGATTAAACGCTACGCGAACGATCAAGACGCCTTCTTTACCGATTTCGTCGACGCGTACCTGCGGTTGACCAGACTCGGTGCCGACTTCGCGTAGACGCCGCATTCGTAGTAACTTATTCATTTAATCAACTTGATTCAGTATTACAGGTAGATTCACGTTAAAACATTCATTCGCGTATAAATCAGTACATCATTCTCGTCGGTTCACCGCGATCGGCGAGCCGCGCGTCCCTTCCAGGACGCGACGACGAGCGTTGATTCGACGGCGTCAGAGGCGTTCGAGGGCGAGACGTTTCTTTAAGCACGTTCGCCGCGGATGCGTCGAGCGAGTTGAATGTCCTTCGGCATGATGGTGACACGCTTGGCATGGATGGCGCACAAGTTGGTGTCTTCAAAGAGGCCGACGAGGTACGCTTCGGACGCTTCTTGGAGCGCTAATACGGCGGTGCTCTGGAATCGCAAATCCGTCTTGAAGTCTTGCGCGATTTCGCGCACGAGACGTTGGAACGGGAGCTTGCGGATCAAGAGTTCCGTAGACTTTTGGTACTTGCTGCGTCATCGAAACGTGCGATTCATCACTCATTCGTCAGTCACTCATCCTTCGTCCTTCGCGCGCCTCAGCAAATCTCACTAATTTTAGGGTTGACGCGCGCCTCTCGTCTCGACACGCACCGAATCTCACGAAGCGCGACGGTACCCGGGCGGTATCTGTGCGGCTTCTTCACGCCTGCGAACGCGCGCGCAAAATTGTCTCGCGTCAGTCTTCGTCCTCCATCTCGCTCGCGTCGACCCGCATCGCGCCGACAGTTCGGATCGTTGTTCCCTCGGCACCCGCGCGCGAATGGCAATGAATGAATCCTCCGTCGTCTCGCGTCACGCACCTCCGGTCGTCGGCGCGGATTTCCTCGCAGCCTTGGTGGCCAACTGCTTGCGCGGCGCCTTCCCACCGGTGGATTTACGCGCCGTTTGCTTCGTACGCGCCATGTCGTCGTGGCCGAATGACGCGCGCGCGAGTGACGGGATCGAACTCGAGCGTTCCGGGTCGGTCGACGTTGAGTCCCTCGACGTCGAGTCGTGACTGGTGAAACCGCCGCTCGACCGATGGATGATGTACCGACACGAACGAACGCGTCGACGTTGACGCGTCGACATCGCGACGCGCGGGAGGTTTCGGTCGATCGCGACCGCGCGGGAGATATGCGCGCGGTGTGCGTCGCGCCGTCGCGCGTCGAGGGGGGACGGACGCGGGAGACGAGCGGCGCGCGCGGGACGAGGCGTCGAACGGTGGTGGGTCGACCGTCGACCGTGGAGCGGGACGCGCGCGCGCGCGCGATGGTGTCGGAGGAAGACAGGGACGAGGACGATTCGGGGGACGAGGCGGGGGCGGGCGGCGTCGAGGGATGGCACGGGAAGTATACGTTTTCAATCAAGAAGACGGAGCCGGCGAAGAAGCTTCGCGACGCGGGGGCCGCGGGGCGCGCGCGAGGGGCGATGGAAGACGACGCGGTGAAGCGTAAGACGGTGCGAGAATTATTGTTGAGTCGAGATCCGGGGTTGAACCAAACGTTGATCTCGTCGGGAACGAGCATATCGCAGTTGTTCGATCAGGATAAGTGGGAACGACACAGAATGGTGGACCGTTTCATCACCGAGCTCGTCTCGATTCCTCAGAGCACGGTGTTTTTGCGATTGTTAAAGCCGTGTTTAGCCTTGGCCGCGTACACAGCGATGCTCGCGGTGTTACCGAGCGTTTTAGAGCGCGCTTGCGCGCACTTTGGCTGGAACGTGCTCATTCCAAACTTGAACTCGAGCGCGTTGATGCTCCCGGCGTCGGTGCACTCGTTTCTCGGGTCGCTGTGCGGTTTAGTCCTCGTGTTCCGCACCAACTCGTCGTACGGTCGGTTCGTTGAAGGTCGAACGGCGTGGGGATCGCTTATCAAGCACGTACGCGACGTCGCGCGGTTGTCCATGTACATTCCCGACAAGACGTTGCGGCGAAGACTCTTGGAGCTGAGCGTCGCGTACGCGTATGTGTTGAAGACGCGTTTACGAAGCGGTCGCACGCGCGGCGACCCAACGGACCCGACAGCGTTTAGAGACGTCCCCGATGAAGCCGTGCGTCGATGCATCACCGAGGCGCCCCTCGCTGAAGAAGTTTTGGCGTCGGCGAAGACGGGCAACAGGTGCCTGTACACGCTGCTGTTGATTTCAAAGACGCTCAAAGCCGCGCTCGAATCGGGCACTCCGAGAGAGATTCACTGGAAGATCGAAGAAGCCGTCAGTGGCATGGGTCTCGCCGGAGGCGTGTGCGAACGCATCGTCGCCACGCCCATTCCTCTGAGTTTCTCTCGTCACTCCACGAGATCCCTCGTCATCTGGCTCCTCACCCTCCCATTCGCCCTGATCCCCGCCATGGGTTTGCTCTCCATCCCCTCCATCTTCACCCTCGCCTACCTCGTCCTCGGCATCGACGAGATCGGGATTCAAATCGAGGAGCCCTTCGCGACGCTTCCTCTCACCCCGCTCTGCGCCACCATCGAACGCGACGTCTCCATCGCCGTCGCCGACGTCGCCGTCGCCGACGTCATCGCTCGATGAGACGCCCTCCGTGTAACACTACCCTTCCTCTCATTTCCCTCTCATTCATTTTCTCCGCCCTCTCGCGACGCTCTCTCTCGTCCCTCTCCTTTCGACTCAAAACCAGGCACCCCCCTCGACCCCGCCGACGCGGATCGAATCCGTTCGACATCCGCACTCGTCGCCGCCGTCGTCCTCAGGAGACGATGTCGTCGCCGAAACGTCGCGACGAGGACGACGACGAGGACGACGTCCACGACGATGTCCGCGACGACCGTCGTCGATCGGCGTCGTGCGCGACGGCGAGCACGCAGAGCGCGTGGAGAGGATGGATCGGTGGGGTGCGCGTGCGCGCGCCGGTGGTGCCGTACGAGAGTCAGATTCGAGTGATGTCCCAGGTGGTGCGAGCGGCGTCGAGGGGGGCGTGCGCGCTCATCGAATCGCCCACGGGGAGTGGGAAGTCGTTGGCGCTCCTGTGCGCGGCGTTGGCGTGGAGAGAACGAGAGATGGAGGAGAGAGAGGAGGCGAAGGCGAAGGCGAATGCGAGGGCCGACGCGAAGGCGAAGGCGACGGCGACGGTGACGGAGAGGACGGTCGATGGAGAGGACGATGGCGGTGAAGAGGACGGTGAGACGTCGCGTGTGAAAGAGTGCGCGTCGTCGAAAGCGCACGGTGGACGAAAGCGCGCGTTGACGCGAGCGCCGAAGATTTATTACGCCACGAGGATGCATTCGCAAATCGAGCAAATCGTCGCCGAGTTGGCGAGGACGTCGTACAAGCCGCAATCGGTGGTCTTGGGATCGAGGGAGCATTACTGCGTGAATAAGAAGGTGAAGAAGAGTGGTAACGTGAACGAGGAGTGTAAGCGGCTGATGGACGTCAGTGCCGGTGGAGACGGGCGAGGATGTTTTTACGCGGGTCAGGCGGCGAGTAAGTTGGCCTCCGTCGCCAAGAATCATCCCGATCCGTTGGACATTGAGGATTTGGTGAAGATGGGCGCGAAGAAGCGAGGATGTGCCTACTTTGCGTCAAAGATGATGGCGGAGTCGGCCGATATCGTGTTCTGTCCGTATAATTATCTCTTGGATCCGCGAACGCGCGCGGCGATGGATATCGACATCAAGGATTCGTTGATCATCTTCGACGAGGCGCATAACATCGAAGACATCGCGCGCGAGGCTGCGAGCGAAGAGTTTATTTTAGACGATGTGGCGAACGCCGTCGATCAATTGCACGACATGAGCAAGCGTCTGACGGTGCACAAGAGTGAGTGCGACTTAGTGGCGCAAACGATGAACAATTTGTACGAGTGGCTTCTTCAACTGTGCGGCAGTCTTCAGAAGACTTCTCAGGACGCGTGGTCGACGATGATTCGCGGCGAAACGACGTTACAGGCGCTCTCGAACGCGGGACTCACGGAAGCGAGCATGGCTGGCGTCATGAAAGCCCTGGAGGAGATCACGAAATTCAATCTAGAAAACAAAGATCCGAAAGAGCGCGTGTCAAATGGTGTGTTCAACACGTGTGAGAAAGTGTTGATTCCAATCAAGTTTTTGCTCTTGCACGGTGATCGCACGGGGCGTGATTATCGGATTTTCTTGACCAAGACGATCGACGACGACAAGACGGCGACGACGCAGCGCTCAAAGTCCACGCTGACGCGTTTGCCCGTCAACGAAATCGTCAAGGTGAACTTTTCCGCGCTCAATCCTGCGTTGGCGTTTTCGGAACTCACCGGAGAAAATGGCGCTCGCTCCGTCGTGCTCTCGTCTGGTACGCTCGCTCCGCTCAATTCGTTCGCGAGCGAGCTCGGGAACGATTTTCCGATTCGAATGGAGGCGCAGCATTGCATCGATATGAAGACGCAGGTTTGGGGCGGACTCATCGCCGCCGGTCCGAGAGACGTTCCGCTCAACGCCGGATTTAAATCGCGCGGTGATCACACGTTCCAGGACGAACTCGGCACGAGTTTGAAGCAGTGGGCACATACCATTCCTCACGGTATGCTCATGCTCTTTCCATCTTACAGTCTCATGGATAGCATCGTTCGACGTTGGCGTGAGACGGGTTTGTGGCGCGTCATCGAGCAATCCAGTGGGAAGAAGATTTTTCAAGAACCAAACAAGAACAACTCTTACGGCAAGAAACCGCCCGCGCTCGAAAATGTCTAGGATAAGTACTACGCGGAGGTGTCGAGGAGCGTGAACGCGGCGAAACACCCGTACGCTCCCGCACCCGAAACCGCTCGATGTCGAGGCGCGATTTTACTCGCCGTCTGCAGAGGCAAAATAAGCGAAGGCATAAACTTTGCGGACGCCAACGCTCGAGCGGTGATTTGCGTCGGCATTCCGTATCCGAACATTAAAGACCCGCTCGTGGCGGAAAAGCGCAGTTACAACGATGCGGGACGACATCGTGGTTTGATGAGCGGTTCCAAGTGGTACGACCAGCAAGCGTGGCGAGCGCTCAATCAGTGCGTCGGGAGAATGTTGCGACATCGATACGATCACGGTGCCATCATGCTTGTCGATCAGCGATTCACGCAGCAGCATCTGCAGTCGCTACCGAAGTGGCTTCGACCGGCGATGCAGCGAGCGCCTGCTCGTTTCGACGCGCATCTGGAGAGTCTGCAGAGGTTTTTCGCACACCACGCCGAGAACCCGCCGAAGAAGGACGAACCGGCGAGTTGCACGGAGAATTCAAAGGGTGGCAAGCGCCGAAGAACGTCAATCACGGCAGTATCGCCTCGAAAATCGATGAGAAACACGCCGATCACGAATTTCTTTCGAAAGGCAACGTCGAGCAACGCCTCAACTGGAGATCCGCTCATGCGCGACATCGACAAACCGATCGCCGATCGCACGTGTCCTCCCGTCGATGCGTACAAGGCGCCAATGCTCGCCGAAGACGATTATTTCGACGACTTGGACGTGAACGAACTCATCGCTGTGCGTCCTCAAAAGCTGCAAGATACCACGGATGAGACCATAGACGGTACGTACCAGGCTCCGATGTTGACCGACGACGAAGACGACTTCGACGTCGATTTGGCGGCGCTCGTCGACGCGAATGAAAATATTCAAGGGACGGATTCACCGGCGGAAGAAGAAATCTCCACCGAAGCCATGTGCGCGCAAATCATGGACGGCATCGAGTGGGAAGACGAAGACGACGAGGACGAATGGCTGCACCAAGCAATGGAGTGCACACAAACTGCGCAGACACTCAGCAAAGTCGAGAGCACGACGCCGACGCTCGACATGAATATGAACGCGCAGGAGGTGATGTCACCGAGTCGTGGCCTCAGAGCGTAGAATGAGCTAAAACGAAATGAACTACACGCGATATGCTACTGTACCGATACGCGAAATATGTAACACGAAATACGCCATCACATAGAAGACGCGATCCGAATCATTCGGCGTGACTCTGCGAACGAGACGTCACTCGGAGGGCGACGTCGACGTATCGATCCACCGTGCGCGTCAGCGCGAACACCCCTCCCATCGTCGCCAACGTCTTGGTGAGAAAGTACACCACGCTCTTGGACGACACGGCGATGTTCACGGTGATAGCGGATAAATCGTAGATGAAGTGCACCTGCGGAACTTCACCCCAGTGATGCGTTTCCGCGTAATGTTCGGTGACGCTGTATTGATTCGTCTTCAACCTGTACGTCCACGGTATGAGTCCGAGGAGCAGACGAGACGACGAGTATCGCGTCGGCACGACTTTCATGAAATACTTGTACACGCCGGATTTTTCCTCCGTGCGCCGAACGCCATTCAGAGGATTCACCGCCCCCGGGAACTCCGACCCGAACGCAAACTTCTTCACCTCGTGTCTCGCGTCGATGTCCCACGGATTTTTAAACACCTCGCGCAGTAACCCGTAACTCTCCGGTCCCGTGGAGATTCGCAGCGTCCCCGCCACGCGCTGCGCCTCCACGCGTCCGTGTAATCTGCACCCCTCCATGTCCATCTTCGCGTGTCTCACCTCTTCCGAGTGTCCAGGTTTACGCTGAAACATCACCAATCCCCCCAAATCGACCCCACCCGCGCTCTCGTAATCTCCTTTCGACCTTCCCGCCGCGTCGAGCCTCGTCTTTATCAATTGTCCCCGCACGTCCACCTCGTGTTTCCCGCTCGCGTCGTACGCGTCCACGTACAGCATCTGACACGGCATGCGCGGAAACACCACGTCCACATCGACCGCGAGCATCTCACCTCGCGCATCGTCCACCGCCATCGTCTTCGTGCGGCTCGGCGTGAGAAAATCCACCAACTCGACGCATCCCAGGCTCAGCGCCAAGACGACGCCGACGATGGAGATGTACGCGCCCGTGCGCGTCTTTCTCGTCAGATGCGGCGCCGCGCTCGTGTACGCGTCGAATCCACGCATCGATCGAAGCATCGCCCTCGACGCGCCCCTCTCTGCCGCCCATCGTCGGCATCGCGTCCGATGCCGATGCCGATGCCGATGCCATGCCGATGACGACGACGACCGACTCGTCTCCGACACCGCGACGCGCGCGTCCATCGTCCGTCTCGCCCGCGACGCCGAGAACCCGACGCGCGAGAGTGGCATGCGCGCGTGCGCGACGCGAGCGTTCGGTGCGCGCACCGTCGCGGCGACGAGACGACGCGCGACGACGACGAGGTCGAGACGAGGAGGTGGACGCGCCATGACCACCGAGGCCGCGGCGACGAACGCGCAGTCGGCGTTCACGAGCGAGACGCCGCCGGAGGGATTCACGACGGCGGATCAGGTGAAACGGTTCGCCCAGGCGAAATCGGCGAACGCGCCGCGCGTGATGGACATCGACGCCGTGTACGATGGATCGTTTCTCGCGGGGACGCGCGCGCTCGTCACGGGGGCCAACCGCGGGGTCGGTCTGGCGCTGTGCCGAGAGTTGGCGGCGAACGGGGCGAAGATCGTCGCCGTGTGTCGTAAAGCGAGCGATGAATTGCGAGCGTTGAACCCGGAGGAGATCATCGAGGGCGTGGACGTGACGGACACGGCGAGCTGCGAACGCATGGCGCGAGAGGTGTCGGCGCGGTTGGACGTCGTCGTGAACAACGCGGGATACTTCTATGAACCGGTGGAAAAGGTGACGGATGGGACGATGGCGTTCGATGAAGAGATGAAGATGATCGATATCTGCGCCGTCGGACCGTTGCGCGTGACCACGGCGCTGTATCGCGAGGGTAAGATTGCGAAGGGATCGAAGGTGGCCATGGTGACGTCTCAGGGCGGTTCGGTGACGTGGCGAGAGGTCCAGAACCCGGCGGGCGGTGATTACGGTCACCACATGTCCAAAGCCGCGGCGAACATGGGATCTAAGCTCTTGGCGCAAGAGTTGAAGCACGAGGGCATCATGGTTCAAGTGCTCCACCCCGGTTTCAACAAGACGGACATGACGGCGAAGTACGCCAAGATTTGGGAAATCGAAGGCGCGGTCGATCCCGCCGTCGGCGCCAAGCGCGTGCTCCACGAGATCGGTCTCATGACGCCTGAATACAACGGTCTCTTCATCAACTGCGAGGACGGTTTGCAAATCCCGTGGTAATCGCGTCGCGAGCACATTTCTTTTCTTTACAATCAAGTTCTCTACTGCATCAATCGCGCTTCGCGGCGCCTAACGCTCCGGTTGTGACCCTAACCGATGACACGGCGCGTTCGCGGCGCTCTTACACCCCTTCGCACACGTCTCGTAACACGGCGCCGCGAACGCTGCGTCCACGACGTCCGGTTTCACGCCGAACGTCATCAAACAACTCCCATCCTCGTGGTTCGGATCGAGTCTCGCGTCCACCCCGAACGCCTCCTTGAAGAACCGCTGCGTCGGCACCTTGCAAAAATTCGCGCACGACGCCGTGCACCCGCTCTGTTCGAGATACCTACACTTGTATAATTTCACGCTCGCCATCGCCCCGTCGCTCTCTCGCGGCGTCACCTCGCACGGCCCGACAAGCCACGCGAACGCCTCTCTCGTCACCACCGCGTTCATCTCGTCCACCCACGTCGCCGGCGCGATGAGCTTTTTAAAAAGAAATCGTACCGGTGCCGGAATGATGCTCAGCAGCGCCCCCGTGACGGCGTCTCGCTGTTCCTCCGCGTCCCGTCCCTCGGCGAGTCTTTCGCTCAGCGCCACGAGCCTATCGAAACCTCGCAGCGCCCTCTCCTCCTCGTCGCCCTCACCGACGACGGCGTCGAGCTTGGCGTTAAACAGCGCGATCGCGAGTTCATCCGCGACGCCGTCCTCGTACGTCGTCGGCGCGTTCTCGCGATACGTCGCGCTCGACCCGCGCCCGATGCCGAACCGACGCGTCTCCGCGCTCGCGTTCGCCGAGACGCGCGACGCTCGTCCGCGCGAGACGCGCGACGCCGACGCCGACGATGTCACCGATAATATCGCCGCGACGCGCACACCACCGCGCGCCACCATCGGCGCGCGCGCGTTCCAGTGACGCGCGAGAGGAGAAGGGAAGAGCGCGCGAAACGCGCGGAGAGCATTACTGTTACACGCCGATACTGACTACTGCACGACGCAGCAACACTTCCTGTCGTCGTCATCACCGTATTTCAGATCCCGCATCGCCTCCCGCATCGCGCGAACGTCCTCCTCGGTGTCGAAACTATCGTCGCTGTCGTCGTCCTCGTACGCGCCCGCGAATCGTCCCGCCCCCGCGCTCGGAAGGCGTTCAAACTTCTCGAGCGATCCCTCGCTCTCGGTGACCTCGTATTCGATCAACGTCTCAAGAGGCAGTCGTTTCGACGTCGACGACGATCGCGCGCGCGACCCGGACCCATCTTTCCCGTCCCCGTCTCCGCGCACCGCCGTCGTCGCCTCCGCGCCGCCTCCGCGCGCGCGCGTCCCCGCCTCCCCCTCCTCCTCCTCCTCCTCCTCCTCCGGCGCGCGCACGTCGGACGCGCTCGCCTGATCCGGCCATTTAATCCGCGCACCACCACCTCTGACCCCTCTTCTCCCCGTCGCCGTCCCCGTCGCGTCGTCATCGTCGTCATCATCCCTCGCGCGCCTCCTCTTTCCTCGAAACGTCGTCTTCAATCCGCGCAATCCTTTCCTCGCCGCGCGTTCGTTCACCACCCCGTTCGCGCGCGCGATCGAGTCTCGACTTCGCAGACCCATGTTCCGCGTCTCGGCGTCGCTTTCGTCGTCTCCGCGTCGTCCAGTCCCGCGATCGGATTCGAATTCGGATTGGGCGTCGGATTCGATCGACCGCGCCCAATGGGCCCGACGGGCGCCATCGTCCCGCGCGGTCGGTCGATCGTGCGTGCGTTCGATCGGTCGATCGAACGAACGATCGATCGATCGACGAGCGCTCGTTCGGATCGACGCTCGGATGCGCGCGTTCGCGCGGTCGTCGGCGCGCGCGTGCCTCGCGCGCGTTCGAGCGAGGTGTCGCGCGGGACTCGAGCGCGCGGGGGCGAGCGAGGCGGACGTGGACGCGGTGGTGCGAGAGGTGTTTCGAGGACCGTTTCTGACGTGGCCGAGACCGAGGCGGGGGGAGGGGTGGGCGAGGAGAGAGGGGACGGTGGAGGAGGTGAGAGAGGGGGAGGCGGCGGCGCGACGGGCGACGCGCGCGTTCGAGCGCGCGACGAGAGAGGAGAGAAGAGAGAGGAGAGAAGAGAGAGAGGAGGGGTGAGAGACGACGCCGATGGATGCGAGAAGTGGGTGGTGGTGTGATAAAAAGATACGATTTCTACGACGGTGGTGCGGTGGCGACGGTGTGGCGACGGCGTTTGAATCCGTCGTCGGCTCGCGGAGCGGAGCGGAGCGACGATTCGTAATTAGATTCAGATTCGCGCAAAGGCTCGGATGGATGTGACGGCGGCGGCGCGCGAGCGCGGCGACGACGGTACGGACGATGCGTCGTTCATTCGTTCGTTCCCGATCATCGCTCGCTCATAGAATACCGCGCTTTTTGCAAAGGCGGTACAGCCAGAGAGACATGCCCGCGCACGCGGCGATGAGGAGCGACGTGCACAGATAAAAGGCGAAAACGCTCGACTCGAACGTCGACGTCAAGTTCATGCCGAAAATACCGGTCACGACGGCCCCAATCGCGGCGGCGAAGCTGACGATGGACAAAATGAGCTCAATCTTACTCACCTCGAGTCGGCGCGCGGACAAGGTCACGGAGATGGACTCGTCGAGATCTCTCGTGTTTTCGAGCAACGCTTCGGTGGCGCCGTGCACCGCCTCCGTCTGCTGAAGATAATACTCGAGCAAGTTTTGCACCTCCTCTTCTTCCTCCTCTTTCGCCGTGCCCGTGGCTTGCGAAGATAACGTCATGCGCTCGACGTCGTCCTCGTCGTCGAGCGTGTCGAGAATTTCGTCGCGAATGGCGGAGGCGCGCGTCTCGAGTTGTACGAGCGCCTGCTTCATGAAGCGCATCTCGTCGAACGTCGTCTTCTCGATACCCATTTGTAATGTACGCTCGAGCGATCGATACTTTCGTGCGCAATATTCCAATCTGTTTTCCAACTGCGCGCACGTCTCCTGCAACGCCGCCTCGACCATGGTGAGTTCAAACGGCAGCGTCTGCATGCCCTCGGCTTCGGACGGCGTGTTTCTCATCATACGCTCGCTCCAAGACTCGAGGAAATTCATCGACATCATCGTGTCCGGTTCGAGCAACAGCGCGTGATCGGCGCGAATGATCATGCGAACGCCCATGTTCACCAACACCGAGTCCTCGCGCACGATCATCGCCGGCGTGTTCGTAATCTGTCCGAGCGTCGGATCGATCCGTCGCAAATCCCGAGGCGAGAGATCGGTGTCGCTCAACAACTGTCGCCTCGTCATGATTTGTTTATACGGCACGCGCTGACCCTTGACGTCGATTCTGTACACGGCGTACGGCTTGGATAAATACTGCCCGTGGTGCCTCTCCGACCTCGACGCCCCCTCTCGAACCACTCGCGCCCCTCCCGCGCCTCCGTCGCGGTGCGCGTCCCCGTCCGCCTTTTTATGTTCTTCCTCAAACAACCACGCGTTTCCGTACGACGTCGACGCCGCCGACCCATCGCCTCCCGCGCCGTCGACTCCCGCGGCGACCGATCCGTTCGTCGTCCCCGTCCCCGTCTCCGCGCCGTTCGCCGACGAACCCGACGTCATCGACGACGACGACGACGACGACGACGACGACGACGACGACGACGACGACGACGACGAATCACTCGCCCGAACCCACGCCTCATCCCCTCGTCGCGCCGCGCGCGCCGTCTTCACCGCCGCGCGCGCCGTCGTCGCCCTCGCCGCCGCCGCCGCGCGTCGCGCCGCTTCCGACGCCACCATCCCCTCGCTCGTCCACCACGCCCCCCCCACCCCGCACACGGACACATCTCTCTCGCCCTCGCGCGTCTCCTTCGAAATCACGCATCGCGCGCGTCGACGCGCGCGTTCGCGACGATGCGTCCCGCGCGGGCGATTCGCGCTTCTCTCGCCCCGTCGTCCCCTCGTCCGCACCGCCGTCGCGGTCGTCGGCGAGACGAGAGTCACGCGCGACATGACGATGACGCGCGCGCTCGAGCGGACGAGAGTCACGCGATCGATCGGATCGCCGTTCCGAACGAACGAACGAACGAATGACGCGAACGAATGCACGCACGCACGCGTGACGCGATCGAATGCGATGACGCGATGGGGTGGGTGTGTTTTGTGTGTCGCGTCGTGGGTGTGTGTCTCGTAGTGTGTGGGTGTGTTGTACTGTGTACGAGTACCGGTGTGTCTCCGTCGACCGATTGTCTCGATTGAATCGTACACGGGACACAGACGAGTCTCAGTATGATCCGTAAGGGAGAGGAATGGATGACGAATCGTACACGAGCGCGTCCGTCGGTCGGTCCGTCTGTCGGTCGGTCGGTCGGTCGGTCGACGACGACGACGCGAGGGGACGGACGGGACACATCGCGACGGGACGAACGCGGGCGACGGTGAGGACGGACGCATCGATCGCGCGGACGTGATCTCGTCGATCGGGTCCGCCGCGCGCGAGGACGCGGGGGGGGGGACGCGCGTCGATCGTGGATTTTGATTTTGATTTTGATTTTGATTTTTGATTTGATTTCGAGCGGTGCGATCGACGAGGGACGATGGGGGCGGCGGTGCGAGAGACGGTGGATCGGGCGCTGAAACTCCTCGTCGCCGCGCGCGCGAAATCGCGCGCGGGGGCGCACGATGAGGCGATCGAGATGGCTGGGAAGGCGTTGGAGGAGACGCTGGGCGCGCGCGACGAGGCGGAGGCGGCGGAGGCGGCGCGCGCGCACTTCGTGTACGGGGAGTGTTTGTTTCGAGGGGCGCAGGCGCAGAGCACGGTGTTCGGGGAACAGGTGCGAGCGAACGCGGAGGCGAGCGGGACGCGTTTGGAGGATGGTGAGAAGGAGGACGCCGAGGCGGAGGAGGACGTCGTCGAGGAGGAAGAGGAAGACGCGGCGGCGGACGGAGACGGCGACGACGCGAACGACGCGAACGAAGAGGACGAGACGGACGAGACGGACGAGACGGATATGGAGTTGGCGTGGAAGATGCTCGAGACGGCGCGGGTGATGTACGAGGAAGATTGCGATGGACGGTTTCCGTTGGATTTGGCCGACGTGCTGGAAACCATCGGCGAGTTTAACATGGAACAGTCTCAGTTTGAGCCGGCGTTGGGCGATTACAAGGCGTCGTTGGCGCTCTTGGAGGCGAATCTGGACGCGACGGATAGACGATTGGCGAGCGCTCTGTACGAAATATCCATCGCGAGTCAGATGTTGGAGGCGAACGACGACGCGCTCGCGGCGAACACGCGCGCGATTGAAATTTGCGAGGCGCGCGTCGCCGAACTCAAGGCGGGCACGGCTCGCGTGAGCAGAGGCGCGCGCGAACGCGCGGGCGAACCCGTGTCTCCGGAGGCGTCCATCGCCGAGTTGGAGGAAATCATGGGCGTCGCCTCGGATTTGAAGGAGAGACAGCTCGAACTCAAAGAACTCGTCAGCGCAGACAACTCGACGCGCGAGGCGCTCAGGCAAGCGTTCAAAGCCATCGGCGGCGCCGCGCCGGAGGGCACCGCCGAACCGCAAGAGAGCGAAGGATTTGCGGCGCCGACATTGACGTCGAACGTGCCCGTGCAAGCCGCGCCGGTTCGTCGCGTCCTCCCGGCGCCGGTGAAACGCGTGGAAGTGGCGCCGCTTCGGGAGGCGTCGGCGGCGAAACGCGTCGAACCGCAACAGACGGTGCCTCCCGCGGCGCCCGAGGCGAAAAAGTTGAAACCGACGCCCGCGGATAAGGCGGCGCTCATGGGCGCGAACAACGCGTCCACAGACGCCGAGCCGAACGGGTGCCCGCAACAATAGTCGACGCTAACGCTACCGCAATCAATTTACTACTACTACAAATCGCATCTTCCATCGTCTACGCTCGCTCGCTCACATTCGGAAATAACGCGACGACGCCACGATGAACGCGACGGCGATGAACACGCGTCTCGCACTCATCCCCTCGGTCGCGTTCGTCGGCACGCGCCCCAACAAACTCACATTACGAGTCTGCAAAACGTCCACGAAGGCCACGAGCGGAAAATGATCGCTCACCGCCGACGAGACTAAATCATGTCGAATAGTCGCGTTCACTATCACGACGTCGCTCTTGGACGTCAAAATATAATCCAATTTCGCCTTTCGAGCTCCATTCTGACTCTGCCACGTGTACCTCCTCTCTCGAGGCACGTACCCGCCCACCTCCTCCAACTCGTCCACGCCGTCGTCGTCGAAATCTCTCAACTTGGCCAAGACGCGAGACGTCGGCGCGTTCCCGTCCGCGTCCGCGTTCGCGTCGCTGTAATCATTCAAATCCCCCACCACGATCACCGCATCCCCCGACTCGTATCTCTCTCGCACCAACGCTCGAAGAACATCCACCTGCGCCTCTCTCTGCGCGCAACTCCTCGCCTCGGTCGGATTCGCCTTTAAGTGCGCGCCGACGAGCGAGACGTCCCGTCCTTTAACTTTCATCCTCGTCCAAAAGTGTTTACTCACCCCGCTCTCTCGCGCACCCTCGTACCCACACCCACTCGTCCTCGCGTCGTACCTCCCTCGTCCACTCGTCCGTCGTAAATCCTCGAACGGATCGATCTTCGTCGCCAATCCCGCCTGTTGCCTCGTCGCCGAATCCGTTCCCGGAATCATTCTCGTCGCGTACTCTCCCGCTCTCCCGCTCGCCGCGCGCGCCAGCGTGTCACAATTTTCATTCTCCAAGAGAACGATGACGTCCGCGTTCACCTCTCGCACGACGTCTCGCACCGCATCGACGTGCGCGCGCGCGCCCGAGACGTCGTCGAGGTACGGCGACGTCGACGGTTCATCCACGCCGTCGAATAACCATCGCGCGTTGAACGCGGCGACGGCGAGGAGAGACGACTCCGGGCGGAGACGACGATCGCGAGGCGTCCGAGGCGCGGTCTCACACGTCGTCGAGGCGCGACACGGCGCGAGGAGGACGGCGAGGAGGAGGACGATGGATGCGCGCCTCGCGCGCATGGAAATGGCGAACGACCGCTCGGCGCGCGTCGACGTCACTCGCGCGCGCGGGACGACCCGTCGAGGATACGGGAATCACGGCGCGCGCGCGGACGTTTTCGGTCGACGGTGAGAGGGACGAAGAAGAGGACGAGGAAGACGTCGGGGCGCGCGGACGGCGTGGGAAAGGGAACCGTTCCCGGTGGTTGATTTGATTCATTTGATTTGATTCGATTCATTCATGGAGGTGACGCCGCCGTTGACGCGCGAATGGATCGATGAACTCGCGCGTGAGATGGAGGCGAACACGCGCGATGACGTGCCGAGACGCATCTCGAAGATTCTCTCGGCGAAAGAGGTTGAAAAGTTATTCGCGCACGCGAGACGGGCGCTCAAGTCGGAGAAAACCTCGACGCGGCTCGAACCGAGCGACGCGTGCGAGGAGGGGATCGTCGTCGGTGACACGCACGGACAGTATCACGATGTCTTGCGATTGTTACAGATCGCGGGAGAACCGTGTGAGACGCGGGCGTACGTGTTTAACGGAGATTTCGTCGACCGCGGCGCGTGGGGCGTGGAGGTTTTGCTCTTGTTATTGGCCAACAAGGTGGCCGCGCCGGAGCGGGTGAAATTGTTGCGAGGAAATCATGAGACGGAGTTTTGTACCGAGTGTTACGGATTCGAGAGAGAGTTGAGCGTCAAGTACGGGAAGACGGCGGGACGACGGTTGTATGTGTTGTTTTTGGAGGTGTGCGCCGAGTTGCCGTTGGCGTGCATCGTCGGCGACGCGACGTTGGTGTTGCACGGGGGGTTGTTTCGGAGTTCGAGTCTGAATAAACGAGACGCGGTGATGAAACCGAAACTCGGGACGTTGGCCGAGTTAGAGAAGGCGTCCAAGGGGGGCGCAGATCCCATAGGGGAGGGTCGATCGATGATCGCGGGAGACGTCTTGTGGAGCGATCCCATCGCCGAGGACGGGTTGCGTCACAACGAAAACAGAGGCATAGGAATTCAGTTTGGACCGGCGCAGACGCGCGAGTTCATGGAGAGAGAAAACTTGAAACTCATCATTCGTTCGCACGAGGGTCCGGACGCGAGGTGCGATCGACCGGAGATGCCATCCATCATGGCGGGCTTTTGCGTCGATCACGACGTCGGCGACGCCCGGAAACTCTGCACCCTCTTCAGCGCGCCGAATTATCCACAATTCGTCGACGCCGACGACGTGCGACATCACAACAGCGCGGCGTTCGTCACACTTCGTCGCGAGACCGGTTGGTGCGAACCGGTACCGACATCGTTCGAGTACGCGCCTCGACCGCCGAGTCGGTGTTATTACGACGTCGACTTGGGCGGCAGCGACGCCGAGGGTCCCGAGAGCGACATTCGTCCACACGAGCCGCTACACATAGACGTCGGCGAGGGCGACGAGGGCGCTCGATGGGAGGAGGACGAGATCACGCACAAATTAAAATTGAATCACGAGAGGACGTAGTCGCTCGCTCGCTCGCGCGCGCGCGCGCGCGCGCCGTTGATTTTTTGTATTGTAAACGACACAGTCGCGCGTCGACCGCACTCGAGCGCGCTCGCATGCCGCGCGCGAAAAAGTCGACGCGGGGGACGACGGTGAACGCGCGCGTCGAGTCGGACGCGTCGACGCGCATCTCCGCGCCGAGAGACGAGGCGCTCGAACGCGCGTGGAAAATTTATAATCGACATCGCGAGAGGATATCGCGGTCGACGTTCGCGCGGTGCGAGGAAGAGTCGGGATATTCCGAGTTTGACGAGTTGGGCGTGCGCGTGAGCGCGTCGTCCGTCGCCGAGCGCGCGTTGAGCGCCGAGGTGAAGACGTTGGAGGATTGATTTTGATTTTTCTGATTTGTTTCAATTCTTTGCACGATTGATATCGGCTCGCGTAAAAGATGTCGTCGGCGGCGCCGTCGACGCACCGCCGAGTTCGAACGCAACACCATCGAGCGCCGCGACAGTCTCGACGACGACGCGTGCTTCGACGATTGTCGTACGCGTGTCTCGCGTGTCTCGCGTGTTTTCTCGCGTTTGAGGGCGGGATTCGATGGACGCACAAGGCGTTCGCCGCGCCGTGGAGGAGAGATTTCGCGCCCGAGTGGGAGGACATGCCGCTGAAGTGTAGACAACGATTAGCGGGCGCTCTGGATCCACGTGGGACGACGCTCGCGCGTTCGAAAACGTACTTCAAGATGGGTCGAACGTCGCGCGAACGCGGGATCGAGGCGTTCGCCGAGGGCGCGACGTTGACGCAAGGATTGGGCATCGCCGACGTGTTCTCCGTGGAAAAGGACGGTAAGATCACGCCTAAATTGTTAAAGCTCGACGTACCGGTGCGCGCGATCGTGATTCCGTTCCCCGTGGGTGTGGTGAGCGCAGAGTTGCACCGCGGCACGACGAGACAGTTGGAGAGATTCGGGTATTCGCCCGGCGTCGACGTCTACCTGCAGGATTCGGAAATGTTTCACGCGTCGATCTTTCACGCGTCGCATCATCTGGACGAGCACGTGGTGAACGCGGATGAGTTAGCGCTCGAAGTGGAGAGCATCACAAAAGTGACTCGGGCGTCTTGTCCCATGAAAGTTGTTTTGGAGAGGGTGGCGGTGACGAGTTCGGGAGTCGTCGTCGCCCTGTGGAACGCGGAAAAGTCGTCGCGTGGCGAACCCAGCGAACTTCGCAAGAGACTTCGCGAGTCACTCCCGCGCGCACCGAAAAAGCAGCTCGTTTCGGACGCGCACATTCTTCACACCACTCTAGCGCGTCTCGTGCGTTTGCCGCGAGCGACGACAGATGACAGAAAACTCGCGGAGGACTTGTCTCAAAGTTTGACTGATGAACTCTGTGGGCTCGAACTCATCTTAGATCGCGCGTGGTTCGTGCAGGAGCACCATAAATTAGCATTGGCCCTGAAAGGGGCCTTAGATAAAGTCGACATGCCGTTCGACTGCATGTAGAAGAGACGACGTGAATCGTATCAAATCAAATTCGTTTTACATTCAATCGTTCGCACCGGCTATCATCAACGCCATCCCTTGCAATTGTGTGAGAGCGTCGTGCAATCGCAACTGTGTCCTAATCCTCTCCTTGATTCTATGTAGAGCGCTATCCACAGTCGCGCTGGCGCCGACGTCTCCGCCGTACAAGTCGACGATGCGGTTCGCGATGTTCACCATCTGCACCGTATGGCGGGGCTTGGAGATGTTCTTTTCGATGTACTCTAAAATAGGAAGCAATGACTCATCATCACGATTGGCGAGAGCCCTTTGCAACCCTCCTCGTCGGCCGACTTCTTCGATGACGGCGGCGACGACTTCGGCGCGGCCGACGTGCAACGCGGCGTCGAGCGCGTCTCCGTATCTAAACTGCTTCAACATGCGGTCGTGCGCCGCGAGGTGAATGCGACGGCGTCGAAGCACTTTCGTGGCATCCGCCGCCGCCTTTGAGTTTTGTCCACGAATAAAGTACCGCCAGTGACCGGCGTCCAAACGACGAGGCTTTTTCACGGTGAAGCCCTTCTTCTTGCTGCGAACGCCTTGGTACCCTCCGAGAGAACGGTCCTCCTCGTTTCGAGGTTTTGTTCGTCGACGCACGCTCAACACCTTGTTCGCCAAACCGACCGCGAGGCAGTTAGAGTCCGGCGAGAGCGAGCACGACAAGACGGGACCAGGATACTTGATGGAGTGCGTCACGGTGAAGGTGTCGAGTTCGTGAATTTTGACGAAACCGTCGAGAGAACCCGTGATCATGCGCGGTGACTTTGAATCGATCGTCGCGTCGCCCGTCATCTCGTATCCAGACGCGAACGACGGAGGTCCCGCGTCTTCGTGCACGTGCACCGTTGTGATGGTCTTTTGATGACTGCGCATCTTTTGCAGCAACCTGCCGCCGCCGAGGGCGTCCCACACGCAAATGTCTTCGCCGCCCACGGACACGAGTAAATTTCCGTTCGGATACCACGCGATGTCTTCCACGGGAGAACCGTGATTCAAAGTCATCACCGCCTGTCGCCCGACGCGCCCGTCCCACAGCTTCACCGTGTGATCGTACGACGCGCTCGCCCACGTCTCGCCGGACGCCGGACTCCGCTCCAACGCACGCACGTAATCGGTGTGCCCGTCGTGTCTTCGCACGCAGTTACCCGACGAGATGTCCCATATTCTCACCGTCGCGTCATCGCTCGCCGACGCCAGGTGAAGCTTATCCGCACTCCACCGCACCGCTCGAACCGCCGCCGAGTGCAACGTAAACTTTCGCAGCACCGCCCTCGACCCGCAGTCAAACAACTGCACCACTCCAGCCTGACCACCCACCGCCAGCGCCCTCCCATCGTCTCTCAGCACTCCACTGTACGCTATATCCTTAAACCTCGCGAACGTTCGCAATTTCCTCGCCCCACTCGGCGCATACAGCGTCACCCTCGCCCCGCTCGTCGCCGCCAGCGTCCCTCGCGCGCCCGCGCCGCCCCCCGTGCCACCGTAACTCACGCTCGTCACCCCGTTCACCTGTTCCGCCAGCGTCGTCGACCTATACTCCCGCCAGTACCTCCCCTCCGCCGTCTCTCGCGTCGCTTTCACCGCGTACCGCTTCACGGGAAGCTTTCGATACTCCCCCAGCCCGCTCGCCACCAAACCGCCTCGGCCGTCCCCTCTCGGCCCGCGGTCGCGCGCGTCCATGGCGTCGAGACGGCGCGGACGACCGACGGAGGTCGCGTCGACGTCGCTCTCCTCGCTCGGTCCTCGACTCGGTCCTCGACTCGTCTCTCTCTCTCGCGCGCGACGTCGTGTGTCGCGCGCGGGCCCGGCGGCGGCGCGGTGGGACGACATCGATGACATCCTCGGGACGATCCGGGCCCGGGACGTGATTTCGTCGCATGCGCGCGCGCGCGTGCGTGAAGAGCGTCGTTCGAGCGACGCGGACGCGAGGATCGATCGCGAGGGAGGCGAACGGGACGACTCGGCGAGCGATGGTGAAGACGTCGGCGAGCGGGGACGATGGGTTGGTGACGGAGATGTTTTTTTTGGATGAATTCGCGATGCGACAGTGGGACGATGCGCGGTACAGTGGGACGAGGATCTCGTGCGATAAGGCGGCGTTCGTGCGGAAAGTTCAAGAGGCGCACTCGAGCGGGAGGGCGCCGCTCGTGGATGGGTACGCGCCGTTTTGCAAACACGTCTTCGTGCCGAATTTCGTCGGCGCAAAGGTGGGCAACGTCGAGATCACGGAGGCGAACGCGCACCTGTTGAAGAGTGGGTACAGCGCGCGGTCGGAGGCGGAATTGGCCATCTTGACGCGTTGGTTTCAGGCGTCGGACGTGGAGGCGCCGGAGGCGACGCACTTGGATGTGATTTTATATTCGCGCGAGCAGTTGGAGCTCGAACGCGCGGCGGTGCCGAGCAAGGGGGCGAGACCGCCGTTACCGAACGCGCCGTGGGGGATCATCAGCATCAAGGCGCAAAACGAGGACTACGAGACGCCGATGCAACCGATCACTATGATGCGAAACGCGTTGGGAAGAGAGGAGGGCGGTTCCGGCGTGCCCTTGGAGCGAGAAAAGTACAACGCGAGCGTCGAGTACTGGCGCACGCACGCCCCGATCGTCGCGAGCGAAGACGGCGCGAGCGGCGATTAGACCACGACAGGCGACGAAATAAATGTCGCGATCCGTCATCGACGCGCTTGTGTGAAGCAAAGCAAAGAAAATTTTCATTCTTCGTAACAAATCCAACCTTCGCCCCGCGTGTTCACTTCAAGAGTGCCAACACCGCGTCGCGCTTGTCCGGATTATCTCTCCCCGCGAGTTCGGCCACGGACTTACCGTCCAAGTCCTTCACCGTCTTATCAGCTCCCGCGGCGAGAATCTCCTCAATCTTCGGCGTATCTCCCTCCGCCGACGCGAACAACAGAATGATATCCACCGGGTGCATGCCGCTCGCGAGCAAGTTATCCATGCGATCGTTCGATCCCTCCACGGCCAGGATGCCCATGTAGTTGAAGTAATACTCGACGTCGTCGCGATCGTAATCGTCTCGTCCCTGCGACCCGACGATGCCCGCGGACGAGGAGTCTTGACGAAGCGGATTCTTGAAGAAGGCGTTCGCGCGCGCACCGTTCGTTCGCGCGCCGCGAATGCGCGCGACGTCGCGTCGGTTGGAGGCGACGCCGACGAAGGACGATTTTAAAACCACTCGACCGACCGCGGACGTCATCGCGCGCGCGCTCGCAAAGTGACGACGGAGGGAAAGTGCGGGGACAACGCGTCGTCCCTCTTATCCACAAAAACTCGGCGTCGGGACGGCGGGACGGCGGTACGACGGGACGGCGGGACGCGCGGTTGCGTTCGGAGACTCAGTCGAGGAGCGCGCTCTCGAGCGCGACGTCGTCGAGCTGTGGAAGGGCGAGATAGGACGCGCGCATGGCGAGCGCCACGTCGCGCGCAAAGTGATCGGACACGAACGGAGAGTCAGTGTCGACGACGAGCGTCTTGAGAAAGGGGACGAGCCGCGGTCGCTCGGCGGCGATGACGAGCGTCTCCTCGCGAAGCGCTCGACGCGATGGCGGCGGTTCGGAGACTCGCGCGTTTGGGTTCTCTGACCACCTCAGTGAGACGGTCGGTCGCGCGTCGGTGAGGATTATCTCTCGCACGGCGCCGACGGTGGATTTTCCGCGCGCGCGGTGCGCGTTGGCGGCGACGCGGGCCGAGGCGCGTAATCCGTGCGCGAGCGGCGTGCCGCCGCCGCAAGGTAAAGCGGCGAGTCGTCGTGCCGCCGCGAGCGTCGATCTCGTCGGTGGTAACACGACCACAGCGGCGTCGGCGGACATCTCCACGAGAGCCACCGTGTCCCGTTTCGTGTACGAGAGGTGTAGAATCTTCAACGCGGCAGCCTTTGCTACGGTGATGCGATTGATAGCCATGGAGCCAGAGGCGTCGACGAGAAAAATCGTGAGCGACGCGGCTCGACGCGAGAGTTTCTTCAAACGCACGTCGTCCTTCGTGATAAACACGCGGCGCGCGGTGCCGTCGGAATGTCGTCGACGACGAAACAATTGGTGCGGCGCGGCGGCGCGAAGCGTGGCGTCGACGGCGATTTTGCCTCTGATGTGTCCGCCCTTGGGGAAAATCGCCTTGACGTATCGTCCTCGCGTGAGATCGAACACGCTCTGTCGCTTCGTGCGTCCGGTCATCGTACCTCGCGTGGATTTCTCGGCGAAACTCCTTCGCGTCGCGTCTTCGAACGCGGCGAGGAGCGCGTCGACGTCGAGTCGACTCTCATCGGCGTCTTTCACCGTCGGCTCCATCTCTAATCCAGTTTGCGACGTCTCCTGTTCCTCCTCCTGTTCCTCCGTCTCCTCGTCGTCGTCCGTCTCGCGCGGTGCGCGCTCCGAACGCCTGTTCGACGGCTGTGGCTGCGGCGGCGGCGGCGAGACGTCATCCTCGCTCGGCGCTCTCGTCGCGCGCGGTTCGACGACCAACGCCCCACGGCGACGGCGACATCCGTCTCGTTTACCTCGACTGCGTGTCTCAGCGCGCACGACGCGCGCGCTACTTTGGCCGCGTATACGTCACCCCTGTGTCCCAACACGCCGTATTCGACGCAACTTTGCACCAATCGTCGCGCAATCTCCTCCGACACGCGCACGTTTGGTAAAAAGACGTCCCGCGCCGTCGCCACGCGATTTCTCAACGCCGACTCGGCGTCCTCGCTCGCCGCCGTCACCGCGCGCCAATCGTCTTGCCACGCCATAGCGGCGTCTACCGCCTCAATACGCGTCTGAACGTCGTCCATTTGCGCGTCGTCCGTCGAACAAATCATCGCGAATCGATCCAACACGCGCGCGCGCACGTCGCCCTCCTCGGGCGTAAAACTCGCCAATCGTAAAGCTCTACACGGACGCTCGGCGCTCAATCCCTCCCGCTCGACCCGCACAACGCCCGCGTCGAGACTCGACAACATCATCGTCAGCGTGTGTTCATCCACGAGATTGACGTCGTCGATGAACAAGACGCCGTCGTTCGCCTCGGCGAGCAAACCGGGCTCGTACGCGGCGCGGCCCGTTTTCGCGCTCGCCTCGACGTCGACGCTCCCGAGTACGCGCTCGTCCGTGACTCCCAGAGGCACGGTGACGAACCGTTTATTTGGAACGACCGACGCGACGCTTCGACACAGGGTCGACTTCCCGCTGCCTCGACCTCCGCGCACCAGAACCGACAGACTCGGGTCGACGCAGCTCAGCGCGAGCGCCACCTTGACGACGTCGCGGTCGACGAAGGATGTCATGGGGACGGCGAACGCGCCGAGGCGCGCGCGAGGAGCGACAGAGACGGGGCGATGAAGAAGGCGCGCGCGAGAGAACATGATCGGCGATGCGCGTCGAGGTGTGTGGAGAGATAGAGGCGCTCTCGGATGCGCACATCGTCTACTACGGTACTACGCTCTACGCCGTGATCACGCCCGAGGCGTGGGGATGGATGATGGACGCTTCAGGACCTTTGTCGTTGTCGTCGTCGCCGTCGTCGTCGTCGTCGTCGTCGTCGTCGGTGTCGAAGATGTCGATTTCTTTTTGGATTTGGCTTTCGGCTTTTGTTTTCGTTTCGGTGCGGCGTCGGCGGCGACGGGTTCGTCGTCGAGACGAGTCGTCGACTTTCCCTCCCTTTTGGATTTCGATGATTTCGATTTCTTTTTCCCGCTCGATTTTTTCTTCCCACCGCCCGTCGTCGCGCGCTGGTCCTGCGCGCGTTTCTTCCAAATGTATTCCAAGAGCGCCGTCGATTTCCTCGTCTTCGTCGTCGTCGTCGATTCCATCCTCGGCGTCGCCGGCGCCGTCGTCCTCCCCTCCTCCCGCTCCCGCTCGAGCGCTTTTACGAACGATACGTACTCTTCATCCTCCTCGATCGTTCCCGCGCTCTCCGGCGTCCCTAACGTTCCAAACACCGCCCCATACGTCTCCGGCGTCCACTCGCTCGGCGCGCGTTCGACGCTCGCCGTCGTCGTCTCCGCCGCCTCCTCATCCTCCCCGATCGCGTTCCCATCTTCGTCCCTCGCCCTGACGCGAAACGTCGTCCCGTGATACGCATCAATCATTCTTTGAACCGTCCTTCCGTCTCTCACGACGGCGTAAAATCTCGACAGAGACGTCGTCGTCGTCGTCTCGCCGCCGTCTCGCCGCCGCCGTCCCGCGACGTAATCCATCCATTCGAACGCCTCGTTCGCGTGAAATCCATCCCGCTCGAGCGCCTCCACGAACGATTCACGCGTGAGCGACGCCGGTAATCCACGAACGACCATCTTCCGCGCGCGGCGTCGAGACGTCGACCGCCTCGGCGCGCGACGATGATGTCGCTGATGATTGTGTTGATGCCGTCGTCGACGTCCTCTTCCGCGACCGAGACGCTCGCGATCGGTCGCGACGTCCGACGACGTCTCCATCGTCGTCGCGTCGACGTCCATCTCGGTCGATCTCGGTCGATCTCGGTCGTCGCGTCGTGACGCGTCGACGTCGTCCCCGCGGTCGGCGCGCGACGGGTTGGGACGAGGAGGGACACATTCGCGAGTCATGACCCGTCTCGTAGTCACGAGTCACGACCCATCAATGTGTCCCCGTCCAGAGACCCTTGATCGAATGGATGGATCTCGTCGTTTCGGCGTCCGCACTCGTCGTCTCGCGCGTGCGATCGACCGACGATACGAGAGGACCGATCGAAAAAAGTCTCTCTCCGTGCGTTGCGTTCGCGGAATCGAGGGCGACGGTGTGTGCCGAGCGTCACCGCGCGCGTTCATTCATTCGTCAGACCTTGGTCCCGAAAAAACGTCATGGCGGCGTTCAAGCTTCCGCCGATCGCGCGCTCGGACGACGCGTTCGGGCCGCCGAGAGACGCGCTGGTGGAGAGCGAGATTCGTGAGATGATTTACGCGCCGTATAACAAGACGGATAAGTTTGGGAGGTGCGCGGATTGGATGAGCGAGGACGGCGCGCGGGGCGACGCGTCTTCGAGGGACGCGCAGAGAGAGGAGCGTCGAGAGCGACGAGAGCGCGAACGCGAGGGTAAACGGAAGGACGGCGCGAGCGGTGGTGGTGGTGGTGCGGTCGGGGGCGTGGAGACTGTGTTTAATTTCGTCGCGGACGCGGGTGAGGAGGAGAGTTTCAGTTTGGTGGATAACACGAGCTCGAGTCGGGGCGGCGGCGGTGGACGGGGCAGCGGACGGGGCGGTGGACGGGGCGGCGGACGGTGGAATCAGTACGGCGGTCCGAACCGGAACCGTTCGAATCCGGATGAAGCGGCGAGAGATCTCGGGGTGGGGGCCGAGCGCGAACGGAATCGTCAAGCGCGCATTCAGTCGAGAAAGGCGCAGCAATGGAGCACGTGGGCGTACAACAGACAGCAACAGCAGGTGCACTACAGCGCGTCCGTGGACATTCGTCCGGATTGGGAAGTCGTGGAACAGATTGCGTTCCCGGAGATTATCAAGCAATCTCTCGAGCTCGCCAACGCCGAGCCGGAAGACTTGGCGTCGTACGGTTCCGTGCGTTGGTTTGACAAGTCGTACGATCGCGTGACGCCCAAGTCTGAGGTTGGCTTGCGTCGTCGCGCCGACGAAGCGCCGCGCAACGTCACCGCGAGCGAAGATCCCATCATTCAAAAGTTTGCCAGCGCCGGTACCGGTAATGTGTTCACCACCGACAACGTGTTGGCCGCCGTCATGTGCGCCGCGCGTTCCAACTATTCTTGGGACATCATCGTCAAGAAGAAGGATGGCAAAATTTACTTGGACAAGCGCTCCGACGGTAACTTTGACCAACTCACCGTGTCCGAGACGGCGCAAGAGCCGATCGCGGACGACGAAGAGGACATCAACGGCGTTCAGCAACTCTCCGTGGAGACCACCAAGGTGAACCGCGCGTTTGTCGAGCAAGCGCTCACCACCGAAAAGGATTCCGTCAAGGTCGGCGAGCCGGTGCCCTTCTTCGGCGAAGAGGACAACGACTCGGTGGCGTACAAGTACCGCAAGTGGAGCGTGGATGAGAATACTGAGCTCGTCTGCCGCTGCGAATTCAACGGCGTGAGCGAAGCCAAGGGCATGAAGAAGGGCGAGGCGCTCACCACCCTCGTCAAGGCGTTGAACGAATTCGATTCCAAAGTCACGGGGATCGACTGGAGACTCAAGATTGAGACCCAGCGCGGTGCGGTGATCGCGAACGAATTGAAGAACAACGCGAACAAGTTGGCCAAGTGGACCACCAGGGCTGTCCTCGTCGGCGCCGAGCAAATGAAGCTCGGTTTCGTCTCTCGTACGCACCCGCGCGATCCCAACGCGCACGTCGTGCTCAACACGCAGACGTACAAAACGAAGGACTTTGCGCAACAAATCAACCTCAAAGAAACCAACATGTGGGGCTCTCTCAAGCTTTTCCTCGACACGTGCCGCAAGTTCGACGACGGCACCTTTATCTGCGTCAAGGATCCGTCGAAGAACATCTTGCGCTTTTACAAGTACGAGGAAAAGTCGAGCGTCTTTTGATAACCGCGCGTCCCTCTTTCATAATAGTCGTTGTCGTGATGAATTCTTGGATTACTACAATCACGCGCTCGTCGTCCTTCCCTCCACCATCCAATCCCCGTCCCGCGACGCGTCCTCCTCCTCCATCATATCCTCCGCGCCCTCCTGGTCCTCGTCGCTCATCGTCGCCGCGTGTTCGGGATTGCGCGTCTGCTCAAACTTCTCCAACGCCCTCTTCGCGATGTCGCACGTGGGCTGAATGGCGAGCGCGCGCGTGTAATACTTGACGCCGTCCGCCGTCTGCCGAGACAACATCAACGCCTGCGCCAAGCGGCAGTACAACTGCACGAGCTCGTTCTCGTCCGAGGGTTGATAATCGTCCAATTGACGCTGTAAAATTGCGCGCGCGACGTGCACCTTGCCGATTTTAATGTTGAGCGCCGCGAGCGCCTTCACGGAGCGCACGTGACGTGGATCGTACGCGAGCGCCTGTTCGTACGCCTTGATGGCGTCGTCATATTCGTCTCGATTCTTGGCGTGGACGTCCCCCATCAGACTCCACGCCAACGCGCTCTGCGGACTTCGTTTCAGCGCCTGTTTCGCACACATCGCCGCGTTCGGGCGAGACGCCAACGCGAGGTACGCCTTGACCAATCCGTGATACGCCTCCATCGAAACCTTGATGGCGTTGCACTGATTAAACGCGCGCACGGCGGATTTGTAACGCTTACTCCTGAGGTAAATCGACCCGAGGACCAGGTGCGCGATGTTCGATTGAGGATTTAAAAGCACCGCCTTTTCCGCCGCGGCGACGGCGTCCTCACGACCGCCGCGTTCGGCGTCGAAGCGCATCGCCATGCACGTCCACGACTCAGCCGACTGTGGCATGAGTTGCGCCAGGTCAGAGCTCAACACGTTTAAAGCTCGTGCATCGCCGCTCTCGCGCAACAACATGCCGTACGCGTCCATACCCTCGACGAAACACGGATCTCTCGAGCGCACCGCCGCGTACTCTCTCGTCGCCGCGGCGACGTCTCGCGAGCCGACGGCGATGCGCGCTTTTATGATGGACATGTACGGATCGTTCGGAAACCGACGCTTGACGCTCTGCATGTGTGACTGCGCGGTGACTAAATCATCGCTCTCGAGCGCGGCGTAGGCGGTGGCGTACGCCTCCAACACGTCGAAATCTTCGCCGGCGACGTCCTCCTCGGACGCCGTCTTTCTGAGCGCGCGTCTCGCGTCCATCGACTTCACCCCGAGCTCCGCGAGCGCCACAACCGCCTCTATCGCGAACGGCCACTTCGCCAAAACTTCTTTATACGCCGACACCGCCGCGCGAACGTGCCCCTCTCGTCGCGCGATCTTCGCCGCCAATAATCTATTCTCCAGCGTTCGATTCGCCGGCGGCGTCGATTCCAAACATTCCTTCGCCTCTCGCACTGCCTCCTCGTCCCCGATCTTCATCAACGTTCGAACCAATTTCATCGTCATCTCATCACCGCTCATCTCATCGCCGTCCATCGCGTCTCGTCCGCTCGCCGACGCGCGTCCGCCGTCTCCGCCGCCGACTCTCGCCGCCAACGCGGCGGCGCGTCTGTACGCCGCGGCCGCCCCCCTCGCGTCACCGCGCGCGGCGAGCGCGTCGCCCTTGATCTCGAGATCGATCGCGTCTCGACGCCATCCATCGCTCGTGCGTCCGCTCGCGACGGCCGCGCCCTCGCCCTCGTCGTCGACGTCTCGTCTCGACAGCGCCAAACTCGCCCAACGCGCGGCCGACTCGTGCGCGCCGTGCGCCAACGCCTCGCGCGCGTGCGCCGTGCACGCGTCGCGAAGCGACGGAGAAGACATCGCGTCGGCCGCACGCGCGCGATGGGTGCCTCACCGGGTGGTCTCGCGTCGTCGCGCGCGTGGGAATGCCGATGCATTTAAAATCGACAGACGGCGACATCCGACGACGCGGGGCCATGTCGCGCGAGCGCCGGGCCCCGCTCGCGCGCGTGCGGCCGAGCGAGATATGGTTCACGTTCGGACGCGTGAACGATCGGTTCAGCGGGTGCGGACGACGATTGGAGGAGACGCTCGAGGAGATCGCGCGCGGGACGCTGCGCGCGGATGATTTACCGCCCATCGCCGTGGTGACGCACGACGTGGCCGAGGACGACGAGGACGAGAGCGAGAGCGACGAGGACGATCGGCGTCGTCGTCGGGATCGATCGAAGAGGAAGAAGAAGCCGACGATGGTGCGCAGGTACTACTCTATGAATAACCGACGGTTGTGGGTGCTGAAACGGTGCGAAGAGTCGGGATTGATCGAGGACGTGGGCGTGCGATTGGAGAGCGAGGAAACGTGCGAGCGATTGTTGAGAAAGGGGAGTAGGAATTTTAGATTGGATCGGTGCACGCCGGGACCGGTGAAACTGGTGCCGACGCCGGCGAAGAAGAAGGGCGTCGACGCCGGCGAGAGCGTCGAGGAAGAGGTGTAATGGACGCGCGTGTGGTTATGTGAACTCCTAGAATGTATATTACTGTAGTTGGTGACTCAATCTAAACCGCCGATGCACACGTACTTGGTCTCGACGTACTCTTCCATGCCGTATTTGCCCCCTTCGCGTCCGACGCCACTCTCCTTGACGCCCCCGAACGGAGCTTGCGCGGTGGAGATGATGCCCGTGTTGACGCCGACGATGCCGAATTCGAGATTTTCGGAATAGTAATACGATCGTTTCATGTCTTTCGTGTACACGTAAGACGCGAGACCCGCGGTGGTGGCGTTGGCGAGGCGAAGCGCGTCGGCGTCGTCCACGAACGTCGTCACCGCCGCCACAGGGCCAAACGTCTCCTCGCGCATCAGCAACATGTCGTCCGTGCATTTGGACAGGACGGTCGGCGCGTAAAAGTTGGCGTCCGCGCGCGAACCTCCGAGGTGACACTCGGCGCCCTTGACGAGCGCGTCGCGAACGTGCGAGTCGACCTTTTCGACGGCGGCGTCGTTGATGAGAGGACCTTGCGTGGCGTTTTCATCCTCCAAGCCGTTCGCCATCACCAATGCGCTCGCAGCTTCCGTGAGCTTGCGCACGAATTCAGCCTCGACGGATTCGTGCACGATGAATCTTTGCGCGCACACGCACGTTTGGCCCGAGTTTCTAAATTTACTCGCCATGGCGCCCTGCACCGCTGCGTCCACGTCGGCGTCCGCACACACGATGAACGGGGCGTTACCGCCGAGTTCCATGCTCACGCGCTTCGACGTCTCTGCGCTTTGTTTCATCAACAATTTACCCACGCGCGTGCTCCCCGTGAAGGTGATTTTCCTCACGACGGGTGACGCGCACAATGCTTCGCCGATGGCGGCGGGATCGCCCACGATGAACTGCAACACGCCATCCGGACATCCCGCCTCCTCCGCGAGCGCACCCAACGCGAACGCGCTCAGAGGTGTCTCCTCGCTCGGTTTCACCACCATCGTGCACCCAGCCGCGAGCGCCGCGCCGGCTTTTCGCGTGATCATGGCGAGAGGAAAGTTCCACGGCGTAATCGCTGCCGTCACGCCCACCGGTTGTTTAATCGCCATGATTCTCGAACCCGTCGTCGACGCCGGCACCACGTCCCCGTACACGCGCTTACCCTCCTCCGCGAACCACTCTAAAAACGACGCCGCGTACGCCACCTCTCCTCGCGACTCTGTCAACGGTTTTCCTTGCTCCGCCGTCATGATTCGCGCCAAGTCCTCCGAATTCGCCTCCACGAGCTCAAACCACTTCCGAACGATTTTCGACCTCGCGTGCGCCGAGTACTCCTTCGCCCACATCTTCTGCGCCCTTCGAGCGCACTCGACGATCCCTCCCACCTCCGACGCCGGCGTGCCCTCCACCGAGAGTAACGTCGACCTCGTTGCCGGATTCGTCACCTCCACGCGAAACGACCCCGAGGTCGACGTCGACGATCGGTGCGCGTCGCTCGCGCCGCGCGAACGAATGAGACTCGCGTTTTTCACGCCGATATCGCTCGCGAGCGCGCGAGCGCGCGCGGCGCTCGCGTCGTCGTCCCCGCGGATGTCATCGCGCGGGCCGAGGTGCACCGCGGACGAGGAGGCGAGCGTCGCGCGTCGCGTCGTCGACGTCGTCGGTCGTCGACGGCGACCGACCGCGCCGCGCGCGCCGCGCAACCCTCGCGCGACGACGGCGGACATGTCGAGCGCGTGCGAGCGCGTCCTCGAGTGGGGCGGCGGCGGCGAGTGACCGTCGACTCGACGTCGGAGGATTGCAATCACGAAATGAATATTAATGAATGAATGCGCGCACGCGCGCATTCGCTCGGTCGGTCGACGGATCGCTAGTCGTACATGCGTCGATCGCGTCGACGCGCGCGTCCGGCCGCCCCCTCTCGGTGCCGAGGGAGGACGGATAATAATAATAGCGCCCGCCGCGCTCATCCGCCGAGCTGCTTATTCGACAACAACACGAGCAAACCCTGCTTACCCAACAGAATCTCGTTCATAAAACTAATCGTCATCACCCAAACGATCGGAGACACGTCCACGCCGCCCACAGGCGGGATCATCGCCCTTGTCGGTTTGAGCAACGGCTCCGTCGGCGCGTACGCCACCACCCACGGTAACTTGGTGTACGGCACGCTCGGGTACCACGTCATGACGATCCGAACGATGAATAAGATCGTGCTCACCGCGAATAACGGTCCCAAGACGGCACTCGCCGCCTTGGCGCCCTCCGGATCCAATCCGGACAGTTGTCCCAACGCGTTCGTCGCCGCGTTCGCCGCCTCCGCGTTCGTCGCCCACGTCAACGCCCCGATCGCGCCCAGCGCCGTCGTCTTCGCGCGCTCGCGCGACGCCAACACCGTCTCCGCCACCGTCTCCGTCTCCGACGTCACCGAGCGCGTCGTCATCGCGCGCGTCCTCGTCCTCCTCGTCCTCCTCGTCATCGTCCTCGCGCCTTCGGACGCGCTCGTTCGCACCGCGCGCACCACCCGCGCCGTCGCGCGCGACGACGCGCGCGCGCGCGCCGTCATCGCCGTCGTCCTCGTCGCCGTCGTCGCCGTCGCCGTCGCCGTCGTCATCGTCGTCGTCGTCGCCGAGTGTGGAGGGCACGAGGGTGTAGGTCGCCATCACCCACGAGGGTTTAGGTATCCACCCCGCCCGGGAGACGAGTCACGTAGTCGAGACGTACGAGCACCATCCACGAGACAGCCGTGTAAAGAAAAACGGTCCTCTCGTACACGACCACGCGCGAAGACCATGTGAGACAATCAAAGAGATTCCACGCTGCCATCCATCTCTGTGTCACCAGCCTGGAGTGATGACGACTCACGACACATCGTCGTGTGCGCAAACAGTGAGGACGATCGTTTCCAGCGTCGCGGCGGGCGGTCGGTCGAATCCATCCGCGACGATGTCGAGAGTTCGCGACGCGCTCGCGCGCGAACGACCGACGTTCGTCGACGCGAGGACGCGCGACAGCGCGCGGGGGGAAGATCGTCGCGTCGCGACGAGACGCGAGAGAGACGCCGACGGTGGATTGATTCTGATTCGATCGATCGATTCATTGATAGATTGATTGATTGATTGATTGATTTCGAGCGCGCGCGCGTGATGGAGCCGAGCGTGGAGGACGCGCGCGCGCGCGGTGAGACGGGCGCGGTGGCATCGGCGACGACGTCGTCGTCGTCGTCGCGCGTGGCGGATTTTTTCGCGCGCGCGGAGACGCAGGAGGCGTCGAGGTATCAATTGGAGGAAGTCATCGGGAAGGGGTCGTACGGCGTCGTGTGCGCGGCGATTGATCGACAGACGGGGAAGCGGGTGGCGATAAAAAAGGTGAAAAATGCGTTCGATCACGCGAGCGACGCGACGAGGATCTTGCGAGAGGTGACGCTGTTGAGACACCTGAAGCACCCGGATATCGTCGAGGTGTTGAATATTCTGCTGCCGCCGAACCCGAGGGATTTTAACGACGTGTTCATCGTGTTCGAGGTCATGGAGACGGACTTGCATCAGGTGATCAAGGCGAACGATGACTTGACGGACGAGCACTATCAGTTTTTTCTCTATCAGTTGTTGCGAGGGCTCAAGTATATGCACAGCGCCAAGGTGTTTCATCGAGACTTGAAACCGAAGAATATCCTGGCGAACAGCGACTGTAAGCTCAAGCTTTGTGATTTCGGACTCGCGCGAGCGATGTCGTCGGCGCCTTCGGGACCTCAAATGATATTCTGGACGGATTACGTGGCGACGCGCTGGTATCGCGCGCCGGAGCTGTGCGGCAGCTTTTTCACAAAGTATACCCCCGCGATTGATATTTGGGGAGTGGGATGCATCTTCGCCGAGCTCTTGCGAGGGAAACCGTTATTTCCGGGTAAAAACGTCGTCAAGCAGTTGGAAATCATCACCGATTTGCTCGGTACGCCGACGCCGTTGCAAATCGCCAAGGTTCGTAACGAAAAGGCGAGGCGATTTTTACAAAACATGCGTATCAAACCCGCCGTGCCGCTCTCGGAGAAATTCCCAGGCGTCGAACCCAAGGCGTTGAGCTTACTCGGCAGACTCCTGTCCTTTGATCCGGACGACAGACCGACGGCGGCTGAGGCCCTGTCGGATCCGTACTTTGAAGGTTTGGCCGACGTCACGAGAGAGCCGGCGAGACGCCCGCTCCCGAAAGAAGCCTTCGAGTGGGACAATCGCAAACTCTCTCGAGAGGAAGTTCGCGAGTTATTGTACAAGGAAATTCTCGAGTACCATCCGCAGGCGAAGGCGGAGTACGAGAACGCCGAGCAGAGGAGCGGGTTCGATTATCCGAGCGGAATGGAAGAGATGTCTCGAAAATTCGAGTCTCTCGAACGAGGAGGACCCGAAAGAGTCTTCCAAACGTCCAAATCGCTTCCGAAACACGCCCTCAACAGTTATCGCGAGGAGGCGCAACGATTCACGGGCGGGATCAACGCTCTCGGACGTTCGGACAGCTGCAAACCGGGCGCATCACCGACCTCCATGGCGGCGGACGACGACGAGTTTGATCTCGCCAATGTCGTGCAAGCCATGTCTCTCGACGCCAAGGACATGGAAGACATCACCAACGACGCGAAAGCGTTGCTCGACGAGGCGTGAACACGAACGCCCGACGTATATATCATTCAAACTTTTCCCACGCAGTACAATAGTCAGTTACAGTTCAGGTACAGTTAGTTTTACGACCATCCACCATCCGTCGCGCCGTTCCCCGTTCCGCGCTCTCTCGAGACCACCCGCGGGCGTCTTCGCCCCGTCTCGCCCTTCCTCGCCGCACACATGGGCGCCCGCGCGTCCGCCCCGATCGTCGACATCGACGACGTCACCACCCTCGACGCTCTCCCGAGCGCCACCACCGCCGCGGGCGACGCCTACGACTTTTCGTCGACGTCGCAGCGCGTGACGCTCATCGTCAACGTGGCCTCCCTGTGTGGGCTCACGTCGAGCAACTACGCCGATCTCGTCGCGTTACAGGATGCGTTCGGCGACGATTTACTCATTCACGCGCATCCGTGTAATCAGTTTTTGTTTCAAGAGCCGTTCGGGACGAAGACGGTGTGCGGAAACGCGCGGCGGCGCGGGTTTCGAGGGGTGATGTTTGACAAGTGTCGAGTCAACGGCGCGGGGGTGTCGCACGTGTTTCGGTTCTTGAAGCGCGAGGCGGGGGTGAAGCGAATCCCTTGGAATTTTGGAAAGTTTCTCGTGGATAAGAACGGCAAGGTGCGGTCGTTTCACCCGCCACACACGCGTCCGAAGGCGTTGGCGGATGAGATTCGAGCCCTCGTCGACGAGTAGACTGTAGACTTCTAGATGTAGAGTAGAGTGTTTTACGATGTCATCGTGAACTATATTACACACAAAATTCTGTTATTCGAGGAACACAACAATTCACTTCTTCGCCTTCTTCGCCGACTTTTCCTTCTTATTCTTCTTGTCCTTCTTTTGCTTCTTCGGCGTCGACGCGTCGGCGGCTTTTCTCTTCTTGTCACCGCCGCCGGCTTGAGGACCAATCTCCGCGATGACTTCTTGCATCATGGCGATGTTCTTGCGCGGCGCCGTGCCCTTGTCGTAGAACGCCAAACGCTCCTCGACTTGATCCTTCAACTTCTCACCGAACAGAGTGGTCTGGAAGTCGCTAAAGCAGTCGATTCGGCTCGCGATGCTACACTTGTTGGCTAAGTATCGGGAAATTCGTCCCTTATTGCGCGCGTTCGCCTTGCCGATGAACGTGCTGTGGAAAATTAAACCATACTTTGGCGTGTTACCCTTTGTCTTCAAGGCGCGGAAGAGCGCCTTTTCGGCGCCGAGAATCTGCACCGTCGACGCGGGGTACTTGGCTAAGTTGGTGAGAGAACCGGCGTGGGAAATCAAACGCGCGGCGATGGTGTCGCCGACCAAGGCTCCCAAGTTGGGTGCCACCTGTGAATCGATACAAAACAACGTGAAGTCAACGGTCAGTCTCTCCATTCTCTCTCCGAACGCGCGTTCGCGAGCATCCACGTGTTCTCCACAGACGTGAGTCAGAGTGGTGCATGAATTGTTTCAACAAGGTAATTCAGATCAGGTCTGTGATTGGTGTATCATAATCATCATCCCCACGAATTGCGAGAGAATAATCGATTCTTTTCTCCTCCTTTTGTCCGAGCGACGCATCGTCGCGTCGATGTACGCACCGCGTTCATTTTGTTGTTCAAGTAGTTGTGCAGACTCGTGCGGTACTCGGCGAGGGAGATGACGCGCTTGGCGAAGGCTTCGATGTTGATCAAATCGACGGGTGAAATGTCTTGACCCATCGACGCCTTGGCCGCCTCGATCACTTCCTTGGCCTTGTCTTCATCACCGGTAATTTCCTTGAGCGTCGGAAGCGCGTCATCCGTGAGCGTCGCCTTATCCTTGATCACGAGCGCCAGTCTCGCGTACATGTAATTGTCGTTGACCACCTTGACGAGCTCGGGAAAGTGCCACCCGTACCACTCTCGCACGCGCATGATGAAGGTGTTGATATCCTTATCGAGGGTATCGAGCAACGCGATCGCTTGAATGATCATGTTATCCGAACGATTGACGTTAAACTTCACCTTGGCGCGAGAGTACGAGTGCGCCAAACCGAGCTGCGCCTTTTCGTAGTCCCCACCCTTGAAACCCTTGACGAATTTAGTAAAGTGCGTTCGCACGCCGCGAAGAATCTCCCCGACGTGATCGTTACACACGCACGGAATGTTCAACGCGTCCACGATAGAGTTTCCGAGCTTGGGATCGGACACACCGAGCTGAAACTTGGCCTTTTTCGAATCCTTCACCTTTGGCAAATTTTGCTCTAAAAAGTTTTGCAAATCCTCCGACGCCACGCCCTCGGAGACGCAGTTGACCTGTTCCAACGCGTTCGCCGCCGACGTGAACGGTTTGAATCCGTGCAATTTCACCACGCGTCCGAATTTATCCGCACTCTGCGTCGTCTCCTGCACTTTTTCGATGGATTCACCGATCACGTCCATGTCCAACGTCTCGAAGAGGCCGTAGCCCGACGAGGACTCAAACAGCACGAATTGCGCCTGCGTCGTCGCGTCGAGGCAAAGAAACGCCGCGCGTCGTCAGTCTCCGAGTCACGAGCACGTCGACGACACATCCCACGATTCCTTCGCGCGCGCGTTCGCGCTCTCCGGTGCCTCACACACGCGTCGACGACGCGCGAACCGTGCGTCAATGCGCATCCATCCCTAGACCACCGATCGACACCGCGCGCGGTTTTTCGCGTCTCTCGCGTCGAGTCGCGCGTCCGGGCCGGGTTCGCGCGAGCGCATCGCGCGAGGATGATGTCTCGCTCGCGTGTCGTCCATCGAGCGCGCGCGCGCACCATGTCGTCGTCGTCGTCGTCGCGAGATTGTGCCGCGCCGCCGCCGCCGCGGCGCGGAAAAGTGCACGCAGCCACGAGTATGTTGAGGTAATAGATAGTCTTATAATATACAATATACTGATCACTGTTCCGAAGAAATACATGTATACACGACCGATGCCCGCCGCGCGCGCGGGGACGCCATCGCGCGACGCGACGCGCGCGCCGTCATCGGACGCGCGCGAACGGTGGCGCGCTCGTTCCTTCGCTCGCCTCGTCCGTCGCGAGTCATGTCGTCGACGCTCGCGCGCGAGTATTGCTCGGTGGGCGTCAATCGAGGCCCACAGTGCGTCGCGTTCGTCGACGACGCGCGCGCCGTGTTTTGCGGTGGGGACGGCGCGCACGGGTACGACGTCGACGCGGCGACGGTGGTGGATACCTCGCGAGGGGGGCGAGGGGGGCGCGCGTGCTGCGTCGCGACGACGACGCGTGGGGACGCGTTCGTGGGAGACGCCGAGGGCGAGGTGCGCGCGACGGCGACGACGGCGACGCGAGAGGGCGACGCGCGCGTCGACGCGGTGGGGAGACACGAGCGAGGGCCGGTGCGCGATTGCGTGGAAGTGCGCGATGGCGTCGGGACGTCGACGTCGGAGACGACGATCGTGGTGACGTGCGCGGACGACGGCGGCGTCGTCGCGTGGGAGCGGCGCCCGAGCTCGGAGACGTTGCGCGCGAGAGGACGCGTGACACTGGCGAGCGCGGCGATGCCGCTGTGCGTGGACGTCGTTCGAGCGCCGAGCGATGGTGAGGGGCGCGAGCGACACGTGCTCGCGGTGGGGTGCGTCGATGGACGCGTGCGGGTGTACGTGTGCGATTTTTCGCGCGTGGGCGACGACGACGAAAACGAAGTCGCGTTCGAGGCGTGCGGAACGCTCGATGGACACACGGATTGGGTGCGAGGGGTGAAATTCGCGCCGACGAGGAGCGATGATTGCGTCTTTTTGGCGTCGGCGAGTCAAGACAAAAGCGCGCGCGTGTGGCGGATTCAAACCGTGCCGCTGAGCGCCGCCGCCAACGCCAGCGTCAAGGACGTCGCGCCGTTCATGCGTCTGGCGGCGCCGCCGAAACCGCCGAGCGCGCTTCTCGTGGGGTATCGAATCAAGACATCGCTCGAGAGTTTACTCATAGGTCACGAAGATTGGGTCATGTCCGTGGCGTGGCACCCGGACCCGTCGAAGATGGTTTTGATGACGGCGAGCATGGACCGGTCGCTCATGCTGTGGTCGCCCACAGGCGTGCCGTCGACAAAGGAGGAGGCGGGAAGCGAACTTTGGATGAGCTCGGCGTCGCTTGGAGAGGCGGCAGCCGTGTGTCTGGGGTATTACGGCGCCTCATTCTCCCCGGGAGGCGACGTCGTCTTGGCAAATAGTCACGGCGGAGCGTTACACGTGTGGCGTCGATCGAGCGAAGGACCGTGGTTGCCGATGACTGGGAACTCTGGGCACACGATGCGCGCGACGGGATTACAGTGGGACACCGCAGGTCGATACTTGATGTCCGGGAGTCAGGACCAAACGACGCGCGTGCATGCCCCGTGGCGCGGCGACGGACCGGGAGGATGGCGACAGGTGGCGCGTCCGCAAGTGCACGGACACGACATCGTGTGTTTCGCGATGATGCGGGGTGGTGATGGAGACATCGGAACGACGACGTACGTGAGTGGTGCGGATGAAAAGGTTCTGCGCGTTTTCGACGCGCCGGGTACGTTCTTAGGCACGTTGGCGAACAGTTTAGGCGATAGCGATCCCGAGAGCACCGCCGCGCTCGTCAAGGCGAAGAGTTTCTCCATGGAATCTCTCGGTGCGGAACTCCCTGCGTTGGGGTTGTCGAACAAGGCGCTCAGAGGCACGGATGGCGAGGAGCTCCCGAGCGACGTCGCCGGTCTTCGCGTGCAGGCTGAACAGCAAGGTTTGATGGAGGAGTACAATTCCCGAGGCGTCGAAGCCATCGTTCCTCAGGCGCTCGCCTTGCCTCCGCTCGAGGAGGTGCTCGCCCAGGCGACGCTGTGGCCGGAGACGCGCAAACTGTACGGCCACGGGAACGAAATACGAGCCGTCGCCGCGCACCCGTCCGGGGATTTGATCGCATCGGCGTCGAGCGCACTCACGTCGTCGTCCGCCGCCGTCTGGATATGGTCTCGCAGTCAAAACTGGAAACCACTCGGCTCGCTCAGCGGCGCGACGCTGACCATCAACGCGTTGGAATTCAGTCCCGACACCGCCGAGCGCGATTATCTCCTCGCGGCGAGTCGAGACAGACACGTGTGCGTGTTCGCGCCGTCGTCGAGCGACGCGCCTCGCGGTGAATTCGGCTCGGACGGTTGGCATCTTCTCACGCGCTTCAAGGCGCACGACCGAGAGATTTACGCCGCGTGTTGGGCGCCATGCGGAACACTCTTCGCCACGGCGGGTCGCGATAAGAAGATCAAGTTATGGCGCGTCGCTGGGGACGAATGCGCGCCCGCCGGCGAGCTTCCGAAATTCGGCGTCGCGCCGACAGCGACGGCGTTCGCGCGAAACCCCACCGCCCCCCCCACCCTCGCCGTCGGTTTCGACGATGGATCCATCGAAGTACACGTCGCGTCCGACCTCGACGCGTCCTCGTGGACGCTCGCCGCGCGCGCGTCCGACCGTCACGGCGCCGCCGTTCGCGCCGTCGCCTGGCGTCCGGGCGCCGCCTCCGCGCTCGCGTCGTGCGCCGACGACAACGCCGTGCACGTCTACGCCTTTTCGCGATGAGATACACAAAATAGCACGCATTTATTCATCATCACGCGCCATGGTTCTTCCGGAGTCGACGACCGCGTCCCGACGCGTCCCGACGCGCCGCGTCCCCACAGCATGACGACGCGCCTCTCGACGCGAACCCTCGCGCTCATCCCGCGCGCCGCTCGATCCATCGCGTCCGAAGCCTCCACGAGCGCCCCCCGGACGTCCGCGTTCGTCCACGCCGCGCGCGCCTTCGTCGCCGTCGTCACTCTGTACGCGTGCGACTCGGCGGTGGATGATTTCATCCTCTTGTCCATCGCGCGCGAGCTCGCGCGCGAGCGCTCCACCGTGGACGACGACCCGCGAATTCGCGCCGCGCTCGGTTCACCGTACGCGTACGACGGTGAGTGGTGGAACGCGGCGGTGTCGAGACCGAGACGGAGCGGCGTCGCGCGGGTGACGTACGCGTTGGCGGGGCCCGCGGCGTCGTGCGACGTGACGGTGACCATGGCGGAGGCGCGCGATAGCGGTGAAGAGCGGTCGGGGACGATGAAGAGGGTGTATGGGTTGATACTGCCGAGCGTGGCGCACGCGGTGCGATGGACGAGCGGATGGAGGACGTACGCGGTGGATTGTTCGTTGCCGACGGCGAGAGGCGGCGGGCGAAGCGCGTTGGTGTCTCTCGTGCGCGACGACGACGCGAAAGGCGGCGATGGAAAGAGCGCGAACGCATCGTCGTCGTCGTCGTGACGCGAACGCGTAGCGAATAGTGATTTGATTACACAAAGGCGGATGAAATTGCGCGCGACTTTTACCTCTCACCGCTCCAAAAAATGTTCGACAAACGACGCCAACGCGTCGTACGTCGCCCCTCGACGATACTCCTCCCCGCTCTCCCCGTTCACGTCGTCGTAAAATTTAATCGTCGGATACGCTCGAACCTTTTGCCACTCGCACACGTCCCTCGACGTCGAACAATCGACGTCGGCGACGACGACGGAGCGCTTTCGCTCGGAAAACTCCTCTCGCAACAGCGCCCACTCCGGCGCGAGCGCTCGACAGTGCGGACACGTCGGCGAGTGGAAATTCACGATGGCGGGTTCGTCCGTCATGAGCACGCGCTCGCTGAACTCATCGATCCTCATCGGCGCCGCGGGCGACGCGCGCGCGCGCGTGCCGTGAATCATCGTCAGCGTCATCGATGCGAGCGCCACCGCCGCCGCCGCCGCCGACGCGCGACGCGCGGTCGACGCGCGCCTCGAACGTTTCCTCCCGCGCGCGTCGCGCGCCATCGTCGTCTCTCGCGCGTCGTCTCTCGCGAGAGACGACGACGATGACGCGCGCGGCTGTGGCGACGCGCCAGAGCGCTCCGCGCGTCGGGTCGCGCGGCGCCGGCGCGACCGAACGACGCGCGCGCCCGGTCGCGCGAAGTGGACGGAAACCACCTCCCCCGGCGTTCTTCGCGATCGATGCGCGCGCGCGAGGAGGAGGCGCGCGCGAGACGGGCGAATGCCGAGGTGACGGTTTTAAATCCACTCGCGCCGTCGATTCGAACGTCCGCGCCGCTGGTGCCCGTGTCGTCGCCGCCGACGCATCTCGGGCGCGTCGTGCGCGCGGACGAGGGTTTGCTTCGTCGGCGCGGTGCGGTGACGTCGACGGCGAGGGCGGCGTTCGACGGTGAGGGCGCGAGCTCGGCGGCGGCGGCGGCGCTCGCGAACCGGTGCGGACGGGGCGACGCGGCGGGCGCGTTGCGCATCGCGAGCGAGGATCCGGGGTCGGTGAATGGGATCGTGGATGAAGATGGGCGGCGACCTTTACACGTGGCGGCGATGACTGGGCACGCGGGGGTGGTGGACGCGCTGTTGTCGCGGGGCGCGGAACCGGACGCTCGATGTCGGCGAGGACGAACGGCACTGCACGAGGCGGCGAAGGGTGGGCACGCGGCGTGTGCGCGGGCGATTCTCATCGCGCACAAAGAGTATGGATCGTACTACGGCGCGACGGGTCGACGGGCGGACGCGAACGCGAGGGATGCGTCGGGGAAGACGCCGCTGCACGAGGCGCGGTCGCGAGAGACGATCGAGGCGTTGCTTCGCGAGGGCGCGGATGGGTCGATTCGTCAGGGCGATGGGTCGAACGCGGTGCACCTCGCGTGCGATCGCGCGGATGGATGGGCGGTGGAGGCGTTGTTGGGGTGCGGTGCGGATTGCGACGCGAGAGACGGCGTGGGGCGGACGGCGTTGCATCGCGCGCGAGACGCTCGGTCGGCGGCGGCGCTTTGCGCGTGCGGCGCGGACGTGGACGCCGTGAACGACGACGGGTACACGCCGTTGCACATCGCGGCGATGGAGGGAAAACCGGAGATCGTCGCGCCTCTCGTCAACGCGGGCGCGCGATTGCGCGCGAGAACGCGAAAACGCGGGAGCATCATTCCGGGCGCGACGGCGGCGGATTTGGCGGTGAAATTCAGCCACGACGAAGTCGTGCGTTTGCTCGAGGAGTCCAAGCAGTTCTCGAGAGAGACGTATCTCTCGACGCTCGCGGTGAATCACAACGAGGAGCGGTTTCAGAAACAGATGCGACGCGCGAGCGAGAGGCGCGTCGGACTCGTGTGGGGATTAGTCGTCGCGTGCGTCGCCGTGCTGTTCGCGCTCTTGGTCGGTCACTTTTGGTTCGCCGAGGCGAAGAGAGAGTTGAAGGAATGGCGGAAGATACGCGCGTCGAAGGAAAAGGCGAGGGCACAAAAGCTGAAGCAACAAGAGGCGGCGAAAAAGGCTGAATTGAAACGTAAACTCAAGGCGGAGGCGGACGCAAAGGCGTGGCAAGAGTCGGCGCGTCAGCACGTGGAACGCGTTTTACGTTGCGGCGTGCACGGTACGCTCAAAGAGGGCGTGAAAAAGGGTGGCGTGCACCGATGCGTTCTTTTCGGGCAAGACGGACAGGGTCTCTCGAAAGAGGCGAGCGCGGCGTGCGGTGTTTGCGTCGATTTCTTACAAGAGTTGCGCGAACGTCTCGATCAGTCTCGCAAAACCACATCCGAGGCGGAGGTGGACCTTCAACTGAACGACGCGTGCGAAAAAAGCACCGGAAGGTCTGTGAAAGTCTGCGACGCGCTCTACGCGTCGCGCAAAGACGTCAACAGACAGATGTCTTTCGGTGCACCGCCCGCGAAGATTTGCGAACGCGTGGGTGCCAAGAATCCAGAATTGTGCGCGATTAAACCGCCAAAGGAGGGTGATTTGTCGAGCGACGGGAAGGGCGACATCGCGGCGCGAGAGGCGTTTAAAAAGTTATCCGTCTTCACGCACCCTGATAAACACGATAACTCGGAGGCGTCCACGGAGGCGTTTAAAATGTTAAACACGGCGAGGGCGTACATGGACGCGAAAGCCAAGCTCAACGCGAAGCGGAGAAAAGGCAAGGCGAAGGGCGCGGGCGATCCGCGATAGTTAGTACAGTTCGTACACGGTTCTATGTAGAATACAATTGTTTACCTATTTTCGGCTATGTGACGCCTGAGTGCCGATTATTTTAGAGCCTTCACTGCGCACTCTCCAGCTAGATTGAATCGCGGATAAATTTCGCGTTTGTCTGTATCTCGACGCATTGGCGAGCGTCTTCTGGCTTTGTTCGTGCATCTGGATCGCGTGCACGTATGATGTCCTCTTTTCCGGCACTTTGTTCGCCTCGTCCTGTGTCTTGTGCAAAACGAGACTCTTCCACGACGTTTTGTTAGCCGCGGCTTTGGACGAGGCGTCGGCGGCGATGGCTCTCTTCTCCGTCTCGATGAGATCATCCTCGAGGCGTTCGATTGCGCGCTTCGCGCGCAATCGTCGACTCACGACGCACGCCACGATGGCGGCGAAGATGGCGAAGACGCTACCGATCGTGACCAGCGCGATGTTGAGATCGCCGAACACGTTCGGAACCGACCACCCGGGCGTGGGTTGCTTTTCGACGACGAGCGACGCTGCGGGATCTTCGTACACGCGTCCAAGCACGGTACCTCCGATGCCTCGCGTCGTCGTCGCGAAAAACGCCACGGGATCCGACTTGAGATCTGCGAGTATGCGCGCCGCTCGCTCGCGCGTTTGCGCAATCATGGACGTCGTCGTCTCGTAGTCGCGCACGACTCCATATCGTAAAACCTCCGTCGCCTGTACGGTGACTTTGATCGCCGCGGCGCGGATGCACGACAACTCGGTCAGGCAACTCACAGTAATCACGGGCGTCTCATCAGTTTGCAGTAATCGTCGCGCGCTGAATCGCGCGGTGGCGGAAGATCCCGGTTGAACGATGGTCATCTGGACCGCGCCTCGAGTGACGTTAAACTTGAGCGCGATGTCAATCTCCAAAGCTCTCTGAAACGCGGCGTCGGCGTCTCCATCGACGCCGATGTTCGTCTGAATGTTCGCCAAAGAACCACCATCTTGATGAAACGACACGCCGAATATCACGTCGACGTAGTACACGTCGGGGTGCAGACGATTTACTGGTGCCACGGGAACGGCGCAGGATGCCGAGCCGGCATCCGCCGTTGTCGCGTTGGTGGGGCACGGAAGGCACAGACGCGACCCAGCCGTCGACGCGTAAGAGTCAAAGGGACACGTCTCACACTCCGCCGCGCCCGTACTCGTCGTGTACGAGCCGCTCGGGCAGAGCGCGCACGATTTCGTGAGCGTCGTCGACGAAGCCGTACCCGGAGCGCACGGAACGCATTGCAAAGAATTCATACCGTACGCAAAGGTACCGGGCGCGCAGTATGCACACATCGTCCCATCCTTTGGCTCCTGCGGTCTCGGCCTCGGGGGTCGCGTTTCTGGGATCGCCGGCGGTGGCGGCGACATCACCAAAGGTGGCGGCGGCGGCGGTTTCGTCCAGGGCGGCGGCGACGGCGGCGGTAGCGGCGACGGCGGCGGCGATGGAGGCGGCGACGGTTGCTGCACCAATGCTTCCCGAGTGATGGTCAATCTATAAATCTCACTACTCTCACCGTTCGGTGACGTCGTCGTGATTCGAATAAAGTTTTCACCGTAACTCAGCGTGAAATACTTCATGCGCACGACGCTCGGCACCAACAATCGGCGCCTGGCGCTTGACATAAACGTCGACGACGTCGCCGCCTGTCGAAACTGATAGAACACCTGCACACCTGCGACGTCGAACGGGACCGTTCCCGCGTACGCGTAGTGACTCGGATCAAAGCTCGGTTCGATGACGATGCCGTCGGGCACGAACAGAAACGTGTTCGCGAACTCGGCGGTTGTGTTCGCGACGACGGACAAGCTCAAAATGGACGCGTCGACGCTCGCCGCGGGAGGAGGCGGCGACGGCGGAGGCGGACTCGGCGCCAAAGCGGCGGGGGGCGGCGCGACGTACGCGTCTGGATCCGTGCGGCGCGTGCCTGGCGGACACGATCCCTCGGGCACGCCGAAAATGAAGAGCGACGCCTCCTCGTCTTCGTCGTAGGTTTCCGGAATACTCATGACGCGCGCGCCGCTCACCGCGGTGAGGTTCACGGTCAGTCTCAGACTCGCCTCCTCGGTGACATTGGCCCAGTGAATGCTCACCTCAGCGAACTTGGTGACGTTCCCGTCTTCGGGTGCCCAGGTCAACGTCCCGCGAGCCGCGGTAAAGTGCACTCCGCGCACGGCGGCGAGCGGCGAGGGCATCGTCACGATTTCGTACTCCACGACGGCTGGTAGCGCGAACTTCCCCTCACCCAACACGTCGATCGGGATCCACGCCGTGTGCGTGCTGTCGCGATACGTGGGCGGTCGCGCGACGTTGCGCGGTCGAACCGCGAACAAGGGCGCGGGATCGTCGTCGGCAATCGTCACCACCGCCGTGCTGTTCTTCTCATCCGCCTCGATGTCCGCGTACACCGCGTTCTGCAATCGAAGTGTGAGCGCCTCGAGCGCTTGCTCGTGCACTCTGTCGTCGTTTATCCGGACGTAAATGAAATTTTCACCGACGTCTCCCGCTTCCCAGTGCAACGTGAGAGGACTGACGCTAAAATCGTAATCGCCGAGCGCGTGAGTAGCGTTATCCCTCGCGTCCGCGTGCGTCACCTGTATCAACGCCACGTCTCCCGTGGAATCGGGCATCGGGGAGACACCACTGTACGTCACGTTGACGTCCACGCTCACCAATCGCTTGTTTTCTCCCACTAATTCCACGGGCACCGCGATGAGACGAGCGTTTTCGTAGCCGTGCTGCGAAGGCGCGTAGTAATGTTTCGTGCGCACCATCGGACCCTGCGCCCGGAGCGATACATCGGTCGGATTCGTCGTAATCCTACCCGCGCGCATGTACTGTTGCGCGTTGAAGGACACGCGAACGTCGTGCGTTCCGGCCGGTAACGTGGTATCGCCGATGACGCACGTCACAGAATCTCGCGACTCGGAGACGATGCCCGGAAACACGGCAATCGCCTCCGCCGTTTGATTCGCCGTTAAACCCATGCCGAGCGCGCACGTGATGTTGATAAAATCGGCGTGCGTCGAGCTCGCCCCGTTCGGTCCGTACTCGATGGCGTAGAACATGTTCGTCGAGTACACGCTAAAATTGGTCAACCCGAAACGAGGCACGCTCCTCGGAAGCACCAATTGAGGGTCCGGGTGTTGATAATACAGAAAACTGGCCGTCTCGAAGCACGAGTCCGGATAAATCAACTTGAAGTCCATCGTCGTCGCCCCCGCCGGCATCTCGCACGTCACCGTACCGTCCGCCTTGTGCGTCGCGGATTGCACCGAGACGGAGTTTCCGTTCGGCACGGAACAATTCATCGTCTGATCCTTCAAATCGTTAAACCCCTCCCCCACGAACGTCACCACCGTCCCTCCCGTCGACGGTCCCGATTTTGGGTGATACCGCGTCAACTTTGTTCGCCTCAGCACCTTATCCGTGTCCGGCGTCGTCACCTCCACCACGCCTCCCGCGGCGTCCGACCGCGCCACCACCGCGAACACCCCCCCGCGTCCACTCGGCACGCTGCACGAATACGTCTTCTCGTCCCCGCTTCCACTCACCCACGTCGCGACTGCACTATCCGCGTTCTCCAGCGCCTCATCCAACGCCTCGTACGCGCTCGCATTCATCGCGCTCGCCGTCGCGTACGCCTCGTACGCGCTCGCGTTGCTCGCCAACGCGTTCTCCACGCCCTCGGGATCGATCCCTCCCATGTTCGCCACGAAGATCTCCGCGTTCGCGTTCCAATCCTCGTACCTCGCTCGCCACGTCGTCACGTTCGCGTGCGTCGCCTCCACCGTCGCCACCGTCTCGTACGGCGCGAACGCGCACCTCGTCGTCGCCGTCGGTCCCGCCGTCTGCGTAAACGTAAACGTCGTCACCGCATCGTCTCTCGCGCACGTCACCGAGACGTCCGAGACGACCCCGACGCGACGAAAATCATCCCCGTTCGTCACTCCCGCGAGCGTCGCGAGGAGACACGCGAGCGCGACGCGCGCGCGTCGGAGAGACGACGACCACATCGACCGCGCGTAACGGTGCGACGCGCGGTCGACGACGCGTCCTCGCGCGCGGCGCCACCGCTCGACGCGCGATCGCGCGTTTCGAACGACGACGCGCGCGTCGCTCCCGAGCGAGGTCGCGGTCGCGGTCGCGCGCCGCGCGGCGACGTCCACCGTCGGCGATGTGCCGACGGGCCGCGGCCGTGCCCCACCGACCCCTCTCCACTCGACGAGTCATGACTCGTCATGGGCGCGATGCCATCATCGCCACTCGCGCGCGCGGCGTCCATGGCGCCGTCGTCGTCGTCTCGCGCGACGCCCGACGGTGCGCGCGCGCGGAACGCGCGTGAAATCGCCGACGCCGTCGCGCGCGCGGTGTCTCGCGCGCGCGGGGGGACGATGACGACGGCGCGGACGACGGTCGCGGCGGGTGATTATCGCGCGTCGATGACGGTGACGTACGCGCGTCTCGGTGGAGGCGTCGAGGAGGGGTTGGGCGGTGATCGAGGGGCGAGGGTGGTGTTGGTGCGCGCGATGATCGATCGGACGCGTCTCGGGAAGAGCGCGCGGTGGGATGGATGACGACGACGACGACGCGTGGATGGGACGCGACGGGACGCGAAGGACTGACGAAACGACGAAACGACGAAACGATAGAATTACGGCGAACACGGACGGGAATTCGTGCCCGTGGACGCGGCGATCGCATTTCTCGATGCGTTGGCGGACGGGGAGGACGCGGTGATGAGGTTGGTGCGAGGACGAGGAAACGGGGCGGACGAGACGAAGACGCGCGAGACGCTGCGAAGGACGACGTTCGCGGTGGTGGCGATGGAAAACGAGCGAGGACGGGCGTTGGTGGAGGGTGGGGATTTGTGTGAGAGGAAAAATGGGCGAGGGGTGGATCCGAACAGGAACTGGGGGGTGGATTGGGGAAAGAAGGCGCCGGATTACGATCCGAAGGAGGAGTTTCCGGGCGAACGCGCGTTCAGCGAGCCGGAGAGTCGCATGTTGCGAGAGTTGGTGAAGAATTTTAAACCGCACGCGTTCGTGAACTGGCACAGCGGTATGGAGGCGATTCTGACTCCGTACGATCACGTGGCGAAACAACCGACGGGGACGCGGGCACAGGTGATGAATGCGCTCGCTCGCGCCGTCAACGAGGCGCACTGCGGCGGGAGATGCGTGCTCGGATCCGGAGGTGAGGGTGTGGGATATCTCGCGCACGGCACGGCGACCGATTACATTTATGAGAAAATGAACGTACCCATCGTGTTCACGTGGGAGGTGTACGGCGACACCGCGGCGCCGTATGAGGATTGTTTCAGGGCGTTCAATCCGACGACGCCCGAGGCGTACAAATCGGTGGTGGACGCATGGGCAGGCGCGCCGGTGACGCTCGCGTCGATGCTCGACATGTACCCGGACGTGAAACGTGCGCTCAAGAGCGACGTTCCGGGCGCATTGAGTCCACCGCTCGGCGATAACATCTCGCTCGCCGTGCCTTTCGTGTCGTTTGTCGCCGTAGGCGCGCTCGTGTTGCGCCGCAGGAGATTCCGGCGCTCGACGTTGTAAAACTGTTAGCACTCCTAGGAGTAGATGTAGACGTATAGCACCAGTACCGTAGAATCGTATTCAATTACAACAGACCATTCATAGTTACAATTGAATCGTTCTTGCGCGTGCCGTTCACGGGCAATTGTTGAATCTCGACACGGGCAACTGTAGCGCGCGCGAGTCAGTAGCGGTTTGTTTCATCGGTGCAGTTGAATTAAAACGTATGTCGTTCGTTCGCGACGTAAGTGAAGGAACGATCGACCTCGAGCTCGCCCGCTCGAGTGGCTAAGACACTCCTCTATCGATTGATACATGATGGGTCCGCGAGTGGAGAACGACTCGCCGGTCGTCTAGCTAGGTGGCGCGCGGAACAGTGAAAGTGTTTCCCGAGCGCGTGTACGCGGATAATACATAGCGCGTCGCTTAAAAGTCCTCGTCGAGGGAGAATGCGTTGACACCGCCGCCCCCGATGGAGTTCATGACGCCCGCCTTTTGGTATTCGCCGACGCGCTTCTCGAAAAAGTTCGTCTTGCCTTGGAGCGAGATGAGTTCCATCCAGTCAAACGGGTTGGTCGTGTTGTACTCCTTCGCCATACCCAAGGAGGAGAACAAGTGATCGGCGACGTATTCGATGTAGTCGCTCATCATACCGGCGTTCATGCCGACGAGCGCGCACGGAAGGGAGTCGCACACGAACTCCTTTTCAATCTCAACCGCCTCGGTGACAATCTTGCGCACGACGTCCTCGCTCGGCTTGTTGTTCAACATTTGGAACAACAAGCACGCAAAGTCACGGTGGAGACCTTCGTCGCGGGAGATAAGCTCGTTGGAGAAGGTCAAACCCGGCATCAAGCCGCGCTTCTTGAGCCAGTAGATGGAGCAGAAAGACCCAGAGAAGAAAATACCTTCGATGCACGCGAACGCCAAGAGACGCTCTCCAAACGATTCGCTGGAATCGATCCACTTCAACGCCCAGTCAGCCTTCTTCTTCACGCACGGAATGGTTTCGATGGCACGGAACAAGTGATCCTTTTCCTTCGGGTCCTTGACGTACTGATCGATCAACAAAGAATACATTTCTGTACAGAAAAAAACGAGCATACATTCAGTCAGTCCCAGTCTCCGCGCGACGTCACGCTCGCGGCGGAAATGTCGACGTCATCACGCGTTCACAAATCGCTCGACGCACCGGAGTGGATGTTCTCGATGGCGATTTGGAAGCCATAGAACGCGCGCGCCTCCGGGATTTGCACTTCACCCATGAATCGAATGCCCAAGTTTTCGAGCACGATGCCGTCCGAGGCGGCGAAAAAGGCGAGGACGTGCGTGATGAAGTGCTTTTCATCCTTGGTCAGACCCTCCCAGTGCTTCATGTCGTCCGAGAGATCCACCTCCTCGGCTGCGCGGGGTCACACACGATCACATTTCGTCAGTCTCTCTCCGAGCGCAGGCTCACGCGCACACCACGCGTCTCTTCCTCTCTCTCTCTCTCTCTCTCTCTCTCTCTCTCTCTCTCTCTCGCGTTCGAATGATTGATTTAAACTTTTACACTCGAGGAGACGTCTCGAACGACCCTCTCGTCACCTCGCGCGCGACGCGCGCACGCACCGGTCCAGAAAGACGCCTCGGCCTTCTTATACATCTCCCACACCGCCGGGTACTTGATCGGGAACATGGTGAACCTGTCGTCGCGCGCGGGACCCGCCGGGCCGTCGTCAGTCGGTCGGTCGCCGCCTCGCGCCCTCAACGGCTCTCTCTCGTCATCGTCATCGCCTCATCGCGCGCGACCCTTCTCGCGCGCATCGCGCGCCGCCGCGCGACGTGTAAAAACACCACCCATCGCCTCCCCCGTCCTTCCCGGTCGTCCTCGCGCGCGAAGACGTCCCGAGACGACGCGCGATGCGAATTCGGGCACCGCGCTTTTGAAAACCAAATTTCAAATCCATCGCGCGCGCGTCGCCCTCGTCATCGCCGTCGCATCGCGCGCGACCGCGCGCGCGCGTCGAGACGCGAACGACGCCATCGAACATCGCACCGTTGATCGTTTTCATCGAGCAGAGGCTCGGGAAGAGGTTGCGGGGACATGATTCGCGTGCGTGCGCGCGACGTCCGTCCGTCTCGCGTGGGCGTGTGGCGTCACGCGGACGCCGCGCGGGTCGATCGATCGACGCGCGTGTGTGTGGGACCTACATAAAACGGACGGGTGGGTCTATGTGAAACCGTGTTTGCTACTATGAATGAGAATTGGTGCTCGGATGACGATTTTTCACGTATGGTGTACACACACACATCGTCTTACGAGCACGTGAAACGCGATGATTTCGCGTTTCAGGGTGCTGATGATAAATACACCGCGCGCGCGGTCCCTCGCGTCGTCGCGACCGCGATCCGCCACTTACACGCACGAGCGGGAATCTCTCTGCTCGGAGACGAGAAGAGATGGGAAAGGTTCACGGTTCGCTCGCTCGCGCCGGTAAAGTACGTTTACGTCGCGCGTCGAAACGTCGCGTCGCGCGCGAGGGGGAGGAGGAGGCGCGCTGGACGCTCGATGGTGGATGGCCATCCGTGGCTTAGGGCTTGCGGCGGGGAGGATTCGGGGGCGATGGAGACGCGCGCGGTGGGTCGAGGGGACGATGAAGACGCGATCGAAGGGGGCGCGATGGGTGTGGGGTGTTTTTACGCGCGTGCCCGTGCGCGCGGGGCGTCGCGCGGGACGTCGCGCGGGCGTGCGAGGGAGGATCGCTCGATGATGCGGGCGGCGTCTGGGCGCACTTAGGGCACGGCTGAGAGACTGACTTTTTCTTCTCGTTTTCGCGTCTCGTCTAGGTTCGTGGTCAAACCCCGAAGGTCGCCAAGCAAGAAAAGAAGAAACAGCCGAAGGGTCGCGCGTTCCAGCGCATCAAGTACAACCGTCGCTTCGTGAACGTCGTCGTCGGCCTCGGTAAGAAGCGCTCGCCGAACTCCAACCAAGCGTAAATCGGCGCCATGAGTGGTGTTTTCGGGATGCGTTTGCGAGGTGCGACGATGCGATCGTTCGCTGTTAGTAATTTGGAGAGTGTGAGAGGAGGTTTGATGCGTAGTGAGTTAGCCAGCCAGTGGGTGCCGGCGCCGACGACGTGGGTGAGGTCGATTTTTTCAACCTCGCCCGCGGCGCGCGCGGGAGCCGCTGAGGGTCGATCGAACCGACGCTCGCTAGACTTGAACGAAAAGTCTGGTGAAATCAAACCGGAATTAGTGAAGAAGTATTTGAGTGAGACCAACATGTCGAGATCGGAGCTGAACAAGCGCGCGCTCGCCGCCGAGCGAGCCGCGTTTGCGCGCGACGAACACGACGTGGGGTCGAGCGAAGTACAAATCGCCAACTTGACCATGCGTATTAAGTTTATGACGGAACACTTGCAAGTTCACAAAAAGGACAAGCACAGTCGTCGCGGACTTATGGCCATGCTCGAGCGTCGGAAGAAGCTTTTAAAGTACCTCCGTCGAACCAACGGCGACAAGTACGCGGATACTATTTTACGACTCGGTTTGAAGGATCGATCTTTCGTAGACGACAAGTACGCTTAGTTCGTTTTGAATTGAACATCTTAAAATCTACGAATCTACGTCGTCCTCACGCGCGCCTCGAACCGCCCGCGTCTCGGCGCGTCTCGCGCCCGGACCGGTGCCTGAAACCCGGAGAGGGTCCTCGAGCTCGAACGTCACACCGCGCCCTCGCGACCATGCTCGCCGCGCGACTCGCGACCGTCGCGCGTCGCGCCTCCGCGCACACGTCACGCGCGACGTCTTCGTCCGCGTGCTCGTCCTCGCGCGCGTCGTCCGCGTCGGCGGCGCTCGCGTCGGCGTCGCGCGCGCGCGGGTCGACCGTTAGAGCCGCGGCGTCGACATCTTCCCCCGACGACGGCGACGCCGCGAAGTCGTCGACGGGCGACTCGTGGGTCGTCGTCGGGTGCGATTCGGACGCCGGCGGTGCGCTGTGCGTCATCTCCGGTGGTTCCGTCGGCGTCGTGCGCGCGGTGCGCGTGGTGGATAACCCCACGAGCAAAGTGCTCGTGAACGGGCGCGAGCGCGTGCGACTCGATCCGGAAGCCATGCGCGAGACGGCGCGGTCGTTGGGCGTTCCGCGCGGGACGAGGGTGTACCTGGAAGAGGGCGGCGTGGAGTTCGGGTTCAGCGCGCAGACGGCGTTCGTGCAGGGATATAACTTTGGTTTGTGGCGAGGCGTCCTCGCCGCGGAGGAGTTCGACGTGCGCGTCGTCAAGCCGCAGGCTTGGAAAGCCGCGCTCGGTCTCAAGTTTAAGGGAAGCACGAAGGATGATTCCATCGCCATGGCTCGATCGCTATTTCCCGAGATCGCCGGCGAATTGAAGAGGAAGAAGGATCACGGACGCGCCGAGTCGCTCCTCATCGCCGCCTACGGGCACGTCGCCGACGGCGCCGCGGCCGCCGCCGAAGAGGACGAGCTCTGCGCGCGCGTGCGCGCCGCACTCACCGATCGCGGTCTCGTTCGCGAGGAGGGCGGGGCGTTACCGTACTTTGGTCCGTATTTCGGGATGACGGGCGACGAGTTGCGCAAGGAGCTCAAGGCGCGGGGCTGCAAGGTGAGCGGAAAGAAGGAGGAGCTCATCCTTCGTCTCGAGACGAACGACGCGGAGTCGGCGGAGAAGACGTCCGCAACGGCGTGACGATTCGTCGACGCACCATTCATCTTTTGTATTCACCACGTCTACGACCATCTAGCCGACGATTATTCCTCCTCGTCGTCGTTTTCGCCCAACCGCTCCCTGAGCGCGAAGATTTCTTTATCCCGCGCTCGCACCTCGCGCAACGCCCAAATCAACGGCAGAAACAACACGAGCGATCCCAATATGCTCGGCAACGCGATCGGGACGTAATGCGTGCCGTACGTCACGCAGACGTTCCCCCAGGGCGCGCACGACGTCAACACATCATCCGACACTAAAATCTCACCCGACATCTCCACCGCGCGCGCGCGCTTCGCATCGTCCCGACGACCCGTCGTCCGCGCGCATCGCCCCGACGTCATCCCCCACCCCACTTTCACCCGTCTCCCGATCACCGCGCGCGCCGACGTCGACGCCAGCGTCGCCATCGTCGTCCCGCGCGCACTGACGCCTTCCGCTCCGGAATCGACGCGTCCGCAGTTCGTCGCGCTCGCATGAACGCGTGGTGCATCGGCGCGCGCCGGCGACACGGCGCGTCCGGTCAAGACGACGATCTCGAGGACGCGGACGCGCGCCCGAGCGCGCCCGAGCGCGGATCCACGCCCAAGGGCGCGCAAGATCTCAACCACTCGCTCTCGCGCGCGCACGCGAGCGACGCGAAATCATCCACCGCGTCCGCGCACGCGCGCGAGGCGCGACACCAGCGCGGGACGAAACGCGCGCGCGCGTGTCTCGCGGTGTTTTGCGCCTTTCTCGTCGCGCTGTCGATGACGAGACCGTTGTACGCGAGGTACATCGACGTGTTCGAGACGGATGGGTCCGCCGAGGCGGCGGCGCCGCCGCCGCCGCCGCCCGCGCCGCCGCGATCGAAACGAATGGGAGGGGCGTGGGCGAGGAAATTCGGCGTCTTCGGGTGAAGAAGGAAGAAAAAGAGGAACGAGCGAGTGCGCGTCGTCGAGAGTCGAGCGTTGAGTGACGCGCGTAGCCTAGCGAACAGTATTTATCGAAGTAGCGTTGTATCAGAGCGAGCGTGTAGCGAAGAAAACGACGATACGACCGCGGTCGACGTCGGTGAGTGAGTGAGTGAGTAAGTAATATTATACGCGTGCGCTGCGTCACGCGGTTCTCGCCATGACTTCCTTCTTGGCGCACTCGTCCACGCACGCGTACATGTCAAAGTATTGTCCCTACGCCGTCGAATCATAATCATCGTCGTTCCCGCGTCAGTCGTGATCCCCCGCGCGCTCGAATCTCCCCTCACACATCCCCCACGCCCACGCGTTCGAGCTCGCATCGCGTCGCATCGCACCGTGCAGTGCGCCTCCCCCGTCTCGTCGCCCTTGATCCTCTCCGCGCACGCCTCGTACGCCTTGACAAACTTTTCGCACTTGGGCATGCACTTCTCCTCGCACTCCAGCTTATGATCGACCGGTTCGTCGTCCTCCTCGACGTCAGTCCTGCGGCAGACGGAGGAAGAAATCGCGCGCCGTCGTCGTCGTCAGTCGTCGTTCGTTCGTTCGTTCGTGTCGAGCTCGGTCCGGTCGAGTCCGGTCGAGTCGCCCCTCCCTCTCTCTCGCGCGCGTCTCTCATCCCTCCCGCTCGCGCGCGCGACGCATCACCCATCGCGTCTCGCATCGATCGTCGCGCGTACATCGCGTTCGGTCGTCGTCGTCGCGCACTGACGCGCGCGTCCTCGACGTCGATCGATCGACCGCGATCGGGGGTTTCCCCTTCACACGTCGTCGCGTCGAATCGCGCGCGCGCGAGCGTCCGTCCATCTCGAGGGGCGGTGCGATCGATTCGTGGGAATTTCGTTCGTCGTTTCGAGCGCGAAGAGGCGTCGGTGAGGACGCGCGCGCGAAGAGCGGGGGCGTCATCGTCGTCGACCGGTGGCGCGCGCGATGACGGAGGTGACGACGAGAGGCGTCCCGGGGATGCGTTCGGTGGCGGATTTACCCATCGCGCAGGTACGGATCGATGATTCGCGTGGTTTCGCGTCGACATCGCGCGCGATCGCGGTCGGGCGCGCGTCGCGCGCGCGCGCGGGAACGCCGAGGAGGAGGCGCGGGGAGAGGTTGGATTCGAGTCTGAGAGGGGAGACGTTCGAATCGACGACGACTGACGACGCGCTGAACGCGTGACGCGCGCAGGACGGACCGCCGCCGGGTGGATACTCATCGATTAGATACGGACGACGGATACCGAACACCGGACCGACGGGCGCGGCCATTCTGGCGGCGTACGCGGGGATGTTTACGTACGGGTTTTATCAAATCGGCGTGGGAAACCGCGAGCGACGCGCCCTCAAGGAGGAGAAGTTACACGCGCGGGCGGTCATCGTGCCGTATTTGCAAGCGGAAGAGGATAGGCGATTCGTGCGGGCGTGGTCGGAGAAGAAGGAGCGAGAGAGGTCGATCATGTCCGGCGTGCGAGGATGGAACGCGGAGGAGAAGACGACGCAGTCGAGGTGGATGCCTCCGGGAGCGTCCACGCGTCCGACGCTCGCCAAGTCGTGATCGAACGAACGCATTGTCTAGTCACTCAAATGTAATAGCTCTTCAAAATCCAAGTGTACAAACGAACCGAACGACGCGACGTCGCTAGACGACGAGACGCGGACGCGCGCGCCGCCGCAGTCGTCGCCTCGACATCTCGTTCGCACCGCGCGCGTCTCCGCGCGCGAGCGCGATGCGCCGCCGCGCGGGCGTGAGCGGGATCGCGCACGCCAACGCGCTCGACGCCAAGTTTCGCGAGCTCGCCGTCGAGCGCGCGAGATTTCGCGAGGAGGAGACGCGAAAACAGTTGGGCAGATTCACGCGCGCGCTCGAGGGATTTGCCGCGCGCCATCGCGCGGCGATACGCGCCGATCCGTTATTTCGCGCCGAGTTTCATCAGATGTGCGCGGCCGTGGGCGTGGACCCGTTGGCGTCGCGAAAGAGCGCGTGGGCGCGCGCTTTGGGACTGGGAGAGTTTTACGTCGAGCTCGCCGTGTGCGTCGTCGAGCGATGTCTCGCCTCTCGAGCGCACGACGGTGGTCTGTGCGAATTAGACGTCTTGGTGCGACGCGTCAACTCGCGTCGAGGGTCCGCGGTGGGCGACGTGAGCGCGGATGACGTGGAACGAGCGATCGAATCGCTCGCGTCGCTCGGAGGCGGATGGCGCGTGGAGACGACGAGCGGAACGAAAATGGTTCGAAGCGTTCCGTTAGAGATGAGCGATGACGTCACCGTCGCGTTGACGCGCGCGCGAGCGACCGGTGAGGGGTACATCACGGCCTCTGCGCTCGCCGAGGCGTCGGAGTGGACGTTCGATCGCGCGCGAGACGCGCTCGAAGCCGCGCTTCGACTCGGCGTCGCCCTCGCCGACGACCAATCCCCGACCGACACCGAGCGCGCGTACTGGTTCCCGGCGTTTCGCGACGATCTCACCGGTGAGTGAATCGCGACGATCACACCGGCGAGTGCGGCTACGATAAAAGCATTCTCCCCTTCATCCCGACGCGTTCTTCTTTCTTCCGCGGACGGATGACGGCGCGTTCGAGCGCGCCCTTTCCTCTAGTCTTCAATGTACACTACAACCGTCGATATCGCACACCCCCACGTCCCTCTCCCCTCTCCCCCATCACAAAAACTGATCGCACAGATGAATCAAATCATCCACCTCGTCCTCGCTCAACCGTCGCTCGCACGACGCCACCACGGCGTGCACCACCACCCGTTCCCTCGGCTTGAGATTGATCAACTGTAACACCTCCGCCGGCGTCAATTCGATCGCCTCGATGTGTTCGATGAACGCGCGCACGTTCTCTCTCACCTGCCCTCCCGCGCACGTCCTCGACAGCGCGTCGTAACACCGCATCTCCGTCGGAAAAGGGTCGTGCGGTTGCGGGTACGTCGGCGCGCTTCCGTGCTCCCCCGTGCGCTCGCGCAAGAGATCCAACGTCTCGAGATTGGTGAGCACCCCATCGGCGAGGTTCACGATCTTCATCGCTCGTCGGAATCGGTCGACGCTCGATGGCGCGTCGCGCGCGAGGCGATGAATGTCGTCATCGAATGCGGCGGCGGTTTTCATCCCACGCGCGCGGGTCGCATCCATCCTCTTCATTCGCGCGCGGACGCGCGAGATCTCCCGTCTCGAGCGCTTCCGCGCGACTCCATCGATAGAGCGCGAAGGGAAGGCGCGACGTGCGCGTTCGATATGAGCGATCGCGACGCGCTCAGGGTTGAATTCCGTCGATGGCGCGCGTCCCAGCTGGATTCATTTTTGCGCGAACGAGGCGTCGCGCTGGACGACGACGCGTCGCTGGAGACGAAGATCGAGCGCGCGTGCGAAGAGGAATCGCGCGGTGACGTCGAGGGCGAGCGGGCGCTCGAGGAGGACGAGGTGGATCCGCTCGATGCGTTCATGGCTGATTTAGAGACGACGACGACGACGACGACGACGAAATCGACGGGGACGCGGGACGACGACGACGACGACGACGACGACGACGACGCGTTCGAGAGGTCGATGCTCGTGATGAGCGCGAGAGGGAAACCTGTGGGTGGAAGACGAGGCGCGGGGCGAGAGAGAGAGGAGGAGGAAGAGGATGGGGAAGACGGGGACGCGGCGCGCGCGAAGGAACGCGGTCGAGCGGCGAGAGACGAGGCGCCCGTCGTCGATCACGCGTCGGTGTCGTACGATGCGTTCACGCGGGTGACGTATGCGGTGCCGAGAGAGTTGGCGGAGATGTCGGTGGAGGAGGTGGTGGCGGCGAGACGCGCGTTGGACGTGCGCGTGGAGGGATGCGACTTGGCGCCGACGACGCGATTCGGACAAGGCGGCGCGTTGGACGTCGACGCGCTCAGAGCGTTGAAACGATTGGGATTTGAGAGTCCCACGGGGGTGCAGGCGCAGTGTTTACCCGTCATCACGAGCGGACGAGACGTGTTGGCGTGCGCGAAAACCGGAAGCGGGAAGACGTTGGCGTTTTTATTACCCGCCTTTGCGCAAATGTCTCGTCGACGGCGAGCCGGGAAACGCGACGGTCCGCGCGCGCTCGTCCTCGCGCCGACGCGTGAACTCGCGACGCAGATCGCAAACGAGACGCACAGGTTTATCAAGGCTGGCGTGCCGATTCGATGTTCCGCCGTCTTCGGCGGCGTGAGCAAGACGGAGCAATTTAAAAAATTACGCGCGGGCGTCGATCTCCTCGTCGCCACCCCCGGTCGGCTCATCGACGTTCTGTGCATGAAGAATTCGATACACCTTCGCGACGTCACCTATCTCGCCCTGGACGAGGCGGATAAGATGTTAGACATGGGTTTCGAACGCGCCGTGCGTTCGCTGTGTCGAAGCGTGCGTCCCGACAGGCAATGCGTCTTGTTCAGCGCGACGATGCCCCCGGCGGTTCGACGACTCGTCGGCGACGTCTTGGCGCGCGATCACGTCACGATATTCGTCGGAAACGCGGGCGGGTCCAACGAAGACGTCACGCAGATTGTGCGCGTGTTCGACGACGATTCGTCCCGATGGACGTGGACGTTTGAACATCTCGCCGCCTTCGTCAACGAGGGCCAAGCGCTCGTCTTCGTCAATCATAAACACACCGTGGACGAGTTGACGCGCGAGTGCGAGAGACGCGCGATCAAAGCCGTGGCGTTACACGGTGATCTAGACCAAGGAATGCGACAAGAGGCGATGCGGGAGTTTAAGAGCGAACGCGCGCACGTCCTCGTGGCGACGGACGTCGCGGCGAGAGGATTGGACGTCGACTCCATCAAGACGGTGATTAATTTCCACGCGTCTCGAGACGTCTCCACGCACGTGCACAGGATCGGACGCACGGGACGCGCGGGCGCGACGGATGGGCGCGCGTACACGCTCCTCACGGCGAGAGATTCGGCAAAGACGGCGCAATATTTGGAGAAGAATTTACGAGACGCGGGACAAGACGCGCCGTTGGATTTAAAGGCGCTCGCCCGAGGCGCGTATCGAAAACGATCGCGCCCGGACGACGCCGACGACGAGGGCGCGAGGGCGCGCGCGCGCGGTGGGAAAATCATGGGTGGACGAGGATTGGGGTTCACGGGCGCGCCGCCGCGCGGGGGCGGGAGCGGGGGTGGTCGAGGTCCGGCGAGACACGCGCCGAATGAAAACTTTTCGGCGGTGCCACCGCCGAGCGCGGCGCGCGCGCCGCCGCCGCCGCCCGCGCTCGCGAACGCGATGGTGGCGCAGGCGCGCGCGCGCGCGGAGGCGATCGCGAAACAATTCACGGCGCCGGCGCCGGCGGCGACGACGCAGGCGCCCGCGTCGACGAACGATGCCGCCGCCGCTGCTGTTGCTGCCGCGCGCGCCATCGCCGCGCGTCTCGCCGCGAACGCACCGAAATGAACAAACATGTACAGTACGCATAGAGAATAGACTACTAGCTAGCGCTACACTAATTTAATCGATTCTAATCACTTTCCGAAGAGCATCGCTCGTCGAGTCTCCCGCGCGGCGATTTCATTTTTTCGGCGATCGACGTGCGCCTTGACCGAACGAAACTCCAAGTTTTTATTCCGCGTCACGATGCGCGTTCTCGTCTCCGTGCCCGCAAAAAACGCGTGTTTCGGATTATTCGACGTCATATCGCGCGCGTGCGCGCCCGTGTGCGAATTCCGGCTCGATTCCACGCGCGTGTACTTGGCCAAGAGGGATTGTAACAAGCGCGCGCGTCTCGCCTCGACGGACGTCTTCGCGCCCTCGGTGCGCTCGACGTTCGCCCTGATGCGTTCGGCGATCTCCGCCGTGGACTCTCCACGCATGGCGGCGATCTCTCGCACGACGTACTCGTGATCGCGTTCGACGTGTCGAATCTCCGCGCCCTCGACGCGAATGAACCGTTTCCGCTCGTCTTCGTCTTCGTCTTCGTCCTCGTCTTCGTCTTCGTCCATCGTCGAGATCGATCCCCGCCTCGCGCGCGCCACGAACGACGACGACGAGTACAACCGACGCTCGTCCTCGTCCTCGTCCTCGTCCTCTTCCTCGTCCGCGCTCGACACCGATACCGAATCCGAATCCTCGCCTCGGTCGCGCGCCGCGAATAACCACGCGTCCAACGCGTCGTCCCTCGTCTCCCTCCCCGTCTCTTCCCTCACATCCTCTCGCGCGCGATCCAACCCAAACCTCCGTCTCACCTCCCGCACCGCTCTCGGCATCGCCTCTTCCACGACGACTCCCCAATTCTCTCTAAAAAAACCCCGCGAGGTCACCGCGAGGTCGAACGCGTCCTCGCACGCCACCGCCCCGCTCGACACCGCGCGTCCCTCCGCGTGCGCCTTGGCCAACATTCCTCGCATCCCGCGCCTCAGCACCCGCTCGGACAACGACGAGGCCTCTCCCTCATCACCCATCGCGACGAATCGCGCGAGATCCGCGAGCGTGGCGAACTCCGCCGACGCGCCTCGGCGTCTCGTCGCCGCCGTCAGGCACCGTCCCGCGCGAATCTTCGTCTCTCGTCTCTCTCGCGCGCCGAGTCCGCTCTCTCGCGTCGCTCTCGCGTCGGTGAACGCGCGCGCGAATCGTTCGCACGTCTCTCTCGCGCGCGCGTCGAGCGCGTCGTCGTCGAGCGCATCCGCGGCCTCGGTGCGAATGTCGCGAATGATGTGATCGACGAGACGCGCCTTGACGAGCGCGGGACGGTGCGCGTCGAGGGAATCGCGCGAGCCCTCGCGCATGTCCTCGTCGAGCGACGACCCGCGCGAATCCCTCGACGACGACGGCGACGACGCGCGCATGATGACTCTCGCGCGCCGACTTTTGACGGTTACCGGTGACGCGCCAATCCCCCGCGCGTCGTCCCTTTTCCTCGCGCGACAACGACATTCCTCGCGCGCGCGCGCTCCACCGCGCGTACATTCACCACTTTCGTCCCTCTCGCCATGGCGTGGCGGTGCCACGGCGTCGATAACGCCGATTTAGTGCGTCAGCTCGAACGTCACGGCATTCTCAAGAGCGCGCGCGTGGCGAACGCCATGCGCGCGTGCGATCGAGGGAATTACGCCCCGACGTCCTCGCGCGATGAAGCGTACGAGGATCATCCGTTACCCATCGGCTATCGAGCGACGATCAGCGCGCCGCACGCGCACGCGGCGTGTTTGGAACTCTTCGAGCGCGCGGGCGTCGTCGCGCGCGGGAAGAAAGTCTTGGACGTGGGAAGCGGCACCGGGTACCTCTCGGCGTGTTTCGCGGAACTGGTGGGGTGTGAAGAGGGCGCGGGGACGGTGGTTGGGATCGAACACATCGATGCGTTGACCAAGTCGAGCGTGGAAAACGTGAAAAGAGATGGAAAGGGGGGGTTGTTGGATGCGGTTGACGCGTTTCGATTGGTGACGGGAGACGGACGGGATGGATACGAAAAAATGGCGCCGTATGATGCGATTCACGTGGGGGCGAGCGCGGAGGAGATTCCGGAGGCGTTGTTGAATCAGTTGGCGGTCGGAGGACGAATGGTGATTCCCGTCGGTGGATCGAACGGCCAGGCGTTGACGGTGATCGATCGCTTACGCGACGGAAGTTTGAGAAAACGCGACGAGATGGGAGTGATGTACGTCCCATTGACGAGCCGCGATGAACAGCTCTCGCCGACGCGGTTTTGAGCGGTCTCGCGGGATGAAAGAAACGCAAGCTCGACCGAACTCGCTCGAAAAGCGCGTCACTGTAGTACTGTAGCTTTCGAACGCGGGACTACGCGACGGTGTCGGGTACTCGCCGCAGTTTTCCATGATAGTAGTTTTAGACGAATACGCGTGTACATACGACCCGACTGTACCATTCATTGAAATTGCGGGTTAAAACGCTTCCTTCTGGCGCGCGAGGAGCGACGCGTCGGATCGCGAGGACCAGAGGATGCCTAATTTTGTAAAATCGCATCAAATTCTTCTACGCCTTGGCCACCTTGAACAAATCAGCCAAGGAAATCCACATGTACGAACATTTGTTCATGATCTCGTCGAGGGTGTTCTCGGCTGTTCTCAGTGATCTTTCCAACTCCGTGCCTCTGACTTTGTTGAGGAAGTTTTCGCGATCTTCCTTCTTGAGCGTGCTCCGCGCCGCGGTGGCGACGGAGAGCAACCGCTTGTAATGCAAAAGCTGGTTGTACAATTTTTCTTCCGGCATCGTCTTTTCCATCGTGCCCTTGGACATGGGATCGGAGCTCAACGTGCCCGTGAGCGAGCTATCGGTGTGATGCGTTCGAAGGGTGACGTTGCGCGACTCCGCTCTCTCGACGTCGTCGTTGGATCGCAACGGCGCGGCGTAAAACTCTTTGATGCGTTCGCGCGCGGCGAGAATCACCTGGTTCGAAAGCGTCGCCTCGTCGAGAGAGTTGGTGGGGATCATCGCAGCCTTACCTTGACTCACCGGTGTATTTTCCTTGCCCGCGTCCGGCGTCGACGGCGCCAGAGCGTCTTCCACGCGCACCTTGCCGTCGAGAATGGCTCGAACGCCGCAGAAATCAAACTCTTCGCCGCTTCGCGTCTTGAGCGTGAGCGGCTCGCAATCGGCGAATCGCTCGTCGTCATCCATCGCGAACGCACCGCCGCCGAACGTGTCGTCGAAATCATCGTCCGCACCGCGCGCTTGCGACTTGAACTTGTTTGAATCCAAACCGAGGCACTCGGCCATCATCGCGCCGTCGGTTTGCTCGATCGGCGCGCACAAACGACTGATGACGGGGTGAATCTGCTGAGACAAGTAGTAGTGCAAGTCAACCTTCAATCCCATCTCCACGATTTCCTCCGGGTGATACGCGCGCTCGGCCAAACCCTTACCACCGGAACCGCCACCCTTGCCGGCGGCGATTTCTTCCAACGTCGCGTCGCTCTGCAGCGCGATGATGTACGGCACCGTCTCCCCCGCCTTGGTACCGTCCCGCTTCCCAGCCTCGGCGCGACGCTTGGCTACCATGACGTGCGGTTGATGCTTGGCGTCCGGGTACTCTTCGATCGCCTTCGTGAGCTGCTTGGTAATGACGTATTTGCTCATCGGCACGTCGTTTTCAATCATGTCCATTCGAATCCTTCGCAAGCCGTCGTGAATCTCACCGACGCGCTCTTCGAGGTCTCCGTCGACGTCCAAAAGTGCCTCGAGCGTCTGCTTACCCAAATCCTTGACGATCGGCGCCCAATCGCGACGTACGATGTCGATACCCTTCATCTCGAGCTTGTAAGTGCTCGTCTTATTCGGGCCGTTGACAACCTTCATCGCCGCGTACTTCTTCTTCTTCAACAAGAGCATCGATCTGAAGACATAATCCTCCTCCAATACCAATTTACGATACTCTTTGTTGACGAAACGAATGAGTTTCCCTCCGAGCGACTTGGATTCGACGAGGTTGTGCGATTTCGTGTTCACCATGATGGAATCGGTGTCGCCGTAGATGACGTCCAAGTCGCACTTGCCCGAGGCGATGTCCACTGTGTGCTGAAGAATTTTACGACCCTGTGACGTGATCAACGCGGCGATCGGTTCGGCAAAGAAACGAGACTGGGCGAAGCCCAAGCAACCGTACATAGAGTTGGCGGTGAGCTTGAGCGCCAACTGACGGAGATCGTATTGTTTCTTGCGGCCGGGATCGTTTTCTCTCCCCATCAATCCCTTGACCTCTCTACGACTCTGCACGATTCTCGCGATGACAGCCGGTAAGACGGCGAAATCTCGGTCGTGCGAAATCGGCGGCGGTAACTCGATGCTCGAGCCTTCGTCCTCTTCGGTGAAGTGTCGCTTGACGGTCGTGTAGCAAATGTTGTATTCTTGAATGATGGACGGGTACAGAGACTGGAAATCGAGCACGAGGACGTGGGTGTCGTACAAGCCCTTCTTCGGTTCGAGCACCAAACCACCGGCGTAGGACGGTCCCTTCTTCTCGTTACCGCTCTCTTCGTCACCGTTCGCCGCGGCGACGCGACGACGCTCCTTGGCGCTCAAACGGTCCGGCACGATGTACTTGCGCGCGTGGAATTCGTGAAGCAAGAGGTACTCGACGCGCTGCGCGCGCGTGTGTCCGAGCGTCTTGCTCCACAAGTTACCGGCAATGTTGGACAACTGCTTCGTCAGAGGCACGACTTCCATCTTAAACATGAGCTTCAAGCTTAGTTTGGCGTCGTTTTCCGTGCACTTGACCAAGTGCATGAGAGACTCGGCGTTATGGTAATGGTTTGGAATTTCCTCAGTCGGCACCTCGACGCGACGCAATCCGAGCTGCGTCCCAGAGAGCGACGTGAGCGTGTACGAAACCTCCTTGCCCAACAAATCTTTCGCGCTCAGGTACGTGTCCGCCAACAATCGACCGGCCAAGCACTGAAGCGCACCCATCGACGCGCCGCCTCCGTACGCGCCGCCCGTGCCGTTGATGTTTGGCATGCGCGTTCGCTTCATGCGGCCGATGCGACTCCAGTGACCAATCTTGTTCGCTTGCAATCTTCTGAGGAGGACGTCGAGGTTGAACCCGCCGATGTTGTGACCGACGATGACGTCGGGATCGAGTTGATGCAATTTCGCGAGAAGAAAGTTGAGCAAACCGAGTTCGTTCATCTGCGTCGCGAGGACGACGGAACCGGTGCGCTTGGCGATGACGTTTGTGTTGTTCTCTTGAGCGGCGACGTTTTGCCATCCTTGCGGGAATTCCAAACCGTCGAGCTTGCGAACGACGGTGAAGTGTCGCAAACCGCTCTTTTGTTCGTGATCCGTCGTCATGCCTTCGCAATTGACGCCTCGAATGTATTGCACGGACGCCACGGCGATTTCGTTGACGTTCAACTGTTGGTTGACGATGGTTTGAAGATTCAACGACGCCACGATGAGGCGCGGCGCGGGCAACGTCGTGATATCGTTCGGTGCCGGACGCACGCTCTTGTGCGCGTTCGGAAGCGCGAGTTCGAGCTTACACCACGACTTTTGTCTCTCCGTCGGAACGATGGCGGCCCCGTGAAGCCCGATCCAACTCGGACCCTTCATCTTCGACTTGAGCGTGAGAAGCTCCAACATCGGCGCTTGGGTGCCCATGGCGGCGATGAAATGCTTCCCCTTGAGATCGCTCGGGAAGGCTGCGTGCGTCGCGGGCGTTTTCACCTTGAGCACGAACAGGGGTCCTTGGGGAATATCCTTGCGTTCGAAACAATAGTGACGACGCACGATTGTGATTTTCGAATTCTCAATGCCTCGCTTCTTGAGCACTTCCTTGACCTCGGCGCGCAGTTCGGCCGATTTTGGAACGAGCGCCTTCATCAACGCCTTCTTTGCTTCCTTGGCCGCGAGCTGCTTCTCTTCCTTTTTGGCGTCGTTCGCGGGGCACATTTTGAACTCGTGACGCGTCGTCTCCATCTGTCGTCCTAATTCTTCGAGCGAACCGTCCGGATCATTGAACGTGGACGGCGTGGGGACAATGTACATGCAACGCTCCATGTTTTGCACCGCCGCGCACGCGCTGATCGTGTCGGCGCCTGGTTGGTTAGACACCGGAATTCGACCGAAGAGGAAAACCGTCCCGGGAGACTCCTTCTCCTCGTGCGCATCCATGAAGAAGAACGGGATAGATCCGTCCGACGCCTTCGGCAGCTCGGTACCGTTGAACGTCACCGGCGCGGCATCCTGCGTCACCGTTGCGAGATCTTCGTTCGCTTCGTCGTCCTCTTCTTCGTCCAACGTTTTCAACATCGACTCGGGTTCCGGCGGTCGATCCTCTTTCGCTCGAATAGTCGACGCCTTCTTCTCTTCCGCTCGCACATGCTCCGGTTCCGGCATCGCGACGTCGACGTCGACGTCTTCTTCCATGTCGTCGTCGAATCCACCGACATCAACCGTAGGTAAAGCCTCGTCTTCTTCGACGTCGAACGTCACCGACTTCTTCGCGCTGCTCGTGGGCGGAGACTTGACCGGCGATCGCACCGCCGCGGGCGCGACCGGCGTCGCCAACTTCCGCGGCGACCGACGAAGCACCGGCGCCGGTGCGGGCCTCGCCGCGGGCTTCGGTCTCGACGGCGCCGGCGCCGGCGCCTGCGCGCCGATGTCCATATCCACCCCCGCGAGAATATCCTCCAACAACGCATCCGTGTCTGCCTCCGCCGCGACATCGTCCAACTTTTTCTTCTTCGGCGCCCCACCGACCATCAACGACGCCTTAATCTTCGCCTTTTCGTTGGCGCGCTTCGCCTTTTCCTGCGCGCTCATCTTCTTCTTCGGTTCGGGCGCCGCCTTGGGCAACTTTTTCCCTCGATCATCGTACTCCTCGTCGCTCGAATAATTCTCGTTCCGCGTCGTCCAATCCTCCTCCTCGCCCATGTCTTCGTATCCCTCGCCGTGATCGTTGACGACGAAGTCCCCGCCCTGCGCGCGTCGCTTGGCCACCAACTCGCGATACTCGTTCTCGTCGAGCTCGTCGTACACATTCTCGATCGCGTCCACCTCCTCCTCCACCTCGTCGATCCGCGACCGTTTCCCGCCCTCGCGAAGTTCACGAAGCTTGGCCGTGGCCGCGAGCGCCTTGGCCGCCTTGGAGGACGCCTGACGACGCGAACTCATGACGGATCGCGCGCGCGGGCGATTTCAAACGAAACGCGTCCCGACGCGCGCGTTCGTCGCGCGCGCGCGTCACGCGCGACCGTCGTCGCGAGAGGCGCTCGAGACGATCGCGCGCGCGTCGTTCACAGACTCGACCGACCGCGTTCGCGCGCTCGCGTCGCTCGAGACGACCGCGATGGAATGACGTCGGGCGAGCTGTCCCAAAAATGAAAATTTAAATTTTTCAGCGACGCGAGAGAGAGAGAGAGATTTCGCGCGAGAAACGACGGGTCGCGGCGGCACGCGACGAGGGCGTGGAAAACGACGCGAATGCGTCGTGACTACAACGAGGGTGATCGCGCGAGCTCACGAAATATCGAGGGCGCGATCGAGTTTTTGGGCGACGACTTCGAACCATCTCTGGTCGTTCGGCGTGAGCCCGCGTTGGACGCGAGACCCGATGACCAAGGCGGCGCCGTCGCCGATCGGACGCACGCACACCGCCTGCGTGTTCACCGGGAAGAATTGTTCGAACTCGACGCGACCCGGGAAGAGGATGAGATTGGCGAGATTGTTGGGCGCGCCCCGGGACGCGGCGGCGGAGACGATGGGTCCGAGCTCGACGCGTCTCTCGAGCGCCGATGGATCGGCGAGCGCGTTCGCCGCGACGCCGGCTTGCATGATGCGTTCACCGTCTTTGGTGAAGACGGCCATGACGTCGCAATTCGTCGCCGCGCGTGCGGCGTTCCACGCCCATAATAACTCTTCCCTGGCGTCGGCGGACGCGGCGGTCGATACGTACGGCTCGTCGAGACGCGCGCCGACTAAATCCACCACGTCGGGCGGTTTCGTCTTCAGAGCGACCCACGTGAATCCAGTGAGGATCAGACACGCCGCCATGGCGAGACATATGACGTCGGCGCGACTCTGCGCGCTCGACGCGTCCGCCGCCGGAGCGACCCCGCCGAGCGCCCTATTCGCCAAGAGTACGATTCCGCACGCGCCGCCGAACGCCGCCGGCGACGCGCGGAGCGCGTCCTCGTACCGCTCGACCAACGTCTCGTCGACCGTCTCCTCGCCGCCCGTCGCGCGCGCGCGCGAAAGAAGGACGCGAGAGGGTCGACGAGGTCGGGACGTTCTGGACGCCTCGCGCGCGCTCGTGGACGCGCGCGAGGACGACGCGAGTCGCGAGGACGACGCGAGAACGGGCGTTCGCATGCCGCACGCCGCACGTTCGACGGCGAACGATGCGCGCGACGACGTGTGACGAGCGAGCGCATTCTTTCAATCTTTCGGGACGCGCGAATACAACGCAAACGCGCGAGCGTCTATCGCGTCGGTAAAAGCCTATCGCGAGAATCGTCGACCTCCTCGACGAATCCACCGCCCGTTCTCTCGTCGTCTTCCGCGTCGTAGTCGTCCACGTGCGCCGTGGCGACGCGTCTGTGATCGGGCGCGTCGACGGCGCGTCGAGACGCGCGCTCGAAGACGGCGGCGGCGACGACGAATAACATCGTGAACGCCGCGCACGTGTGACGCCACCGCGCGGGCGTCGGTGGACCGTCGCGCTCGAGCACGTGTCCGAACAACGGCGGCGTCGGAACGTCGCCGAGGAGATGAATGGTGACGGTGGTCATCGAACACGCGAGCGGGCGGAGACGAGGCGGGACGCTCCAGAGCACCACCGCGTTGACGGGCGCCTGTAAGAAGAAGGCGAACATCTGACCGAAGAGCAAGAAGGCGACGAACGCGTGGAAGTTTGTGCATCGAAACGCGAGCTCGAGGAAGATGAAACCCGCGAACGCGGCGGCGGCGCAGGTGCGAAGGGCGTTGGTCATGGAACTGCCGAAGACGTCGACAGCGCCTCCGCCTCCGAGCGTGCCCGCGATGCCGCTCACGACGGTGACGGCGCCCAGGACCATGTCCGCGCGCGTGGACGTCCGAAGGTAGTCCTTGAAGATGGAGAATCCCGCTTTCGGGCCCCAGACGGCGTAGACACCGATGACGGCGGTGTACACGGCGTATCCGAAAATGGTCACGACGTACACTTCGTATTTGAAGAGTTCTTTGCAATCCCGCGCGAACGCACGGAACATGGACCCGTCCTCTCGCGCCCCTCGCGAGCCCCCGCTCGACTCACACGCGCGCTCGCCCACGCCGCGCATGCGAACGGGCGGACTCATGAAACAAAACAACGCGACGGGAATCGTCGCCATCGCGTTCAACGCGAACGGCGCTCTCCATCCCATCGTCGGCGCCACCGCGCCACCGAAAAATATCCCGAACGCCACCCCGAACGGTACGCACACGTAAAACGTCGCCAGCCACAGCGTCTTCCTCGCCGGAGGCGCGTAATCATCTATGAACGGCGCCGCCAGCGACACGAACGACGCCTCGCCGACGCCCACTAAACATCGACACGCAAACATAAACCAATACGAGGGCGCCAGCGCGCACCCGCACTCCCCGACGGCGTACATCCCCAACCCATACGAGATCAAGCGAAACGGATTCACTCGCGTCGCGAGCGCGCTGAACGTCGGACACCCGAGCAATAAACCGATCATGAACGCCGCGGTGAGCGCTCCGTACGCGCCGTAACTCGCCCCCAACGCGCCCTGCATCCCCACCCCGTTCGGCTCGCTCGCCGTTCTCGGAGTTCCCGACACCGCCGCGCTACTCATGATGCCCCTGTCCGTGTACACCAACACCGACACCGCGCACAGTAATCGCAATAATCGTCGCGGCGTGAACCACCAGTGCTTCGTCGTCCCGACGCCTCTTCCATCCTCCTCGCCCTCCTCCACGTCGCCCTCCTCGCTCATCGCGCTCTCCATGGACGCCACGCGCGATGTCGACGCAACCACCCGCTCCATCGCGCGAGAGACCCCCGTCGCGTCGCCCGCGCGCTCGAAAACGACGCCGAGCTCAAATCAACCGTCACGCCTTTACGCGCGCGTCGACGACGACGACGACGCGCGCCTCGCGTCTTCGTCCGCGGCGATGGGAATCGTGAGATCAGGCTTGAATATCGCGTGCACCACGCTCGCACCGGCGAGGAGCGACGCGAGACTCACGACGTACGCGCGGGCCGGGAGCATAAATGCGCCCAGCAATGCCGTCATCGCTCGACGCGTCGCGTCGTCATGTCCGTCGAGTACTCGCGCCTGGACGCGGTCGCGGGGGCGAGGGATGGTCTCGGCGCGCGCGACCGCGCGCACTGGTCGCCCGAGGCGTCGACGTCGACGTCGGAAAGCGAGACGCCCTTTCCAGACGGTTTGGTGTACAGCGCCGACGGATCGACGCTTTTGTGTTACGACGCCGCGTCGAGGACGTTTCGCGCGCGTCGAGAGGTTCACAAGGACGGGGACGTTACGTTTGAGTACGCGGTCGCGCGGTCGGGCGAGCGGGCGTACGATTGGAGACTGTGCGAGGATGGGCGCGCGTTCGCGGCGAGCGAGCGGGACGCGCCGACGACGACGCGGTCGACGACATCCGGGGAGGTTCTCGCGTCGTATAAATCCATAGACCCTCGATCGGACG
>MDTD01186176.1_pt1 | contig 99395 bp, 97 predicted proteins | sample 811221 | NCBI WGS metagenome assembly MDTD01 (sample SAMN05326646, study PRJNA326480) | marine metagenome | isolation source: seawater | place: Pacific Ocean: South West | collected 2011
AGCCGAAGCCGAAGCCGAAGCCGAAGCCGAAGCCGAAGCCGAAGCCGAAGCCGAAGCCGAAAGTCTTGAGGACGAGGTGGTGCCTTCCGACGCCGAGGCTACGGAAGCGCATGTGCCGCAGGACGAAGACGCGGACCTTGCCGACCAATCGGCTTCGGATGAAGCTCTTCCCGAGCCCGAGCCCGAGCCCGAGCCCGAGCCCGAGCCCGAGCCCGAGCCCGAGCCCGAGCCCCTGATTACTTCGGAGGGTTCTCCATTTGTCGCGGCGGCCGCCGCTGCCGCCGTCACCGGGCTTGGCGCGTCCGTCCCGGAAGCACTGGAGAGCGAGCCGGAAGAGATCGACCCAGATCGCCCTCTGTGGACGCTTGCCGAGGTGGTCGAGGCGACCGGAGGTGAACCCGTCAACTGCAAGCGGGACGCGATTACCGGTCTTTCCATCGACACTCGCACGCTTGTCGAGGGTGACGCTTTCGTGGCGATTGCCGGTGACCGCTTCGACGGGCACCAATTCGCGGGGGCCGCAATGGACGCCGGGGCAGCGCTTGCCATCGTGGCGCGCGAGAAGCTTGGCGAACTCCCCGGGACGGGCAGCTATCTGGTCGTCGAGGATCCGCTTGCCGCGCTGCGCGACCTGGCTCATGCGGCGCGTGCGCGCTCGCGTGCCCGCATCGTCGCCGTTACCGGGTCGGTGGGAAAGACAAGCACCAAGGACATGCTGAAGCTCGCGCTCGACCGCTCGGGCCTGTCCCATGCCCCGGTCGCCTCGTTCAACAATCACTGGGGCGTGCCGCTGACGCTCGCGCGGATGCCGGCGGCAACGCGCTTCGGCATCTTTGAAATCGGCATGAACCATCCCGGCGAGATCACGCCGCTGGTGCAGCTCGTGCGCCCGCATGTGGTCATCATCACCACCGTCGGGCCCGTCCATCTGGAGTTCTTCGGCTCGGTGGAGCGGATTGCGCAGGCAAAGGCGGAGATTTTCCAGGGACTTGAGCCGGGTGGTCTGGCGCTTCTCAACCGCGACAACGACCAGTTCGACCTGTTGACCTATCTGGCGAAAACCGCCGGTGTCGATCGGTTGGCAACCTTCGGGCGCGAGGGCATGGCGGACGCAAGGGCAGAAAATGTGTCCGCACAAACCGGCTGCACGTCCATTTCCGGCCACATCTTCGACAAGCAGATCACCTACAAGATCGGCGCGCCGGGTCAGCACCTGGTGACAAACAGTCTCGCGGTGCTTGCTGCCGTCGCCGAACTGGGCGGCGACCTGGCTCTGGCCGGGCTGGCCCTTGCTGACTTCCACGCTCCCAAGGGGCGGGGAGCCCAGGTCACACTCACCCTTCGCGACGGGGCAGCGACTCTGATCGACGAGAGCTACAATGCCAACCCGTCATCCATGCGCGCGGCGCTCAACCTGCTGGGTGAAACGCCCACGGGTCGCAATGGGCGCCGCATTGCCGTGCTCGGCGACATGCTCGAGCTGGGCGAAGCCGAAGGGCAGCACCATGCGGGACTGCTTGGGCCGGTGCGCGCGAGCCGTGCCGATCTGGTCTACTGCGTGGGTACGCGGATGCACGCACTTTGGGACGGCTTGCCGAAGCACCTGAAGGGCGCCTATGCCGAAGAGGCGTCAAGCCTGCGGCCGTTGCTCCTGGAGGAGCTGCGTCCGGGTGACGTCCTCATGATCAAGGGATCCCTCGGCACCCGGATGGGGCCGCTGGTCGACGCGCTGAGGCGCGAGTTCCCAGCCGACGACGATGGTGCCGAATAGGAACGCCGCAACGATGCTTTATTTTCTCGTCGAGTTTTCGGATCAGTTCTCCGCGTTGAACGTGTTCCGCTACATCACGTTCCGCACGGGCGGGGCGATCATGACCGCGCTCCTGTTCGTCTTCCTCTTCGGTCCGGCGATCATCAATTCCCTGCGCCTGCGCCAGGGACACGGCCAGCCGATCCGCGCGGACGGCCCGCAGAGCCATCTCCTGACCAAGAAGGGCACGCCCACCATGGGTGGCCTGATGATCCTGTCGGGAATGATCGTGGCGACGCTGCTGTGGGCGAACCTGACCAATCCCTACACCTGGATCGTTCTCGGCGTGACCGTCGGGTTCGGCGCCATCGGCTTCTATGATGACTACCTGAAGGTCACGAAGTCCTCCCACCGGGGATTCAGCGGACGGTTTCGGCTCGGCTTCGAGTTCGTGATCGCGGGGCTGGCGGCTTTCGCCGTCACGCTTCTGGAGAGCGGGGCCGCGGGAACCTCGATCGGGTTCCCCTTCTTCAAGGACCTGACGCTCAATCTTGGCCTTTTCTTCATTCCCTTCGCGGCCTTCGTCGTGGTGGGGGCCGGCAATGCGGTGAACCTGACCGACGGTCTGGATGGTCTCGCCATCGTGCCGGTGATGATTGCCTCGGCGTCGTTCGGACTGGTCGCCTACCTGACGGGCAATGCCGTTTTCGCCGACTACCTTCAGATCCACCATGTGCCGGGTGCCGGCGATCTCGCCGTCCTGTGCGGCGCGGTGATCGGAGCGGGGCTCGGCTTTCTGTGGTTCAACGCGCCGCCGGCCGCGATCTTCATGGGCGACACCGGTTCGCTGGCGCTTGGCGGGATGATCGGCGCGATCGCGGTCGCGACGAAACACGAGATCGTGCTGGCGATCATCGGCGGACTCTTTGTCGTCGAGGCGCTTTCCGTCATCGTGCAGGTGGCTTCGTTCAAGCTTACCGGCAAGCGCGTCTTCAGGATGGCGCCGATCCATCACCACTTCGAACATCTGGGCTGGACCGAGAGCCAGGTGGTGATCCGCTTCTGGATCATCGCTGTCGTGCTTGCGCTGGTCGGACTTGCCACGCTGAAGCTGAGGTGAGGCCATGATCGCGGCGCAAGGCTTCAGGGACAAAACGGTTGCCGTCTTCGGCCTCGGCGGGTCGGGGCTCGTCGCCGCGCGCGCGCTTGTCGCCGGCGGAGCGAATGTCCTTGCCTGGGACGACGGCGAGAAGGGCAGGCAGGCCGCGGCTGCTGCCGGGATCCCGGTCGCCGACCTGTCGAGCGTTGACTGGTCCGGCATCGAAGCGCTGGTGCTGGCCCCCGGGGTGCCGCTCACCCATCCTGAGCCGCACTGGAGCGTGGCAAAGGCACGCGCGGCCGGCGTCGAGGTTATCGGTGACATCGAACTTTTCGAGCGCACCCGCGCGCGCGTCTCACCGGGAAGCCCGCTCGTCGCGATCACCGGCACCAACGGCAAGTCCACCACGACCGCGCTGATTTCCCACGTCCTGACCGCAGCCGGACGGGATGCGCAGATGGGGGGCAACATCGGCGTGCCGGTGCTGGAACTCGCGCAGCCGGATGAGGGGCGGATTCATGTTCTCGAATGCTCATCCTACCAGATCGACCTGACTCCGGGGCTTGCCCCGAGCGTCGGCGTGCTGATGAACATTTCGCCCGATCATCTGGACCGGCACGGGACGCTGGAGAATTATGCCGCCGTCAAGGAACGGCTCGTGTCCGCGAGCAGGACCTGCGTGGTCGGCGTCGACGATGAGCTGTCGCGCGCCGCTGCCGATCGCGCCGAGGGACGGGGGCAGGAGGTGCTGCGCATCTCGACAAGGGGCCCTGTCCGTGACGGGTGCTTCTCCCGGGGATCCACGCTTGTCGTCGCTGCCGGCGGTGTTGAGACCGAGTTTGTCGACCTGTCTGGAATCGCATCGCTGCGCGGTGCGCACAATGCCCAGAATGCCGCCGCCACAGTCTGTGTCTGCCGGACGCTCGGGGTCGCGGATGAGGCGATCCGCGAGGGGGTGTGCACCTTTCCCGGACTGGCCCACCGAATGCAGGTGGTCGGCCGCAAGGAGCGGGTTCTTTTCGTCAACGACAGCAAGGCGACCAACGCCGATGCGGCCGAAAGGGCGCTTGCAAGCTACGAGCGCATCTACTGGATCGCGGGCGGCAAGGCCAAGGCCGGTGGCATCGCGCCGCTTCGTCCCTGGTTCGGGCGTATCGCCAAGGCCTACCTCATCGGAGAGGCCGCGCGGGAGTTCTCGGACACGCTCGGCTCCGAAGTCGAGCATGTGGTCTGCGGAACGCTCGAGGCCGCCGTCGCCCGGGCCGCACGGGACGCCGCTGAGGACAGTCACGAGGAGCCGGTGGTGCTTCTGTCTCCGGCCTGCGCCTCGTTCGACCAGTTTGCCAATTTCGAGGTTCGCGGCGAGGCTTTCGCCGACGAGGTCCTGAAAATCACCGGACACGCGCCGGGACAGGAGGTCGCCTGATGGTCAGCCGTGCAGATCGCAGCCCGTTCGCCGAGTGGCTCTGGACCGTCGACCGTTATCTGGTTGCCGGCTTTGTCGTGCTCATGGTTGGCGGCATCGTGCTGTCCTTCGCAGCCAGCCCGGCCGTGGCCGAGCGGCTCGATATCGACAGCTACCACTTCATCAAGCGTCAGGCGCTGTTTCTGATCCCGGCGCTGGTCGTCATGTTCGGCGTGTCGGCGCTCAGCCCGAGGCTTGTGCGGCGCGTGGCGCTTGCGGTCTTCGTGCTGTCTCTCGTGATGATGGTGGCGACGCTGTTCCTCGGCGTCGAGGCCAAGGGATCGCGGCGCTGGATCAGCTTCGTCGGCTTGACGGTGCAGCCTTCGGAGTTCCTGAAGCCCGCCCTGATCGTCCTGTCGGCATTCCTGCTCTCGGAGGCCGGGCGCCGGCCGGACGTGCCGGGCACGCTGTTCTCGATCCTGCTCTTCATCATGTCCGCGGCGCTGCTCATCGCTCAGCCCGACTTCGGCCAGACGATGCTTCTGACCATCGTGTTCGGCGCCCTTCTGTTTCTCAACGGCCTGCCGTGGGTGGCCATCGTGCCGATCGGGGTTCTCGGCGTCGGCGGCCTGGTTTCCGCCTACCTGATGCTTCCGCACGTGCAAAGCCGTGTCGATCGGTTTCTCGACCCGGGTTCGGGCGACACGTTCAACGTCGACCGCGCGATCGAGGCCTTCGTCTCGGGAAGCTGGTTCGGGCGCGGCCCCGGCGAGGGCACCATCAAGCGGGTGCTGCCGGAAAGCCATACCGATTTCATCTTCGCGGTTGCGGCGGAGGAGTTCGGTATCGTCATGTGTCTTCTGCTCGTTCTGGTGTTCGGTTTCGTGGTGCTGCGCGGCCTGTCTCACGCTGCGCGCGAGGAGGATCCTTTCTCGCGTCTCGCGATCGCGGGACTCATGATCCTCTTCGGCATCCAGGCCTGCATCAACATGGCGGTGAACCTGAACCTGATGCCGGCGAAGGGCATGACGTTGCCCTTCATTTCCTATGGCGGCTCGTCGCTTCTCGCGTCCGCGCTGTCCATGGGCTTCGTGCTCGCGTTGACGCGCCGGCGACCGCAGGCGTCCCGCCATGACAGTGTGATCGTCTCGCGCCTGTCCCCCTCCAGTCTGGCGTGAGGCGGACATGGGACTGACCTTTCTTCTGACCGCAGGCGGAACGGGCGGGCATCTGTTTCCCGCGCAGGCGCTGGCAAGCGAACTGATGCGCCGTGGCCATGCGGTCGAACTTGCGACCGACCACCGTGTCGGCGAAATCGGACGTGATTTCCCCGCACGCAAGATGCACGTGATCGCCTCTGCGACCCTTGCGGGCCGCTCGCCCCTGGCGCTCGCGCGAACGGCCTGGAAGCTCGGGCGCGGAACCCTGCAGGCCCGCGCGTTGCTCAAGTCCCTCAGGCCCGACACGGTCGTCGGCTTTGGCGGATATCCGACATTCCCGCCGATGCTGGCTGCCTGGCTGACCGGTACCCCCAGTGTGCTGCATGAGGCAAATGCAGTGATGGGGCGTGCGAACCGGATGCTCGCGGCGCGCGCGACGGCCATCGCGACGAGCTTTCCCCTTGCGGGCGGAACCGATCCCGCCCTGGCCTCGCGGACGGTGCGCACCGGAAATCCCGTGCGCGACGCGGTGATCGCCGCGGCGGCTCCTTATCGGGAGCCTCAGCCGGAAGGCCGGTTCGACCTGCTCGTGTTCGGGGGGTCGCAGGGTGCGCGCTTCTTCTCCGAGGTGCTTCCTGAAGCGCTGCAGTGTCTGGAAGGGCATCTGCGCCGGCGGGTGCGGCTCGTACAGCAGTGCCGGCCGGAAGATCTGGACCGGGTGAAAGCAGCCTACGACGCGCTCGGACTGGAAGCCGAGCTTGCCCCATTCTTCCCCGACATGCCGAAACGCATTGCCGACGCTCATCTCGTCGTGTGCCGCTCGGGTGCGTCGAGCGTGTCGGAACTGTCCGTGATCGGCCGTCCCTCGATCCTGGTGCCGCTTCCCCATGCGCTCGACAACGACCAGGGACGCAACGCGGAAGTGCTGGCGGAGGCAGGCGGCGCCTGGCCGATTGCCCAGAAGGACCTGGATGGTCCCGCTCTTGCCGAGCGGATTATCGATCTCATGAACGCGCCGGCCCGGCTGGCGAAGGCGGCTGCCGCCGCGCGGGACGTCGGACGCCCCGACGCGGTGCGCAGGCTTGCCGATCTTGTTGAACATGTCGCCTCGCGCCGCCCGGTTTCGGCGCTCGCGCAGGGCGACCAGAGTGAGGAAACTCCATCATGAAGATGCCCCAGGACATCGGCCCCGTTCATTTCGTCGGGATCGGCGGTATCGGGATGAGCGGCATCGCCGAGGTGCTGCACATGCTTGGCTACACGGTGAAGGGCTCGGACCTCAGCGAGAGTGCCAACGTCAAGCGCCTGCGGGAAAAGGGCATCGAGGTTGCGATCGGTCATCGGGCGGAAAACCTCGAGGACGCCCGCGTGGTCGTGGTCTCCTCTGCCATCAAGCGCGACAATCCCGAACTCGTCGCCGCGCGGGAGCGGTTCCTTCCGGTGGTGCGACGGGCCGAGATGCTCGCCGAGCTGATGCGCTTCAAGCAGGCGATCGCGATCGGCGGCACCCACGGAAAAACAACGACGACTTCGCTGATTTCCGCCCTGCTGGATGCCGGCGGCTTCGATCCGACGGTCATCAATGGCGGCATCATCAACGCCTATGGCACCAATGCCCGCATGGGACAGGGCGACTGGATGGTGGTGGAGGCGGATGAATCCGACGGTACCTTCGTCAAGCTGCCGGCCGACATTGCCGTGGTCACGAACGTCGATCCCGAGCATCTCGATCACTACGGAAGTTTCGACGGCGTGCGTGACGCCTTCCTTCAGTTCGTGGAGAATGTCCCCTTCTACGGCTTTGCCGTGATGTGCCTCGATCATCCGGAAGTCCAGACCATGGTCGGACGCATCGAGGATCGCCAGATCATCACCTATGGTGAGAACCGGCAGGCGGACGTGCGCATCTACGACATGGCGGCGCGCAACGGCGAGACGGTGTTTTCCCTCGAGCTTCGCGATCGGGTCGCGGGCACGAGCGAGGTGATCGAGGAGCTCAGCCTGCCCATGCCGGGCCGGCACAACGTGTCGAATGCCACGGCGGCGGTGGCGGTTGCGTGGAAGCTCGGCATCAAGGCAGACGAGATCCGCCAGGGGCTCTCCGGCTTCCGTGGGGTGAAGCGACGCTTCTCCCTGACCGGGACGGCCGGCGGCGTCCGCGTCTATGACGACTATGCCCACCACCCGGTCGAGATCCGCGCCGTCCTCGGCGCCGCGCGCAGCGTTTGTCCCGGCTCTGTCGTCGCCGTGGTTCAGCCGCATCGCTACACCCGGCTGGAGAGCCTGTTCGACGAGTTCTGTGCCTGCTTCAACGATGCCGACCACGTCATCTGCGCGCCGGTCTATGCGGCCGGGGAAAGCCCGCGTGAAGGCATCGACCATGTTGCTCTTGCGAATGGCATTCGCGCCAGCGGCCATCGCTCCGTTCACGTGATCGGCGGCGAGGACGAGCTTGCCGCAACTGTCGCCAAGGTCGCCGGGGACGGCGACTACGTCGTATGTCTGGGCGCGGGAAGCATTTCGCAGTGGGCGGCGGCCCTTCCCGAGGCGCTGGAACGCGTCCGCGCTGGGGAGGAAGCATGAGCGGGGCCGATCTCATTGCGGCGCATGGTTTGGACCGGATCGGCCTGAAAGGACGCCTGAGCGCCGACCAGCCGTTGTCCTCGGTCACCTGGTTTCGTGTCGGTGGGCCTGCGGAGCTGCTTTTCCAGCCGGCCGACGTCGAGGATCTCGCACTGTTCCTCCGGCATCTTCCGGAAGCTGTCCCGGTGCTGCCGATCGGACTGGGATCGAACCTTCTGGTACGCGACGGCGGCCTTGAGGGCGTCGTCGTCAGGCTGTCCGCGCGCGGGTTCGGGGCAATTTCGGTCGAGGGCGAGACGATGCGCGTCGGGGCGGCCGTTCCGGACAAGCGGCTCGCGGAAGCCGCCGCCGAGGCCGGTCTTGGAGGTTTCGCGTTCTATGCGGGTATTCCCGGTGGCATCGGCGGTGCCTTGCGCATGAACGCAGGCGCCCACGGGGCGGAGACCGTCGAGGTGGTGCGGGAACTGCAGGCCGTGACGCGCAAGGGCGAGATCTTGCGGATGCCGGCATCGGACATGGGGTACAGCTATCGCCACAGTGCGGCGCCCCACGACATGATTTTCACGGAAGCGGTGTTCGCCGGCGAGCCTCGTGAGCGCGAACGTATCCGGGCCGAGATGGATGCCGTCAACGAGCATCGCGAGAAGGCGCAGCCGATCCGCGAGAAGACCGGGGGTTCCACCTTCAAGAATCCCCCTGGCCATTCGGCCTGGAAGCTGATCGACGAAGCCGGGTGTCGCGGCCTTCAGATCGGAGGCGCGCGCATGTCCGACATGCATTGCAACTTCATGATCAACACTGGCGAGGCGAGCGCCGAGGACCTGGAGCGCCTGGGGGAGACGGTTCGTGCCCGCGTGCTCGATACGTCGGGTATCTCACTTGAGTGGGAAATCAAGCGTCTCGGGCGGTTCGCCACCGGGGCCGGGATCGAGCCGTTTCTGGGTGCCGCCGGCGGTGCCGCGAGCAAGGAGAGCGCCAGCCATGGCTGATGGGAAGCACGTCGCCGTCCTGATGGGAGGATGGTCCGCGGAACGGCCCGTGAGCCTGAAGACGGGCGAGGCCTGCGCGAAGGCGCTCGAGCGGGCGGGCTACAAGGTTACCTGCGTCGATGTGGATCGGAACGTGGCCGCGGTTCTGTCAGACCTGAGGCCGGACGTCGCCTTCAACGCCCTGCACGGCCCGCATGGTGAGGACGGGTGTATCCAGGGCGTTCTGGAAATCCTGGGGATTGCCTATACGCATTCGGGTGTCGCGGCCTCGGCGCTTGCCATGGACAAGGGCAAGGCAAAGGCCGTGATGAAGGCCGCCGGGATTCCCGTTGCCGAGCACAAGGTGCTGCACCGGCTCGAGGCCGCGCGCGCACACGCCCTCAAGCCGCCCTATGTCGCCAAGCCCGTGTGTGAAGGCTCGTCCTTCGGCGTGCTCATCGTGCAGGAGGGGACGGAGCACCCGCCCCAGGAGCTCTTTCGCGACGACTGGCCCTATGGCGACATGGTGATGGTGGAACGCTACATCCCGGGTCGGGAACTGACCTGCGCGGTGATGGAGGACGTTGCGCTTGGTGTCATCGAAGTGATGCCAAAGGGTCACGGTTTCTACGATTTTGACGCGAAATACGCGCCCGGAGGCTCGCAGCACATCCTTCCGGCCGAAATTTCACCATTTGTTTACCAAGAAGTACAGAAACTTAGTCTCAAGGCGCATCGCGCGCTCGGTTGCAAGGGTGTGACACGAGCGGATTTCAGGTTCGACGAACAGCCGTCCGGGCGCGGAGAACTGATCTGCCTTGAGGTGAACACCCAACCCGGAATGACCGAAACATCGCTCGTGCCTGAACTCGCGGCGCACGCCGGTCATTCCTTCGAAGAGCTGACAAGCTGGATCGTGGAGAACGCAAGTTGCGGACGTTGAAGGCAAAACGGGAAGAGGACATGGTCCTGCCGATCGAGGCGGCGCTCGCGCCGCGCGGTCGTGGCGTGCCCCGTTTGCACCGTCGCCCCCTGTGGCGCGCGGCCGGAATTCTTCAGGACCTGCCGCGCTGGACGGGCACCGCCGGCGCGCTCGCGTTCCTGTCCGCGACGATCCTTTACGGCGTCGCGGTCGGCGGCTACGGCCGCATGGTTAGCGAATCACTTACGTCCGCCGCCGGCTTCGAAATTGCGAAAGTCGAACTCTCGGGTCAGAAGGAGACCAGCGAGTTCGAGATCCTCGAGGCTCTCGAGATTCAGCAGGGAACGTCGCTGGCCCTCTTCGACGCTGCTGCGGCGCGTGATCGGCTGGAGCGGATCGCCTGGGTCGATGACGTCTCGGTCCAGAAGTTTTACCCCAACACGCTTCGTGTGAAGATCGGCGAGCGCGAGGCCTATGCGCTCTGGCAGCGCGGTGACCGCCTTTCCGTCATCGACGGCAAGGGACAGGTCATCAGCGATGACGTCGATGGGCGCTACGCCAATCTTCTGATGCTGATCGGCCATGGTGCCCAGACCCGGGGCCAGGAGATCATCGACGATCTCGATGCGATGCCGGAGTTGCGCTCGAGGGTGCGGGCCGCCCGGCTGGTCTCCGACCGGCGCTGGGACCTCGTTCTCGACAACGGCATCGCCGTGCGTCTTCCCGAAGACAATGTGAAGACCGCTCTTGCCGACCTGATGGAAATGGATGCGAAGAACGGTCTGCTCACCCGTGACATCACGGTTGTGGACCTGCGTCTCCCTGATCGCCTGATCGTGCGTCTGACGGACGAGGCGGCAATGCGGCGCAAGGCCGGTGCGAGCGCGTTTGGGACACGCCGCCGGGGAGGGGCCGACACATGACCCGTCGCAACGCCCCGATCTATCTGCCACGGATGCGCCCGCTGCCCGCACGCCGGGCTGTTGTCGTCTCGGTGCTCGACATCGGTTCGACCAAGGTGTGCTGCCTGATCGCCAAGCTGAGCCCGCGCACGGACGATTGCGTGCTGCCCGGGCGCACGCATTCCATCGAGGTTCTGGGCTACGGCTACCAGCGTTCGCGCGGTCTGAAGTCCGGTGTCGTGGTGGACATGGACGAGGCGGAGCAGGCCATCCGTCTCGCGGTCGACGCGGCCGAGCGCATGGCCGGTGTCACGGTGGAGTCGCTCATCACCAACGTGACCTGCGGACGGTTGCATTCGGAAATCATCACCGCCACCGTGGGCCTTGCCGGCGACGACGTGTGCGAGGCCGATATCCAGCGCGTTCTCGCCGCCGGAAGCGCCCATACGGTCGCAGAGGGCCGGGCGGTCATGCATGCGCTGCCAATCGCCTACACGCTCGACGGAAATCGCGGGATGCGCGATCCGCGCGGAATGCTGGGCGAGCGGCTTGGCGTCGACATGCAGGTGGTCACGGCCGAGATCGCGCCGGTGCGCAATCTCGAGCTTTGCATCAACCGCGGACACCTGGCCGTCGAGACGATGGTTGCAACGCCCTTCGCAAGCGGTCTTTCGACGCTCGTGGAAGACGAGACGGAACTCGGTGTCGCCTGTGTCGACATGGGCGGTGGCACGACGACCATTTCGGTCTTCGTGGAAGGCCAGATGGTGCATGCGGATGCGATCGCCGTCGGTGGCCACCATGTGACGATGGACATTGCGCGCGCGCTCTCCACCCGGCTGGTGGACGCGGAGCGCATTAAGACGCTTCAGGGCTCCGCGCTTCCGTCGCAGTCGGACGAGCGCGACATGATCTCGGTGCCACCGGTGGACGCGGAAAGCGATCTGCCCCGTCAGGTGTCGCGAGCCGCGCTGACGCGCGTCGTCGTGCCGCGTGTCGAGGAAATTCTGGAACTGGTGCGCGACAGGCTCGCCGCCTCCGGCTTTGCCGGGCGGGTTGGCAAGCGGATCGTGCTGACGGGCGGCGCAAGCCAGCTCACGGGACTGACCGAGGTCGCGCGGCGCGTCCTCGGCCGACAGGTCCGGCTCGGGCGCCCGCTGGGTGTCGCCGGACTTCCGGAGGCGGCCAAGGGGCCGGCCTTCGCCGCGGCGGTGGGCCTGCTGATCTATCCGCAGGTCGCCCAGGTGGAACAATTCGAACCGCGCAACATCGCGTCGCGCTGGTCGTTCGGATCCAGCACGCTGGCCAGGGTCGGCAACTGGATTCGGGATAGTTTCTGAGGCGGGAAACTGCCTCGGGAAGCGCCGCCGACGCACACGGTGGCGCATGACGAGGGAACCAAAGGTTTGTCGGACGGGCAGAAGGACGTCCAAGGGGTCGCGAGGATACCATGACCATCAATCTGAAAATGCCTGATCTCCAGGAGCTGAGGCCGAGGATTACGGTCTTCGGAGTTGGCGGTGCCGGAGGCAACGCCGTAAACAACATGATCCAGGCCGGTCTGCAGGGCTGCGACTTTGTCGTTGCCAACACGGACGCGCAGGCGCTTGCCAGCAATCACGCCGAGCGCGTGGTGCAGATGGGCGTTGCCGTGACCGAGGGCCTGGGTGCCGGGTCGCAGCCCGATGTGGGCGCGGCGGCGGCCGAAGAGGTCATCGACGAGATCAATGACCACCTGTCGGGTTCGCACATGGTGTTCATCACCGCCGGCATGGGTGGCGGAACCGGCACCGGCGCCGCTCCCGTGATTGCCCGCGCCGCGCGCGAGATGGGCATTCTCACGGTGGGTGTCGTCACCAAGCCGTTCCAGTTCGAGGGTGCCCGGCGCATGCGCATTGCCGACTCCGGCATCACCGAGCTGCAGAAGGAAGTCGACACGCTGATCGTCATTCCGAACCAGAACCTGTTCCGGATCGCGAATGCGCAGACGACGTTTGCCGATGCCTTCGCCATGGCCGACCAGGTGCTCTATTCGGGTGTCGCCTGCATCACCGACCTGATGGTGAAGGAAGGTCTCATCAACCTCGACTTCGCCGATGTCCGCTCGATCATGCGCGGCATGGGCAAGGCGATGATGGGCACGGGCGAAGCGTCCGGCGACAAGCGTGCCATGCAGGCCGCGGAAGCCGCGATCGCCAATCCGCTGCTCGACGAGACCTCGATGAAGGGGGCTCGCGGCCTGCTCATCTCGATCACGGGCGGCAACGATCTGACCCTGTTCGAGCTGGACGAGGCGGCGACCCGTATTCGCGAGGAAGTCGATTCCGACGCCAACATCATTCTCGGCGCGACATTCGACGAGAGCCTGGACGGCATCATCCGCGTGTCGGTGGTGGCAACCGGTATCGACAAGGAACTGCGCGAGGACGTGTCTCCGGCCGAGGCCCGCATGGCGGAACTCACCGAGCGGCTCAAGACGGTCTCCGAGCCGGCTGCTCCGGCGGAACCGACCCGCGCGCCGCGCGCCGCGGCCCCGGCTCCCCGCCCGGCCGCTCCGGCCCCGCGTCAGGCTGCGGCCGAGCGTATCGAGCAGGAGCTTTCGATCCCCGAGCCGGTGAAGTCCTCGACCGATCCGGACGTCGAGATCGCACGTTTCTCTCCGGCTCCGGAAATGGTCGCCGACGAGGCTCCGATCGCGGATCTGGACGAGAACACGCTCTCAGCTCCGGTGGCCGAGACCCCCGAGGTCGAGCCGTATATTCCGCCGGCGGCGGAAACGGCTCCCCCCCAGCCGACGCGCATGCCGACCATCGAGGAGTTCCCGCCGGTCGCGCAGCGTGAGATGCGTGCTCATGCCCGCCCGGTCGAGGAGGAGCATCACTCGGAAGAGAAGCGTCCGATGAGCCTTCTTCGGCGGATCGCGACCGGCCTCGGCCGTCGCGAGGACGACGAGGATGAGTTCGAGGCGCCTGCGCACCATCCGCAGGCCCAGCAGCCGCAGCAGCAGGCTCCCGCTCCGCGTCAGCCCGAAGCTCCGCGCCAGGCGCCGGTCCAGCAGGCGCAGGCTCCGCGTCCGGCCCAGGCTCCGGCCATGCGCCCGGCGGCTCCGCGTCCTGCGGCCCAGGGTGCGTCGGGCCAGCTTGATCTGACCGGCCGCTCCGCGCCTCAGCAGCGCAACCTGTCGGAAGACGAGCAGCTCGAGATCCCCGCGTTCCTGCGCCGTCAGGCGAACTGACGCGGGCTGCGACCACAAACCTTCCCTCTCGCGGGCGATCCGGTTAACCACCGGATCGCCCGTTTTCTTTTGCGCCGCGAAACATCAAGGATTTCCATAGGGTTGCCCCGCCGGATTTCGTTACAGTCCGTAACAAAGCTTTATTTCTGGCCTGCCACCCCGAGACTGTATGTTCACGCCCAACATACGGAATCGCCAATCGAGCTGATTCCGCTTCCGCTTCGCCTCGCAGGTGAAGCCCCGCACGCCAGCGGGTTTTCCGACAGATGGGACATTCAGTCATGAAATCAGGTGCAGATCGGCAGACAACGCTCGCCCGGTCGGTATCCCTTGAGGGGATCGGAGTGCACTCGGGAGACCCGGCTGTCGTGACCCTGCATCCGGCGGATGCGAACACCGGCATCGTCTTTTCCGGCCACGATCCGGTGAACAAGCGGGATATCGAGATCCCCGCACATTGGCGCGCGGTCAGCGCGACTGCACTTTGCACCGTTCTCGGGGATCCGAAGGCCGGCGGTGTTTCCACCGTCGAGCACCTCATGGCCGCTCTTCGCGGTCTCGGTGTCGATAATGCCGTGATCGAGGTGGACGGCCCGGAGATGCCGATCATGGACGGCAGTTCCGCTGCCTTCGTCGAGGCCATTGACTCGGTCGGGCTGCGCCGTCTCGCGGCCGCGCGTCGCTATATCAAGATCAAGCGCACCGTGCGTGTGGATCAGGGATCCGCCTGGTGCGAGCTGCGGCCCCACAACGGCACCCGCTTCGACGTGACCATCGACTTCGACGCCGAAGTCATCGGCCGCCAGGCCATGGTCATCGACCTGACGCCGGAGACCTTCCGCGCGGAGGTGGCCCGGGCCCGCACGTTCGGGTCCGTCCAGGAGGTCGAAAAGCTCTGGGCTCTCGGCTTTGCGCTTGGTTCCTCCCTGGAGAACTCCGTCGCGATTTCCGACGGCAAGGTGCTCAACCCCGAGGGGACGCGCTGGCGTGACGAGTTCGTGCGCCACAAGATGCTGGATGCTGTCGGCGATCTTGCGCTTGCGGGCTTGCCGATCCTCGGCGCCTACCGGTCCTACAAGGGCGGACATCGCATGAACCATGCGATCCTCGTCGAGCTTTTCCAGAAGGCCGGGCCGGATGCTTTCGAGATCGTGGAAGCGGGTCTCGAGGCCGAATCGCGCAACGCAGTTCCCGGTGTGCTCCCGCAGATGGCGCTTGCCGGACACGGTGCCTCCTGAAGATTGTGAGGCGGGGCCCACGTCGGGCCAATGGGCTGACCTGCCCTCGAAAGGGCCTGCGTGTGGCCAATCCTGACGGCGGCCATAAAAAAGCGACAAATCTCACCCACATGGCGTGACGTCTGGCGGGTTTATCCGTTACAAGACGGTGCCTGAGCGTCCGGGGTTCGTGCCGTGACGCGTGGCCAGTGAGCGGTGCGACAGGACCGAGTCCAAGGAGAGCAGGCGGCTTATGGTGGGTGAGTACAGGACCGGAACCGGTAAAATGACATTCCGGACGCGGCGCGGATCGCGTGTCGCGCTGGTCGCACTCTCGGCCTTGGTGCTTTCCGCCTGTTCCTCGACCAAGGACGAGGACGAGTTCGTTGGGGACACTACTCCGCCGGCGGTGCTCTTCAATGAGGGCCTTGCCCTGCGCCAGGAAGGGCGCCTTACCGACGCTCGCACCAAGTTCGAGCAGATCGACAAGCAGCACCCCTACTCGGAGTACTCGCGCAAGGCGCTGATCAATCTTGCCTATCTGAACTACTCGCAGGGCAAGTACGCCGAGGCGATCACGTCCGCCAAGCGGTTCACGACGCTTTATCCCGGCAGTGAGGACAGCGCCTACGCGCTCTACATCATCGGTCAGTCGTACAACAAGCAGATCCCGGACGTCACGCGCGACCAGGAGATGACGCAGCGCTCTCTCGCGGCCTTCTCCGAGCTCGTGCAGCGGTATCCCGACAGCGAATATGCCGAGGATGCACGCGCCAAGATCCGTGTCGCGCACGATCAACTGGCGGGCAAGGAGATGGAAGTCGGACGCTATTATCTGAAGCGCCGGCAGTACATTGCCGCCATCAACCGCTTCAAGGTGGTTGTGACGAATTACCAGACGACCCGCCATATCGAGGAAGCGCTCTACCGTCTGACGGAAGCCTATTACGCGCTTGGCGTCATCAACGAGGCGCAGACGGCGGCGGCGGTTCTGGGGCACAATTTCCCCGACAGCCAGTGGTACAAGGATGCCTACAGCCTCCTGAAGACGGGCGGTCATTCGCCGAGCGAGGATTCTGGAAGCTGGATCAGCCGGGCATTCGAGGGTATCTCTCTCTAGGAAGAGATCCCGTCGGCCAGTCTGGCCCGACCCGTCGCTTTCGCGCATTTTGCGCTGGCTCCACACATGGTCCGGTTCCCGCTTGCATGCTCGCCACGCTTGCCATCCGCGATATCGTGCTGATCGACAGGCTCGATCTGGAGTTTGCGGACGGAATGTCCGTGCTCACTGGCGAGACCGGAGCGGGAAAGTCCATCCTTCTCGACGCCCTTAGCCTCGCGCTGGGTGGCCGTGGAGATGCCGGCCTTGTGCGAAACGGGCAGTCCCAGGGCCAGGTGACGGCCGCCTTCGACGTGCCGATGAGTCATCCGGTCCGCAAGCTTCTTGCCGACAACGACCTCGAGGCCGATGGGGATGTCATCCTGCGCCGCGTCCAGGCTGAAGACGGGCGGAGCCGGGCTTTCATCAACGATGCGCCGGTAAGCGTTGCCTTGCTGCGGCAGGTTGGAAGCCAGCTTGTCGAAATCCACGGACAGAACGACTCACGCGCCTACACCGATCCCGCCGAGCATCGCAGGCTGCTCGACATGTTCGCCGGTGCCGAAGGCGCAGCAGCGAAGGTCGCGAACGCCTATCGCGAGCTGAGGGCCGCCGAGCGCGGGCTCAGGGAGCAGGAGGAGCGGATCGAGGCGGCTCGGCGGGAAGCGGATTTCCTGCGTTCGGCTTCCGAGGAACTCGCAGCGCTCGCCCCTCAGGAGGGCGAGGAGGAGCAGCTTGCGGGGCTGCGCCATGACATGATGCAGGTGGAAAAGATCGCCACGGACCTCGGCGAGGCATTCGATACGCTGAACGGTTCCGCTTCGCCGATCTCGGAGATCGCCGCGCTTTGGCGCCGCCTTGAACGGAAAGCCGAACAGGCGCCGGGCATTCTTGGCGCGCCGGTCGGTCATCTGGCCGAAGCGCTCGACAGGCTGGAGGACGCCCGTGCAGGCCTCGAGACCGCGCTGCGCGAGAGCGAGTTCGACCCCAAGGCTCTGGAGCAGACCGAGGAGCGGCTCTTTGCCTTGCGCGCGGCGTCCCGAAAGTTCCAGGTTCAGGTTGACGAACTGCCTGAACTCCAGAAGCGATATCAGGCCGATCTTGCCGCGCTGGATGCCGGCGAGGAGGCTCTGACGGCGCTTGGGGAGGCGGTAACCAGGGCACGTGAAGCCTATGATGTGGCCGCGTCCGATCTTTCCGGACGCCGTCGCAAAGGCGCCGAGGCCCTTGAAAAGGCGGTCGCGTGCGAGTTGCCGGACCTCAAGCTTGAGCGGGCGCGTTTCATTGCCAATGTGGACAGCGATCCCGAGGCGCGGACACGTGAGGGCATCGACCAGGTCGAATTCTGGGTTCAGACCAATCCGGGAACGCGTCCGGGGCCGATGATGAAGGTTGCCTCCGGTGGCGAGCTGTCGCGTTTCCTGCTGTCACTGAAGGTCTCGCTCGCCGACAAGGGGTCGGCGCCGACCCTGGTCTTCGATGAGATCGATACGGGTGTCGGCGGCGCGGTCGCGGAAGCGATTGGGTCACGTCTTGCGCGTCTTGCGCAACGGGTCCAGGTGCTTACGGTCACCCACGCGCCGCAGGTTGCGGCACGGGCCGACGGCCATTTCCTGATTTCCAAGGAAGATACGGCCATGGACCGGGTCGCGACACGGGTAACGCGGATCGACGTGGGGCATCGGCGCGAGGAGATCGCGCGGATGCTCGCCGGAGCGACGATCACGGAAGAGGCGCGCGCCGCCGCCGATCGTCTTTTGTCGGATGCCGGTCCCCGCAACTGATCCCCATCGGCCATGCCTGTGAGGGCATGGCGCATCATCCCCAGATCGCATGGCCCGTCATCTCGCCACCGGCGGCGAATGGCCCTATCTTGCCGATCATACCCGTCCACTTCTCGAGATCTGGCGTGACATGGCCGACACGATGCTCTTTGACCGCGACCCGGAAGACCTCACCCTCGAGGAGGCCGCGGCGGAACTGGAACGGCTCGCGCGAGAAATTGCCGATCACGATCGCCGTTATCATGGAGAAGACGCTCCGAGCATTTCCGACGCGGAGTATGACGCTCTCAAACGCCGCAACGATGCCATCGAAAAGCGTTTTCCGGATCTCGTGCGCTCGGACAGTCCGTCGCTTCGGGTGGGCAGCGCGCCGGCCGAAGGTTTCGGCAAGGTCACTCACAAGATCCCGATGCTGTCCCTCGACAACGCCTTCGAGGACGGAGATGTGCGTGAGTTCGTGGGCCGGATACGCCGGTTCCTGAAGCTCGATCCGCTCCAGGGAGCGATCGCGATTACCGCCGAACCCAAGATCGACGGTCTGTCGCTGTCACTGCGCTACGAAAACCGCAAGCTTGTCAGTGCCGCTACGCGCGGTGACGGCACGGTTGGAGAGAACGTTACGCGCAATGCGATGACGGTCTCCGATATTCCCGACATTCTTCCCGCGGATGCTCCGGATGTGGTTGAGGTGCGTGGCGAGGTCTACATGCGCCACGACGACTTTCAGGCGCTCAACGCGCGGATGGAAGCGCAGGGCACGAAGGTCTTCGCCAATCCCCGAAACGCTGCCGCCGGTTCGCTGCGCCAACTCAACGCGGATGTCACGCGCTCGCGCCCGCTTCGCTTTTTCGCCTACGCGTGGGGCGAGCTCAGCGAAACGCCGTGCGAGACGCAGTACGACATGGTGCAGATGCTCGGGAAATGGGGATTTTCGGTCAACCCGCGCATGAAGCGATGCGAGAGTGTCGAGGAACTTCTCGAGGTTTACCACGGCATCGAGGAGGAGCGGGCGCTGCTGGACTATGACATCGACGGGATCGTCTACAAGGTCGACAGGCTCGACCTTCAGCAGCGGCTGGGGTTCGTGTCGCGGGCCCCACGCTGGGCAATCGCGCACAAGTTTCCCGCAGAGCAGGCCTTCACCGTCCTCAATGCCATTGAAATCCAGGTCGGCCGTACCGGAGCGCTGACGCCTGTGGCCAAGCTGGAGCCCGTAACGGTGGGGGGCGTGGTCGTCTCCAATGCAACGCTCCACAACGAGGACTACATCAAGGGGATCGGCCAGGACGGCGAACCGATCCGCGAAGGCAAGGACATTCGCGTCGGCGATACGGTGCGCATCCAGCGTGCCGGCGACGTGATTCCCCAGATCGTCGATGTGGATCTCGACAAGCGACCGAAAGATTCGCTCCCGTTCGCATTTCCAACGGAATGCCCGGCCTGTCACAGTCATGCGGTTCGCGATGTGAACCCCACGAGCGGACGCACGGACGCCGTACGTCGCTGCACCGGCGGTCTCGTGTGCCCGGCCCAGGCAAAGGAGAAGCTCAAGCATTTCGTTTCACGCCATGCCTTCGACATCGAGGGGCTTGGCGACAAGCAGGTCGAGTTTTTCTACGAGTTGCCGATGGAGGAGGGGGGCATTCGCCAGCCCGCCGACATTTTCACGATTGCGGAGCGGGACCGGGCGTCGCCGATCATCAAGCTCAGAAACCGGGACGGCTGGGGTGAAACCAGTGTGGCCAACCTCTTCGCGGCCATCGATGCGCGCCGGGAGATGCCGCTCAATCGCGTGATCTTCGCGCTCGGCATCCGTCATGTCGGTGAAGGCAATGCCAAGCTGCTCGCACGCCACTATCTCGACTGGGAGACCTTCGCCGGATCGATGAAGGCGGCGGCGGATACCGGATCCGACGCCTGGACGGAACTGGTCGGGATCGACGGTGTCGGCGTGACGGTGGCAAATGCGGTGGTCGAGTTCTTCGCCGAGGAGCACAATCGTCAAGCGGTCGATGCGCTGATGAATGAGATTTCGTCCCAGCCGATGGAGCGTGTCGAGGCGGACGCCAGTCCGGTTGCGGGCAAGACCCTGGTGTTTACCGGTACGCTCGAACAGATGAGCCGCGATGAGGCGAAGGCGCGCGCCGAGGCGATGGGGGCGAAGGTTGCCGGCTCCGTTTCCAAGAAAACCAACCTCGTGATCGCGGGGCCCGGTGCAGGTTCGAAGCTCAAGAAGGCCGAGGAGCTTGGGATCGAGGTAATTGACGAGGCAGCCTGGGTGGAGATGGCACGGGCCTTCTCGGGCTGAGATGATCCGGCCTTAAGTCTGGCATGTTTTAACATTCGGGTTATTACATAGATGCACATCTTCGGGCGTTTCTTGTCCTTTTCATAGATTCATTGCGAGGCGAGTAAGAGAATCTCAAGGTGATGGGCGCAGATATTCTCCGGGGAGGATGTTGTTATGTTCGGGGATTTGAAATCATGGTCCGTCGGTTCCTTGGCCTCCCAATCGGCCTTCGCCTGACCGCAATCTGTATCGTTCCCTTGCTGGGGCTGGTTACGGTGGCGAGCTTCGTTCTGTGGAACACCTACGGTGAAGCGCGCGACAAACGTCTTGTCGCGACAGTCGTCGATCTGGCGCCGATCGTCTCCGAACTTGTCCATGAGTTGCAGAAGGAGCGTGGAACCTCGGCCGGTTTCGTCGGCTCAAAAGGGGCATCCTTTGCCGGTGCGATCGGTGGGCAGCGCAGCGCGACCGATGCTGCCCTGAAGCGCTTTCGAACCCTCTTGCCGCCATCCGAGGGGATTCTGGCACGCGACTCCTTCGCCCGTCCGCGCAAGGCAGCCGAGCAGGCGCTGGATCGTCTCCATGAGGCGCGGCAGGGCATCGACACCTTCAGCTTCGGCGTGCCCGACGTGGCCGGCTATTACACGCCGATCATCACGGATCTTCTGAACATGGTGGCCGGGATGACCGGATACGTCGAGGACGGCCACCTGCTCCGCAGGATGCTCGCCTACAACGCCCTTCTTCAGGCCAAGGAGAGGGCGGGGATCGAGCGAGCAATGGGTGCCGCAGGCTTTGGAGCAGGAACCTTCGCGCAGCCGGTCTATCGGAATTTCGTGCGGCTCGGCGCGATGCAGGACGTGTATCTGGGAACCTTCCGTGCGAACGCGTCGCCCGAAGTGATTGCAACCTTTGAAACGCAGCTTTCCGGCGCGGTCGAGGAGGATGTGGCAAAGCTGCGGGAGATCGCTTACGCAGCCCCCTTCGGGGGCGATGTGTCCCAGGTGTCCGGTGCGACATGGTTCAAGACCAGCACGCGGCGTATCGATGCGATGAAGAACGTCGAGGATGTTCTGGCCGCCGATGTCCTGGCGGTGGCGGATACAGGCGCTTCGCGGGCCTGGACAAGCGTGATCGAGCTTTCCTTGGCGTTGTTCGCAGCAGTGGCCGTGACGCTTGGCCTTTGCACGGTCGTCTACCGGTCCATCGTGCCGCCGCTTGGTGAAATGGTCGCGCTCATTCGCCGTCTCGCGGCCAATGACACCGCGATCGAGATTTCCCATACCGAGCGGAAAGACGAAATCGGCGCCATCGCCGGCGCGGTCGCGATCCTGCGTGAGAATGCCGTGGAGCGGATCGGACTGGAGAAGCGCCTGCAGCAGGAACGTCTGCGTGAGCGCGACCGCCAGTCGGAAATGGAGGCCATGGTCCGCCGGTTCCGTGAAAGCGTGTCCACGACGCTTGGCAGTGCCGGGAACCAGGCAAGCGAAATGCGCAGTTCCGCGGAAACGCTCGCAACCGGTGCCGGGCAGGCTGCGAATGATGCCGGCTCCGCGTCTCACGCAACCGGTACGGCCACGTCGAACATCCAGGTGGTTGCAACTGCGGCTGAAGAACTGTCCGCCTCTGTGGCGGAAATCGCGGGCCAGACGAGCCGGGCGAGAGACCTCATGGTCGAGGCGACGGAACGCACGAGCGCGACCAGCCAGGATGTTGCAACGCTTTCCGCTGCCGCCGAGCAGATCGGCACCGTCATGGGGCTGATCCGGGAGATCGCCAACCAGACCAACCTTCTGGCTCTCAATGCCACCATCGAGGCGGCTCGTGCCGGCGAGGCCGGGCGGGGCTTTGCGGTTGTTGCGGCAGAGGTGAAGGAACTTGCCGGCCAGACCGCGAAGGCGACCGAGGATATCGCCGAGCAGATTTCCGGTATCCAGAACTCGACCCATCGCACGGTCGAGTCGATTTCCGGCATTTCGGCCGCGATGGCCGACGTACGAGAACTGACGACGGCGATTGCCGGCGCGGTTGAGCAGCAGCGCATGGCGACCCGTGAAATCGCCAACTCCGCGGCGGCCGCTTCCGGCGGCACGGAAACAGCGTCACGAGACGTCGGCTCCGTGAGCGAGGCAATCGAACGCACGGCGAGCTTCGCCAATGACGTGAACTCGGTCTCGGCCGGTCTCGCGGAGATCACCTTCCAGCTCACCCGCGAGGTCGAGGGGTTCCTGGACGATGTCGGTTCCGATCTCGAGGCGCGGCGCAAGGCCGTGCGCGAGCAGATGCGCGAGGCGGTGATCGTGACGTCTCTTGGCCGTCGTTACCAGGCCATGCTCGTCGAGGTTCAGGCCGGTGACGTGGTGGTGTCGTCGCCTGCCGCCATCGAGACGGGGCAGCGCGTCAGCCTCCAGCTGGCCAGCGGCGAGGTGCTGAGCGGCATGCTCGGCAGCGAAGGCACCGGCCGCTACCGGTTCGCCGCCGAGGGCGCTCTGAAGGACCTTCAGGAGATGATCGCCGCCTGAGAAAGGCGGGAGGGCGGATCCATCCGAACAGGCGGAGGGGGCGTGCCCCCTCCAAAGCCGGTGTCATGCTGCTATATTGGTCCAAAGAGAGAACGGATTCGCGCGAGGCCGCGCATCCTCCCCCCGGACAGCAAGACACGAGAATTCATGGCCGATCCCCGCGCTGACAGAAACCTGACCGCTCCGACCGTTCCTTCCGGCGGGAGCGGAATCGCGGCTCGGGCGCGCGCGGCCATGGCGCGGCCTGTCGGGGCGACGCCTTATCTCGACGGACTCAATCCGGAACAGCGTGATGCGGTGGAGACCCTTGACGGGCCGGTGCTCGTGCTTGCCGGCGCGGGAACCGGCAAGACCAAGGTCCTGACGACGCGTATCGCACATATCCTGGCGACCCGGCGAGCTTTCCCGAGCCAGATCCTTGCCGTGACCTTCACGAACAAGGCCGCGCGGGAAATGAAGGAGCGTATCGAGCGTCTCATCGGCGACAGCGCCGAGGGGATGCCCTGGCTCGGCACGTTCCATTCCATCTGCGTGAAGATCCTGCGTCGTCATGCGGAACTGGTCGGTCTGCAGTCCGGGTTCTCGATTCTGGATACCGACGACCAGCTTCGTCTCATCAAGCAGATCATTCAGGCGGAGGGCCTGGACGACAAGCGGTGGACGGCCAGGACCTTCGCGAGCCTGATGGACGGATGGAAGAACCGCGGGCTTACGCCGGACCAGGTGTCGGAGGGCGAGGCGCGCAGCTTCGGAAACGGGCGGGGGCGTGAACTCTACGCGCTGTATCAGGAGCGTCTGTCCATCCTGAACGCCTGCGACTTCGGTGATCTGCTGCTGCATGTCATCACGCTGTTCCGCAATCATCCGGACGTCCTGAAGGACTACCAGCGGCGCTTTGCCTTCATGCTGGTGGATGAGTATCAGGACACGAACATTGCCCAGTATCTGTTTCTGCGGCTTCTTGCCCAGGGCAATGCGAACATTTGTTGCGTGGGGGACGACGATCAGTCGATCTATGGTTGGCGCGGTGCCGAGGTCGACAATATCCTCCGCTTCGATCATGATTTCCCCGGTGCAAAGGTGATCCGCCTGGAGCGGAACTACCGCTCCACGAGCCACATCCTTGCGGCGGCCTCGCACCTGATCGCCCACAACGAAGGGCGCCTCGGCAAGACACTGTTCACGGACCTCGCCGACGAAGGCGAGGACGAGCGCGTCAGCGTTGCAGCCGTCTGGGACTCCGAGGAGGAGGCGCGTGCGATCGGAGAAGAGATCGAGGCGCTGCAGGCCAAGGGGCACAGTCTCGACCAGATGGCGATCCTGGTTCGCGCTTCTTTCCAGATGCGAGAGTTCGAGGACCGTTTCGTCACGCTTGGCGTGAACTATCGGGTCGTCGGCGGTCCACGTTTCTATGAGCGCATGGAGATCCGCGACGCGCTCGCGTATTTCCGCTGCGTGGTGCAGCCGGCCGACGACCTTGCCTTCGAGCGTATCGTCAACACGCCCAAGCGGGGCCTTGGCGAGGCAAGCCTCAAGCTGGTTCACGCCTATGCGCGGGCGAACCGCATTCCGCTCATGCAGGCGGCGTCAGATCTCTGTCAGACCGAGGAACTGAGGCCAAAGGCGCGCACCTCGCTGAAATCACTGCTGGTCGACTTCGACCGCTGGCGCGATCAGCTTGAGCGCATGTCGCACACGGATCTGGCCGAAGTCATTCTGGACGAAAGCGGCTACACCGAGATGTGGCGTGCCGACAGGTCGGCGGAAGCGCCGGGCCGGCTCGACAACCTGAAGGAACTCATCCGGTCGATGGACGAGTTCGAATCCATGGCCGGTTTCCTTGAGCATGTTTCGCTTGTCATGGACCGGGATGCGGATGGCTCCGGCGAGGCGGTGTCGCTGATGACACTGCATTCGGCCAAGGGACTGGAGTTCGACACGGTCTTCCTCCCCGGGTGGGAGGAGGGGCTGTTTCCGCATCAACGCGCGCTGGACGAGTCGGGCCGGGCCGGGCTGGAAGAGGAACGGCGTCTCGCCTATGTCGGGATCACCCGCGCAAGACGGCGGGCCAAGATCTGGTTCGCTTCCAACCGCCGGATCCACGGAAGCTGGCAGTCCAGCATCCCTTCGCGTTTCCTTGACGAACTGCCGGCGGAGCATGTGGACGTGCTCGAGGCGCCGCGTACCTATGGCGGATATGGTGGCGGAGGCGGATATGGTGCCAGTCGGTTCGATACGCGCGATCCTTTCCAGTCGAGCTATTCCACGCCGGGCTGGCAGCGTGCACAGCGTGCATCCGCCTCCGGTGGCGGGTTTGGTGCGAAAGGCCAGCGGCGGGCTGGAAGCGGCGGACCGCGCACGATCGAGGGTGAGCTTGTCGTGAAATCCGTTGCCGACGAGCCGTCCGGCTTCGTTACCGGCGAGCGCGTCTTTCACCTGAAGTTCGGATACGGCGAGATTGTCGCGATCGAAGGCAACAAGCTCACTGTTCAGTTCGAGAAGGCCGGGCGGAAGAAGGTTCTGGACGGCTTCGTGGAGCGGCACTGACGTGCTGCCTGGGCCGCGTGCGGCAATCTGTCCGGACCCGCGCGGAAGCTATCGGTGAATCAGGAATACGCAATGACCGTTGCCGCAGGTGCGGCGGAGGGCTATAGCCGGGCGGTTCCAATGTCCGCACCGGAGTTTTCATGTCGACCATTCGCGTCCGCATCACCGCCGAGGAAATCGAGGCCAAGCGCATCTACGAGCTTCTGGCACGGGATTTCGAGGATGACGGCAATCCGGTCACGGTGTTCGAGTCGTCCGCCGACGGCCTGCAATGGACGGCGGAAATTCTTCTCTTCGAGATGACGCCGGACGAGGCCACGGATCTGGTGCGCGATCGTCTCGGCGCGGATGCCTTTGCTGCTCCGATGGAAGCGGTCGAACTCGATGACATCAACTGGGTGGAGAAGAGCCTGGAGGGATTGGCACCCGTTGTCGCGGGGCGCTTTTTCGTTCACGGCTCGCACGACCGGTATCGGCGCCCGTTTCATGGCATTTCCATGGAGATCGAGGCGGCGCTTGCCTTCGGCACGGGCCATCATGGCACCACGTCGGGCTGTCTGGCGGAGCTTGATCGCCTGCTGACGCGCCGGCGTTATCGCAAGATGTTGGATCTTGGGACCGGCACCGGCGTTCTCGCCATTGCCCTTGCGCGGACAAGCCGCCAGAAGATCCTGGCCTCGGACATCGATCCGGTCGCAACGCTCACGGCGAAGGCCAACGCGATCCAGAACCTTGCAGGTCCCTTCGTCAAGTGCGTGACCGCCGCGGGGGTCGAGGCGCGTGTTTTCGCCGAGGACGGTCCTTTCGACCTCGTGGTCGCGAACATCCTGGCCCGGCCGCTCATGCAGATGGCCAAGGGATTGGGCGCCTGCATGGCACGCGATGCCACCCTGGTGCTTTCCGGCCTGCGGATAGAGGACGGCCCGCGCATTATCTTTGCCTATGGTACGCAGGGTTTCCGGCTGGCAAGGCGGGGGGAGCGCGACGGTTGGCTGACCCTCACCTTCGTCAGGGGACGACACAAGGCCTGACGGGGGACAGGATCGGCTCTGTCGCAGGACATTCCGACAGTTTGAGTGTCAAAAGCAAAAGGCCCCGTCGGATCCCGGCGGGGCCTTTTCTTGCGCGGTATGCCCCCGCGCCAGGTGTCGTGCCGCTCAGAAGGAGGCGGTCATGCTGCCCTGACGCTCCAGATCGGCGCGATCATACCCATAGGCCGTGAGCGTCGCATCATCGAGCGAAAGAAGGTAGCCGTTGACATACCGGCGAGCCTGACGCTCGCGGGCGGCGACCATGGAATCCAGCGCCTTGCGGAACAGGCTCTTGGTGGAGCCATGGGATACGCCGGCGACATTGGTGGTGAAAGTGGCAGTGGCCATGTTCATTACTCCGGTTCGAGGTCTCTTCTACAGAGCTTCCTCCCTCAAACTCTCGAGAATGAATATGGGATGATGTCCGCCATTCGAAAAGCGCTATAAGTGCATGGCAGCGCTGCGATTGCTGCATGTGCGAATTGATATTTCGCACTGCGGCATTCAGTTTCTGTGCAGGCTGCACAGGAGTTGTGCGTCGTTTGCCTGCCTTAAGGGCAAGAGGCCTGTTCGGAGCGCACGGCGCTCTTTTCTCCGCAAGGGTTTCCCGGTAGCGTCTGCGCCATGTTTCAAAGCTTCGACTCCCCGATCGACCCGACCGTGGGACCCGCGCGTTGCGCGGCCCTGCGTCAAGAACTGGCCCGGCGTGGCCTCGATGGCTTCATCGTGCCGCGTGCGGACGCGCATCAGGGCGAATATGTTCCCCCGAGCGATGCGCGTTTGCAGTGGCTGACCGGGTTTGCCGGGTCCGCCGGGGTCGCGGTGGTTCTGGATGAGGACGCGGCGATCTTCGTCGACGGCCGCTACACCATACAGGTGCGCGAGCAGGTCGACACGGATGTGTTCAAGCCGATGCATCTGGTCGAAACGCCGGTTTCAAAATGGCTTCGCGAGACCCTCAAGCCTGGAATGCGCGTCGGTTTCGATCCGATGCTTCACACCGTGAATGGAGCAGGACGGCTGAAAGCCGCGTGCACCGAGGCCGGCGCGGAGTTGGTCGCACTCGGCGACAATCCCCTGGATGCCGTGTGGGAGGACCGTCCCAAGCCGCCGACCGGCCAGGTTGCGATCCATCCGCGCGCGCTTGCCGGCGAGGCGGCGGGGGACAAGATTGCGCGTATCGCCGGGGAGGTGACCGGGGCTAAGGCCGATGCGGTCATCCTGACACAGCCGGATTCGATCGCATGGCTCTTCAATATTCGCGGCAGCGATGTCCAGCATACGCCGCTTCCGCTGTCCTTCGCCCTGGTGCCGGGATCAGGGCGTGCCAGGATCTTCATCGATGCGCGGAAGCTGTCCGGCTCCACTCGAGACCATTTGGGTGAATTCGCCGACATCGAGGAGCCTGATGTCCTTCTTCCCGCGCTGACCGCCCTTGGTGGAGAAGGAGCGGTGGTCCTGCTCGACCCGGACTGGACGGCGGTTGCCCTTGCCGAGGCGGTGACGGACGCCGGGGGGCGCGTGGTGCACGGTCCGGATCCGGTTATCCTGCCGAAGGCGATCAAGAACGCGACTGAAATTTCCGGCGCCCGTGCGGCTCACCTGCGCGACGGCGTGGCATTCTGCCGGTTTCTGGCCTGGTTTGATCAGGCCATCCAGGAAGACAAGCTCGACGAGATCACGGTTGCCGAGCAGCTTGAAGCCTTCCGCATGAAGACGGGGCGGCTGCGCGATATCTCCTTCGATACGATTTCGGCCGCGGGACCGAACGCGGCGATCCCTCATTATCGGGTGGATCGGCAAAGCAACCGGGTCCTTCCTGCCGATAGCCTTTTCCTGATCGACTCCGGCGGGCAATACGACGACGGGACGACCGACATTACCCGTACGATCGCTGTGGGCAGTGTGAGTGACGAGCCGCGGCGTCATTTCACGCTGGTTCTGAAGGGGCACATCGCCATTGCAACCGCCCGGTTCCCGATCGGAACAAGCGGCGCGCAGCTCGATGCGCTCGCTCGTATCGCGCTCTGGCGGTCCGGTCTGGATTTCGATCATGGCACAGGCCATGGCGTTGGCTCCTATCTCTCCGTCCACGAGGGGCCGCAACGGATCTCCAAGGCCGGTCATGTGGCGCTGGAGGCGGGGATGATCGTTTCCAACGAGCCTGGGTACTACCGGGACGGATCGCACGGTATCCGCATCGAGAATCTCGAGCTCGTCACCGCGGCTGAACACATTGAGGGCGGCGAACGGGCGATGTTCGGCTTTGAGGCGCTGACGCTCGCACCGATCGACCGCCGCTGTCTGATGCCGGAAATGCTGACGCACGAGGAAACCGCCTGGCTCGATACCTATCACGCCCGGGTTCTGGCGCGCATCGGACCGCACCTTTCGGGCGAAGACCTCGCCTGGCTGGAGGCTGCGACGCGACCCGTCAGGGGCTGACGTTCCGGCGGGCCGCGCGCCTGAAATTTACTGATGCCGCTCCATTTGCGGGATGTGCGGACAATTGCCGGGCGGCTATGGATTTCGCCGTCAAGTCCCGGTATACCCTTGACAGGACGTCGTGAACTCACGCGCCCGTCTCATCTGTCCTGCATTCTCCTTTGTGTGTCGGCCCCTGGACCTCTCGTGCCAAATGTCAGGGGCGGGGAGCCTATGGCCTACAAATCCTTCCTCTATCGCCCCGTTCGACGTCTTCGAGCCTTGTCGATGGTTTGGCAACGAAGGATTATTTTCGGGGTCGGTGGCCTCATGGTCGGGCTGACGGGGGCGGGACTGGCTGTTGTCGCCGACGGCAGCCAGGACATCTTTCGCGATCTGATCCATCATTTTCCCTACATCGGGCTGCTCGTTTCACCACTCGGGTTCGGTCTGGTGGTGTGGATGACGAACCGCTATTTCCCGGGCACGCAAGGGTCCGGCATTCCCCAGGCGATCGCGGCCAGAAAGCTTCAGAACCCCAAGGACCGGATCAAGCTTGTCGGGCTGAGGTCCGCGGTGGGCAAGGTCCTGATGACATCGGCAGGTCTCGCCGTCGGCGCATCCACCGGGCGTGAGGGGCCGACCGTGCAGGTGGGGGCGGCGATCATGTTCCTCACCGGACGGCTTTCCCCGCGCCGTCAGGAGGGGCTTATCCTTGCCGGCTCCGCGGCCGGTGTCGCCGGCGCCTTCAATACGCCGCTCGCCGGCATCGTCTTTGCCATCGAGGAAATGAGCAAGTCGTTCGAGATGCGAACCAGCGGACTCATCATCGGAACGGTGATGCTCTCGGGTCTCGTTTCTCTGATGATCTTCGGCAATTACATATATTTCGGCACGACGGATGACGTGCTCGCCTTTGGCTGGGGGTGGATCGCGGTGCCGGTGATCGGTGTTTGCGGCGGCCTGTTCGGCGGTGCCTTCTCGCGCATTCTGCTTCTTTTCACCTTCGGGGTTCCCGGGCGCATCGGAGCGCTGGTCAAGAAGCATCCGGTCGGGTTCGCCGTTGTCTGCGGCCTGATCGTGGCGCTTTGTGGAATCGCGACCGGCGGCGCGGTGAATGGCACCGGCTACGAGGCGGCACGCGGCGCGCTGCATGAGCGCTCGGACCTCTCCGTGCTCTACGCTCCGCTGAAGTTTCTTGCCACGACCGCCTCCGCCGTCAGCGGGCTTCCCGGAGGCATCTTCTCCCCCTCCCTTTCGATCGGGGCCGGGCTGGGCGCGGACCTGACGTTCCTTTTCCCCGACGTGCCTGTCGGTGTGATTATCCTGCTCGGCATGGTCGCCTATTTCACCGGGGTCGTGCAGGCTCCCATCACGGCCTTCGTCATCGTGATGGAGATGACCGACAACAAGGACATGCTGCTGCCGCTCATGGCATGCGCGTTGATCGCCAATGCGGCTTCGAGAATGGTGTGCAAGGAAGGTGTCTACCAGGCTCAGGCCCGTCTTTTCTTTGCGTGGGCGGACGGCTCCGCGGAGCGTCGCCGTCGCAAGTAGGTGCCCTGTCGTCCACACCGTTTGAGAAAGTTGCCCGTTGGTGGAAGTCTTTGGTCGGTCTGGCAGTCTTTGCTAGTGTGCTTGCGACTGTCTGCCGGGAGGTCCGCTTGCCTTCAATGGGGTTTGCGGCCGATGCAGCTTACGACAACAAGAACGGTTTCCGGGAGTTTTGCTGATGTCTCTTGCCTCCATAAAGGACGCGCCGGTTCGCAATGATGCCGGGATCGAATTGGTTCTCAGCATTCTGGCGCAGCGATTCGGCGAGCGTTTCTCGACGGCAGGCGCGATCCGCGAGCAGCATTCCCACACAACGAGCTGGCTGCCTTCGCAGTTGCCGGACGGCGTGGTCTTCGCCGAAAGCACGGAGGAGGTCTCCGAGGCTGTCCGGATCTGCAACGAGCATGACGTGCCGGTGATCGCTTTCGGAACGGGGTCCTCCCTTGAGGGTCATGTCAATGCGCCCGCAGGCGGTATCTCGATCGACCTGTCGCGGATGAACGAGGTGATCGCGGTCAATGCGGAGGATCTCGACTGCATCGTGCAGCCCGGCGTCACCCGCAAGCAGCTCAACGACTATCTGCGTGACACGGGCCTCTTCTTCCCCATCGATCCGGGTGCCGATGCGAGCCTTGGTGGCATGGCCGCGACGCGGGCCTCGGGCACCAACGCGGTGCGCTACGGCACGATGAAGGACGCGGTACTGGGATTGACGGCCGTGCTCGCGGATGGCCGCGTTATCCATACCGGTGGCCGGGCGCGGAAATCCTCGGCGGGCTATGATCTCACCCGTCTTCTGGTGGGCTCGGAGGGAACGCTTGGCATCATCACGGAGGTGACGTTACGCCTGCACGGTATCCCGGAGGCCGTTTCGGGGGGCGTGTGCCCGTTCCCGGATCTCGAAAGCGCCTGCAATGCGGTGATCGCAACGATCCAGTGCGGCATTCCCGTCGCGCGTATCGAGATCCTCGACAAGGTCCAGGTCAAGGCCTGCAATGCCTATTCCAAGCTCGACCTTGCCGAGACACCGACCCTGTTCCTGGAGTTTCACGGAACGGAAGCCGGCGTGCGCGAACAGAGCGAGCTCTTCGGCGAGATCGCGCAGGATTGCGGTGGCGGAGAGTTCGTCTGGGCGACGCAGGCCGAGGACCGCACCCGGCTCTGGACGGCCCGGCACAACGCGTATTGGGCTGCGCTCGGATTGCGGCCGGGCTGCAAGGGTGTTTCCACCGACGTCTGCGTTCCGATTTCGCGGCTCGCGGACTGCATTGCGGAGACGTATCGCGACATCGAGGGCATGGGGCTTGTCGCACCGCTTGTCGGCCATGTCGGCGACGGAAACTTCCATGTGCTCGTTCTGGTGGACATGGACAAGCCCGAGGAAATCGAGGCGACCGACCGTTTCATCGAGCGCCTGAACTGGCGGGCCATCGAGATGGGCGGAACCTGCTCCGGCGAGCATGGGGTCGGTCAGGGCAAGATGAAGTATCTGCCCAAGGAGCATGGTGAGGCCATCGAGGCCATGCGTTCCATCAAGGCGGCGTTGGATCCCAAGGGCATTCTCAATCCGGGCAAGATCCTTCCTGCGGGGTAAGCAGGCGCAACTGGGGCTTTTGCCCGCCTGCTTTTCCGCATAGGAAGGGAGTGTCGCCCCGATGAACGGATGTCAGGACTGCGTGTGCTTGCAGGGCACGCCGAACCGGGGCTGAAGGCGGACACGAGACCGGGAGACGACCGCTGAACTCGATCTACATCACGATCGGCGTCACTCTCATCGCCGTGCTGATCGCGGCGCTCGTTGGCCCCTTCCTGGTCGACTGGACGGCCTATCGCAGCACGTTCGAGCGCTACGGCGAACAGGTGCTTGGTCACAGGGTCGAGGTCATGGGCGAGGCGGAGATGCGCCTGCTGCCAACGCCCACGCTGACCTTTACCGATGTGCGGGTGGGGGAGCCCGAGGACGCGCTCCTCGTCATCTCACGCTTCTCCATGCGTGTGGAACTGCCCCCGCTGCTCAAGGGCGAAGTGCGGGTCATCGACATGACGATGGACCAGCCCACGCTTCAACTCGCGGTGGACGAACAGGGCCGGCTCGACTGGTTTACCGCCCTGCGGCGCTCCAGCCTGATAGATGACCTTGATCCCGATCTCGTCATGCTGGAGCAGGCGACAATCCGGGACGGCCGGTTCCTTGTCACGGATGCGCGAAGCGGACGGACCCACAGTATCGAGGACGTTGACGTCACGGTCGCCGCGCGGTCGCTCAAGGGGCCCTTCAGGGTCGATGGCATGGCCACGGTCGACGGAGAGCGGGCAACGGTTCTGGTCTCCACCGGCCGTGCCGATGCACAGGGCGGTATCCGCGTGCGTGCGGGCATCACGCCCGTCGCGACACCCGTCGATCTCGTCGCCGATGGCCGCATGTCGATCGAGGATGGGCGCCCGGCCTACGAAGGCAACTACACGATCTCCTCCGTCACGCCGGAGGAGGAGGCTGCTCAAGCGTGGACCAGCGAAGGAGCCTTCGCGTTTGGGAACTCCCGCCTGGACCTGACCGAGGCGCGTTTCTCCTATGGACCGCAGGAGCGGCCCGTGTCGCTCGACGGCACCATGTCGATCGTTCTGGATGCGCCCTATCGTTTCGAACTGAAGGCGACGGCCAAGCAGATCGATCTGGACAGGATTTCCGGTCGCGGCCCGCAGAGCCCGCTGTCTGCGGTCGAGGCCGGTGGTCTGGTTCTCGAGACGCTGCAAAGCCTGCCGCATCCTCCTTTCGATGGAACGGTCTCCCTGACCGTGCCCGGCGTCATCTCCGGTGGCGGCCTCATTCAGAACCTTCTGCTCGATGCCGAGCGTCTCGCCAGTGGATGGCGGCTGGAGCGGTTGTCGGCGCAGTTGCCGGGACGCTCCGAGTTTCTCGCGCGTGGCGATCTGGAGATTGCCCCGCGCGCGGCCTTTCGTGGCAGTTTCGCGGTCTCTGTCGCCCAACCGAATCTCTTTGCCGACTGGTGGCGACGCGGTGAAGCATCTTCCGCCGCCGGTCTGCCCTTCGCCTTGGATGCCAGGATCTCTGCCACCGAAGAGGAAGTGGCCCTCACGCAGATGTCGTTCGAGATAGGAGATGCGCCGGGGCGTGGCACCTTCTCCTATCGGCCGGCGGGCGAGGGGTCCGCGCGTGTTCGTGTCGACGTCGATGCGGAGCGGCTTGATGCCGATCAGGTCGGCCTGCTGGCCCGTCTTTTTCTGAACACTGCCGGCGAGGGCGGGAAACCCGTGGGCTCCGGCGCTGCGGAGATTTCCGCAAGGCTGTTTGCGCAGAGCGTTGCCATCGGTGCGCTTGAAGCGCGGAACGCGACGCTTATCGCCTCATACGCCGATGACGGGCTCGATATCGAGGCGCTTTCTGTCGGGGACCTCGCGGGAGCCAAGGTCGAGGCGAGCGGTACCATTTCGGATCTGTCGTCGGTTCCCACTGGCGATCTCTCCGCCACGGTGGATGCAGACCGGCTTGAAGGCGTGACGGGTCTGCTCGCTCGGATCTGGCCGGATGCGCGGTTCTTGCAGGCGTTCCAGGCTCGCGCGCAAAGCCTCGCGCCGACCCGTCTCGCTCTCACCTTCCACGGTGAAGCCGATGGAACCGAGACCCGCGCAAGCATCAAGGCGAGCGGAGAGGCCGGCGGCACGGCCATCGACCTTTCCGGTGGGCTCGAGGGGCGCCTCGACACCTGGCGTGAGGCTCAGGTGGACATGACAGGCGGGCTTGGCAATCCCGATGGCGGCAAGCTGCTTGCGCAGCTCGGGTTTCCCGTTCTGCCGCTTTCCTCGCTTGGCGACGGGCGTATCGAGATCAGCCTTGCGGGCCGCCCCGCTTCGGCACTTGAGGGCAGCACACGACTCTACCTTGGCGATGCGATGTCGCTTTCGGCGGTGGGAAGTCTTTCGCTGCCCATTGATGCTGACGCAAGCTATTCCGCCGAGCTCGAAGCCGGCATCGAGGACGTGACGCTGCTTGCACTTTTGAGCGGTCGGTTGCCGGCGCTTACTGCATCGTCGGGTGCGGCTGAACTCGTGGCGAAACTCGATGGTGCGGGCGATGCCTTCACGGTCAGGGACCTCTCGGGCCGATTGGCGGGAGCGGCGGTCGATGGATCACTCGACGTGGATCTGCGCCTTGGCGGTCCGGATTTGCCTCCGCGTATAAGAGGCAAGCTATCCACCTCGCAGTTCGATGTTCTGGCGCTTTCCGACCTGGTACTTGGCACGGATCCTCTGGCGGATGCCGGGCCTTCGGGGTGGTCGACCTCGCCGTTTGGTCCGTCACTTGTTCCGCCGATGGATCTGGCCCTGGATATTTCCGCCACGCGCCTGTCGCTTTCCGACCTTCCGGAGCTTTCCGGGGCATCCGGCCGGCTGTCCCTGTCCTCGGACGCGATGGCACTCGACCTGTCCGAGGCGGGGGTGTCCGGTGGACGGCTGTCCGGCAGCTTTGGCGTGAAGCGGATTGATGGCCAGGCGAGCATCTCGGGATCGGTGAAGGTCGAGGACGCCGCACTGGAAGAGTTCGTCTGGACGCGGAATGCCCGTGCGGTGGCGAAGGGGACTGTTGATGTCGGCCTCGACTTTGACGGAACCGGGAGGTCTCTCTCCGCGGTGGTTGCAAGCCTCGCGGGCGGGGCGACCCTGCAGGTGCGCGACGGCGAGATCCGGGGGCTCAATCCCAATGCCTTCGGACTGGTGATCCGTGCCGCTGATGCCGGTCTCACGCTTGACGATGAGAACGTCCGTGAGGCGTTCCTCAGCCATCTCGATGCGGGCGTCTTGCCGTTTTCGACGCTGGAGGCAAGCGGCGCCATTGCCGGCGGCGTGCTCAGGGTCAACACGCTGCGGCTCGACACGCCGTCGGCGAGCGTGTTTGGCGGTGCCCAGGTGGACCTCAGCCAACGGCGGCTTTCCAGTGAGATTTCCCTCAAGGTCGATCCGGGGGAAGATGCCGTCACAGGGGCGGAGCCGCAGGTCGGCCTTGTGTTTTCCGGCCCCCTGGATGCGCCGGAGCGGCAGATCGACATCGCTCCCTTCACCGCATATCTGACCTTGCGCGCCTTCGAGCAGGAAGTGCAACGGGTCGAGAAGCTTCAGGCGGAGATTGCCGAACGCGAACGCCGCATGCGCGAACTCCGGAAACAGAAGGACGACGAGCAACGGCGCGAGCGCGAACGCCTGAAGCAGGAGGAGCGGGACAGGCAGCAGTTGAAGGAACTGCAGGAACGCCAGGAGCGTCAGGAGCAGGAAGACGCGCGCAAGGCCCGCGAGAAGGAAGAGGCGGCAAGGCTTGCGGCGGAGAAGGCAGCTGAAGAGAAAGCCGCTGCGGAGCGTGCCGCAGCCGAAAGGGCGCGCCGTCAGCGGGATCGTGACAGGGTGCAGGCAACACCAAGGCCGATGCCTGCAACACCGGCCGAAACCTTCGGCGACCGCATTCGCCGGGCTCTCACATCGCCGGAGCCCGATGGGGCAGGAACCGGTGCTCAGGGAGAGGCTGACCGCGAACAGAATGGTGGCGCGCCGCTTCGTCTGCTGCCGCTCGATCCGCCTGTCTTCGTGGGAACGACGCCGGACCGCTAGGAGCGCGATCCCCGGCAGTGGTTGAGGGCAGCCACGCGCAGGCAGGACGACAGGCTGTCCTCGGCCGTTCCCGCATCATCGATCTCCCGAGCATCGTCGATCTCCGCAACGAGTGCGGGCAGGCTCAATCCTCGCAGCAGCGCCAACTCGTCCAGAACGTCCCAGAACTCTGGCTCCAGCGCCAGGCTCGTGCGGTGGCCGTGCAGGGTGAGGGAACGTTTGAAAAGCGGCATGAGTGAAGCTGATGTGTCAGTCTGGGGTGCCGGATGGCTCGTCACTGGTCAGCTTGTGACCTGCCACATGCCGGGAGAGCTTCCCGAGGGCTGCCTCGTCGCGCTGGCGCTCTGCCTTTGTACGCCCATGCAAGGCACGGTTCTCGGCGGCGCGACGTTCCTTTTCGCCGCGTGCACGGGTCTTCCTGGCCTGACGAAGATTGACGATGTCGCCGCTCATGGGCTGTCTGGCTCCCGCGACGCGGGGGATATCCCCGGTCAGGTTTTCTTGCGGAACGCGTCAAGCGAGACGACGTCGGCCCCGCTTTCTTCCTTCGCATTTTCCACGCCGTCCTGGGTCGTCGCGGCGGCGGAACCGTCCTGTGCAGCCTCGCCCGGATTCGCGTTGGCCTTGGCCGTTTCCCGCTCGACGTGCTCCACGATCGCTTCCGCGATCTCCTGGTCGCTTGCCGCCTCCAGAAGATCGTCGGGCAGCTCCTCCGCCGTCTTGCCCGGCTCGAACTCGAGCGCGAACTGGACCGACGGGTCAAAGAAGCCCTTGATGGACGAGAACGGTACGAACAGCTTTTCCGGGATACCGCCGAAGGACAGGCCGACCTCGAAGGCGTGGTCGGTCACATTGAGGTCCCAGAACTGGTGCTGCAGCACCACGGTCATCTCGGTCGGATAACGCTCGTGCAGGCGAGGCGAGATGCGCACTCCGGGCGCATTCGTGTCGAAGGCGATGTAGAAATGGTGGTCACCCGGAAGGCCGATGCGAGCCACCTCCGTGAGGATCTTGCGCACCGCGCCGCGAAGCGCGTCCTGAATGACGATGTCGTAACGGATCAGATCTTCGGCCATCGCTTGCAACTGTTGCAGTGAGTCGGGACTGAGCGCCAACATGACGCGCGGCGTACAACTTGAAAAGCCCGCTGGGCAAGAAAGCGGCCCACTGCAGACAAACGCGAAAGGCATTTTGCCTTGCGTCATCTGCCCTGGGCGCCTCACGGCTGGAAAAGTGGAGGCTTCTGTTGCCAGGTGCCTCCGAACCCCGCCTGCAGGGGCTAACCCGCAGGGCTTTAGTGGACTACTGGCACCGCATTACGCGGCGACAGCGTTGTCCATAGCATAGTTGTCGTTTGCAACTATTGAGACGGCCCGATAACGGCGGAACCATGCCGAACGAAAAGACGGCCTTTACACCCTCGTCGATCCTGTTTCGCCCCCGCCGAAGCCCGCCGGCGCCGGAATGTCCGGCATTGACGGGCTTGGGTGGAGGCGCCGGGTACCGCCCCCGGGTCCGATAGGCTTATTACGCGGTCCGTTTATCGTCATAGCCAGCTTGCGCCGGCACCTCTCAATATAGGGAGAGATCCCCCGGCTGAAAAGGGGCGTCTCCTCATCGATCCAGAGCGAAAATCAGGACGTGGCGGGTTGTCCGGTTCACACCCTGGCTCGCGTCCTTGTGAGGCTCTGTCAGTGGTTTGCGTGCGGTGGCTGGCGTAGGATCGGCATATCGGAGGAAGATGGAGCCGCCCTCTTTCTCGCAACCTGAAGCCTCTGCGGTTTCAAGGGAGGGACTGTCATGAAAGGCCTGTCTCGGCGCACGCTTCTCGCTCTTGCCTGTTTGGGAGGGCTGGGCGGCGCACTTGTCGCATCCGGAGGTGTTCGGGCGGGATGGTTCGGTTTCGGAAGCAATGACACCGGCCCGGTCTTTACCGGGATCGTGGAAGGAGTCGCGGTCGGGGGGTATGATCCGGTTGCGTACTTTCGCGAGGGGAGGCCCGTGAAAGGCGATCCGTCCATCGCCGCAACATGGCGGGGAGCCAACTGGCGCTTCTCGAGCGAGGAGAACCGGGCAGCTTTCGAGACGGAGCCGGAGAAGTACGCGCCTGCCTACGGCGGATACTGCTCCTGGGCGGTTGCGCAAGGCAAGCTCGCCAAGGGAGACCCCGAGAACTGGGATATCGTGGAGGGCCGCCTTTACCTGAACTATAATGACAAGGTGCAATCCGACTGGCGCAAGGACATTCCGGGATTTGTCGCGAAGGCCAATGAAGAGTGGCCGGGCCTCGCGGACAGGTAGCCGGTCGCGTGGATTGCGTGCCAAACAGTGTCGCGCACCCTTGCCCGGGTGATGCGCGCGGGTAACGATTGCGGGACTAAGCGAATCGGCGCCATCGACGCGCCCGCGCAGAACTGGTGGTTTCCGTGCAGCAATATCACGATCTGATGCAGCGCATCCTCGCCGAGGGCACGCGCAAGACCGACCGCACAGGGACGGGCACACTTTCCGTGTTCGGTCATCAGATGCGCTTCGATCTGGCCGACGGGTTTCCGATGGTGACGACGAAGAAGCTGCATCTGAAGTCGATCATTCACGAACTGCTGTGGTTCCTGTCCGGCGACACGAACATTGCCTATCTGAAGGAAAACGGCGTCAGCATCTGGGATGAATGGGCTGACGAGAACGGCGATCTCGGCCCTGTCTACGGATACCAGTGGCGTTCGTGGCCGGCGCCGGACGGGACGTCCGTCGACCAGATCGCCAACCTCCTGGAACAGATCCGTCGGTCCCCGGACAGCCGGCGGCTAATGGTTTCCGCCTGGAACCCGGCGCTGGTCGACGAGATGGCCCTTCCGCCGTGTCATGCCATGTTCCAGTTTTACATCGCGGATGGCCGGCTCTCCTGCCAGCTCTACCAGCGCTCGGCGGATGTCTTCCTGGGAGTTCCCTTCAACATTGCATCCTATGCGCTGCTGACCATGATGGTGGCACAGGTGACCGGCTATCGGCCCGGCGAGTTCATCCACACGTTCGGCGACGCTCACCTTTACCTGAACCACCTGGACCAGACGAAAGAGCAGCTTTCCCGCGACCTTCGTGCGTTGCCCCGAATGGAAATCAACCCCGAGGTGAAAGACCTCTTCGCCTTCCGCTTCGAGGATTTTTCCCTCACCGGCTACGAGCCTCATCCTCATATCAAGGCGCCGGTGGCCGTTTAGGGGCCGCACCCTAGGTGCCGTCCTGACCCAATGCATGAAAAAGGCGCCCTCGCAGGCGCCTTTTTGTTGTTTGATCGTCCGGTTTCCTGGGCACCGGATCAGGCCTTGAGACGCCAGCCTGTCTTGAAGATCCAGGCGATCACAGCAAGGCAGATCGAGAGGAAGAGGAAGGTCATCGCCAGGCTGACTCCGACGCTGACGTCCGCCTGCCCGTAGAAGCTCCAGCGGAAGCCGCTGATGAGATAGACCACCGGGTTGAACAGCGTCACGGTCTGCCAGATCGGAGGCAGCATGGAGATCGAGTAGAAGCTGCCGCCCAGGAAGGCGAGCGGCGTGATGATGAGCAGCGGCACGAATTGCAGCTTCTCGAAGTTGTCCGCCCATATGCCGATGATGAAGCCCAGCAGCGAGAAGGTGATGGCGGTAAGCACCATGAACAGGAGCATCCAGACCGGATGCTGAATGGTCATTGGCACGAAAAGATGCGCGGTCGCCAGGATGATGACGCCGACAAGCATCGCCTTCGTGGCCGCTGCACCGACATAGGCGATGACGATTTCCAGGAAGGATATCGGGGCGGAAAGCACTTCGTAGATCGTTCCCGTGAAGCGGGGGAAATAGATCCCGAAAGAGGCGTTGGACACGCTTTGCGTGAGCAGGGACAGCATGATGAGCCCCGGCACGATGAAGGCGCCGTAACTCACTCCGTCGACTTCGGAGATACGCGATCCGATTGCCGCGCCGAAGACGATGAAATAGAGCGATGTGGACAGAACCGGCGAGACGATGCTCTGGAACAGGGTCCGCCGCGTGCGGGCCATCTCGAAATGATAGATGGCGCTGATGGCGTGAAAGTTCATGCCTGCTCCTTCACGAGACTGACGAAGATTTCCTCAAGCGAACTCTGGCGGGTCTCCAGATCTCTAAACCGGATGCCGGCTGACTGAAGGTCGCCCAGCAGGGTCGTGATGCCTGTGCGTTCGCCTTGCGCATCAAAGGTGTAGACGAGACTTTCCCCGGATCCGGAGAGCTCCAGTCCGCGATTGGCGAGAGAGTCGGGCAGGGCCGAAAGCGGTTCCGCAAGGTGGAGGATCAGTTCCTTGCGGCCGAGCTTGCGCATCAGCTCGTCCTTTTCCTCGACCAGAACGATCTCGCCCTTGTTGATCACGCCGACCCGATCGGCGAGGTCTTCCGCCTCCTCGATGTAGTGCGTGGTGAGAATGATCGTCACGCCCGTGTCCCGCAAACGGCGAATGACGCGCCACATGTCCTTGCGCAGCTCGACGTCGACGCCTGCCGTCGGTTCGTCGAGGAAGAGCAGGCGCGGTTCGTGGGCAAGCGCCTTTGCAATGAGCACGCGCCGTTTCATGCCGCCGGAAAGCTGCAGGATCTTGTTGTCCTTCTTGTCCCACAGCGAGAGGTCGCGCAGAACCTGTTCGACGATTTCCGGGTTCTTTGGTTTGCCGAAAAGTCCTCGGCTGAAGCTCACCGTCGCCCAGACCGTTTCGAAGGAATCGGTGGTGAGCTCCTGGGGAACGAGGCCGATAAGGGAGCGTGCGGCACGAAAGTCGGTGCCAATGTCGTGTCCGTCGACGAGCACCTTGCCGCCGCTGGCATTGACGATGCCGCAGATGATGGAGATCAGCGTCGTCTTTCCGGCGCCGTTGGGACCGAGCAGGGCGAAGACTTCGCCTTTCTCGATCTCGAGATTGATCGTCTTGAGCGCCTCGAAACCGGTGTCGTAAGTTTTCGACAGGTCCGAGACGGAAAGAATCGGAGGCATGGCGGGCCTTGGATCAAGAGGTGAGCCGGGCAAAAAGCTGCTGAAACGCAGGCCTTGTCACGAGCGTGGACAGCTCCCGGGCGGAGGATGTGCGGACAATATAGGTCGTACCCGGCGAGGCAAAAGGGGCAGTGTCGACGGCAGGCCCTGTTGTTTGCGAGGCACTGTCACCAATTCTGCCTGCGCCAGGCTGCGGGGCTCATTCCGCAGACGGATCCGAAGCGGCGGGTGAAGGCCGGCAGGGATGAGTAGCCGCACCGTTCCGCGATTTCCTGCATGTCGGTCGCGCCCGAGCGGAGCAGCTCCCGGGCCAGCGTCATTCGCCAATGAGTCAGATACGCATGGGGGGATTGCCCCACGCTTTCGCTGAACCTGCTCGCGAAGCGTGAACGGGACATGCCGGCGACACTGGCAAGGTTCGTGACATCCCAGTCTTCATGCGGTGCGTCGTGAAGCGCGGTGAGGGCACGCGCCAGACGGGGATCTTTCAGTGCCCTGAAGAATGAGGGGGCACCGGAGGATTCCTGCTGTCTCCGCAGCGTGAGAACGAGCAGCATCTCGATGATGCGGTGCAGGAGAAAGGATGACCCGGCGTCCGGGCGTCCTGCTTCCGCATGCAGCATTTCAAGCGCGGTGCCCGTGTCCGGCTCCCCACGGCGAAGGACCAGAACCGGCGGGAGTTGCGTGAAGGCCGGATGCAGCAGCGCCTCGTCGAAGTCGAGATAGCCGCAAAGCAGGCTTGCCACGAGGTCTCCGTCTCCGACGGTCAGGACACCATCTTGCGGTGGACAGGCTTCAAGAACGGCCGACAGCGGCAGGGGCGGAGGCGGGGCCTGGTCCGAGGCCAGAAGCTGGGCCTCGCCGTTTGGAACGAGAACGAGGTCTCCACTTTTCAGCAGGACAGATGCATCGCCGCCCCGGTCGTCGGCGAGTGCATGGACGTGAACTTCCCCGACCAGCACATGGTGAAACCGGACATGCCGGGCCTCCTCCGGGACTTGAAGCGAGAAAGGCGCGCGCAAGTCTGCACGGAAGTAGAGGTGCGCGTTCAGGCGAAGCCGTGAGCAGATATCGGAAAGCACGTCCATATGTCGAAGCCTTTCAGGTTCCGGGACGAACGGCAAAGAAATTGAGGCGTTCAGGCAGTGTTCGTCCAGCTACTTGGCGTTAGCGTCGCTGCATGTCCTCAAAGGGAGTCGATCATGTCGCTTGAAACCGCTGTTGCCCTTGTCGCTTTCGCGTTTGCCATGTCCGTCTCGCCGGGGCCGGGCAATTTTCTTCTCCTGGCATCGGGGGGCAACTTCGGGCTGAGGCGCACCCTGCCGCTGCTTTTCGGAATCAGCTTCGGGTTCCTGGCGATGGTTTTCGGCGTTGGAATGGGGCTCGGTCAGATTCTGAAGGCGAACCCCGGTATCGGGCTGGTGCTGCGCCTCGCCTGCACGGCTTTCATTGTCTGGATGGCATGGAAGGTCGCCGGTAGCCGAAATCTCGGTATCGGAAGCGGTAGCTCGATGGAGCGCCCCTTTTCATTTCTTCAGGCGGCTTTCCTGCAGTTACTCAATCCGAAGGCCTGGGGAGTCGCGTTGACCGTGACGGTCACCTTTCTGGCGCCGGATGCGTCAACGTCGGAACTGCTGCTTCTGATCGGGATCTTCGCGCTGGTGAATCTTCCCGCCATCGGCCTCTGGGCCGTGTCCGGCCACTGGCTTCGCAGGAGCCTTTCCCAGGGAAACCGTCTGGCGGTCTTCAATATGGCAATGGCCTGCCTGCTGGTGCTCTCGACGCTGCCAATGTTCCTGATGGCCGCGGAGTGAAGGTCAGGCGCGCAAAGCAGGTGTAAGCAGTGACCTGCCCGCAAAGCTATCTGGCCGTGCTCTCAGACGCTCGGATTTTGAAGGAGAGAGAAAAGTGGTGGGTGCACGGGGATTCGAACCCAGGACCGGCTGATTAAGAGTTATCACGGAAGCCAATAAAAACAACATCTTGCCGGAAGCGCAAATCTAAGTCGCACGCTTGATGGCGCCTCTCGGCCGCCCGAAGATTCGAAATGATGGGATCAGAAAAGCCGTGTGACCGCGAAGAAGACGAGCCAGGCGGCCGCGATGATGCACAGCCACTCGCCTTCACTCACGACCTGGCGCGGACGGATCATTTTCCGCCCCTCCAGGCCTTCACGAAGTCGACAAGGCGCGTCGGGTCGTTTGCGATCTGGATCGCGACGCGCATCAGGCCCTCGCCTGTCAGCGCCAGCAACGCGGCCACGGCCGCCTTGTAGCGATCCGGGTCCCAATCCATGACGGAAAGCAGGGCATCGGTGAAGAAATACGCGGCGAAGATCGCGGCAAACACGGTCGAGGCCGCGCGCAGGATCGAATGATACGGGCTCGTCATCAGCTTCACCACGGTTGCCCCAGCCACCGCAAACCAGAAAGACGGCTCCTGCCCGAGCGGGTTCACGGGGTCCACCCGCAGTGCTCGCGGCCATAGCGATTGTGGGCGACCACCTGTGCCACGGTCTCCAGCGTCACGGTGTCCTGGACGGACGGCCGCAGCGGGCGCGCCACATCGCAGAAATCACCGGTCGCCGTCGCGCAGCCACCGGCGATACTCGGCATCAAGATCAGCAGCGCCCATCGCGTCCACTTCATCGTCAATCTCCTTGCGTGCCCGCATGGCGTCGAGCTGTTCGCGCGCCCGCTCCGCGCGAGCCTCGGCAGCGGCCGAGCGCCGGCCGGTGACATAGGCGGCGGCGATCGCCACCGCGACGGCCCCGGCCAGCGCCAGCCACGCCTTGAGCCGCGCCCCCAGGGACAGAAGCCAGGTCACACCCCCAGCTCCCTGGCCTTCTGCATCCGCTCGCGGATGATCCAGAACGCGAAGCCGGCCGCGATGACGATCACCAGCGCGGCAACCCACGTCTCCAGGCTGGTCAGGGCGGTCACGACGCTGGTGACGAACGCGCCGATGGCGGACAGGTTCGTCTTGCTCTGGAGCAGCGACTTCCCCGCGTTCGGCTCCGGATCGGGCGGGAATGCCGGCTCGATCGGGTCGGCCGGCTCCGGCCTGGAGCGCGGTGCCAGCCTCCCGGCGCGCACCGCCGCGACGACGGGCTGCAATTCGGGCTGGGCATCGAAGCACGGGCAGGCCTTGGCGACCCTCGGAAAATCGCGATGCCCCTTCACGGTCATGATGCCGGGATAGGTTTCCGCCAGCTCGGCGACGAGCGACCGGAGCGCTTCCACCTGCGCCGGCGTGCGGGTGTCCTTCGGGGCGAGGCGGCCGTCGTTCGTGACGCCGCCGACGTAGCAAATGCCGATAGTGCCGGTGTTGTGGCCGCGCACATGGGCGCCGATCTGGCCGATGGGACGCCCCTCGTGCACGTTGCCGTCAAGATCGATGACGTAGTGATAGCCGATATCGCGCCAGCCCCGGTCCAGGTGCCAGCGGCGGATGGTCTCGACCGAGACCGGCCGGCCCTCGGGGGGGGCCGAGCAGTGAATGACGATGGTGTTCACGGGCCTCATGGTCGCAGCTCCAGCCTGTCAGGATCACGGTCCGGTCAGGATACGGGCCGCCCGGTGGCATCAACTGCGTGCCAGGTCCTGGACACAAAGCCGCGTGGCAGCAATGAACGCCGCATAGCCTTTATCACCAGGTTGAAAGGGCCGCCCGCCTCCAGGTATTCGGCGCGGTGCAGACGTAGATGTACGACTCATCCCAGGCGATCTCCCCGGTCGCGCCGGCATCGGTGGCAGATGCCGGAGTTTTCGGAGAGTTGATCTGGATGCTGTCGTCGTTAACGACGAGCTTCGATGCGCCGGGCGTGGTGGTGCCGATGAGAAGATTTCCGGCCGCATCTACGCGGAAACACTCGACACCATCTATGCGAACCCTGAAGCTACTCGATAAACCGCCGTTGTCGTTCGGGTCGACATCTATAATGAAGGTCCCAGAATAACTGTATATTCTAGTAAAGGCCTCATTCGGATCGTCTGTATCCCTCAGGTAAAAATTGGCAACGGGTCCACTGACGCCAAAATCACCTTCGTTGTTGGCACCGGCTTTAACAGTTGCAGCGTTTGACCACAGTGTACTGGTGGTGTTGTTGTATTGTGTGTTGTTGTAGACGAGACCGGTTCCGACACCGGACAAAATGGTTAACGGCCTTATCCCGTTACAAAAGTGGTTTCCGATAACCGTAACTTTAGAAATGTCGCTTTCGATCCTGGCATGAAAACCGCCGTCGGTGCCGTCCGAAAAATTACCAATAATATTGACGTTAGCAGCAGCGCCCAAAACCCGGATCGGTGCTCCGTTTCCTGTAGTTTTGGTGTCCTGTAGGTTATTGTTAAGGATGTCGATTACGCCGGTCTGCGTTCCGCCTTGTAAAGATATAGTAATACCGCCGTCCGTTGCTGCATAAAAATTATTATCCCGGATTACAATATCTTCAACATCGTGACCGCTCACAGGTAGAGCGTAAATATATCCTTGGACGTTTTCTGCTCTGCATCCGACAATCTCGATATTTCGAGGGTTCCCGGAGAGGTAGAAGCCCTGCGGTGCGTCATTTGTTTGGCAACCGATAAGACGTATGCGAGACGAACGCGGATTGAACCCGGCAATTCCGCTTCCGAGGGCCTTGCAATTGATGAAGTCGACAAGGTCCGCGTCATTGTGTGTGCTGTAGTTGGCGTGCCAAGTGTTTTTTGACGAACAGTCAATTATTTTGACGTGCCTGCTAATACCAAACATCCCGCCGTTTGTTTTCGGCAGGACGCCATCTAAATCGAAATAGCTGGTTCCTGTATTGAAGAAGTGACGCCCACCATCACCTACGCAGCCTCGAATTGTGCCGTGAGCGCAGCAGTCTGACGTACGAATCTGGTACTGCACAGTGCCTCTGGTCGCCAATTCATACGGATGATCGGAACCCGGCGTGCCGCTTGGGGAAAAATACTTAGAGTGATAGTGGTAAGTATTTTCCGCGAGGAAGTTATAACAGCTGCGGAAGGTAAGCTGCTCTTGGTCGATATCTATGAAATCACAATTTGAAACCGTTACGTCCCGGCAATACGTGAAGCCAAGCCCACGATCACCCCCGTCGTCACCGTCACCTAAGCGTCCCTGACCGATAAATGTGATGCCATCAATAACAATCCCTCGAATTGCCTCGACTTTGCAAATTCGGGCATTTGCCGAGACTGTGTATGTCTCCTGCATCGGCACGTTAAGGCGCATCTGGGAACTGTCGATGATCTCATCGACAATAGCATATTCACCATACTTGGCCCCATTGGGGCCGCTAGTGTCTATGTACTGGTCGTCGGAATGCAGGATTACCAGATCTCCTTCGGAGAAGCTTGACGTGTTGATCGATACAGCAACGCTGCCTGCATCCACGTCCGCCGTTACGTATACGTCGGTGCCAACACTCCCCAACGCGCCGACCAAGAATTTCGCGACGTCATCGCTTTGGCCCGTCCTATCCGAGAAATCCCATATTGACGCGCCACGCACGCCACGAATGGTCGTGTCAGCAGGGATGTCGAAAACCGACAACCCCTTACATTTGTATATGCCGGGGGGCATAAAAAGCGCACCGCCCGTGGATAACCAATCGGCCAGCGCCGCAGAGTCATCATTTGAGCCGACCCCCGCTGCGCCGAACATTTGGGGCGTGCGTTCGTCTTCCGCCAAATCCCAAAACGCGCCGTCCGCCGACTGAAATCCGCCCGTTGTTAGCGATACGCCGCGCTTGTAAAGCGCCCCACCACCATCACCGACCGCCGCGTATCCTGCCGTGCGGACGAAGTTTTGCGCGGCCGGAACCGGCGCTGCGATGGCATCCGCCAATGTGTCGTAGTCGCTTGCAAGGTTTGCCGTCGTAACGGCCCCTCCAGCAGAAGAAAGCGCCCCAATATCGACCCGCACCTCAGCTGGCGTCTTCGCTACCCATGCGGTGTTCCCCGCGTTGCGGCGCGGATATGTATCGGCAACGGCCTGAGCGTCGGCCGTTCCGGGCACCATTGCGACCGGCTGCCCCGAAGCATCGAAGCCGAGGACCTTCTCCGCTCGATCGGCCGCGGGGGGGATTGGTGTAAGCAACTCGCCGAACGGAGAGCGCAGGGTGCGAAAGAAGCCGAAAAGAGCCGTCGTTAAATCCCGTCTCAGCTCCTGAAGGATGGTTCCCTGCTTGGTGGTTTCCTTCTCCAGCTCGGGCAGGCTGAGCCCGTTGCCGCGCGACAGCGCCATCGAGCGCTCGTGCAGCCGTCGGGCGAGCACCTGGTACTGGCTGGTCGCCGGGTGCACCGCGTCGAAGGTCACGGTGCAGTAGTCGTACGCTTCGTCCGGATCCTCCTTGGAGACGGTGACCGCCTCCGTGTCGGACCATTCCGCATCGCCCGAGTGCTTAACCTGGACGATCACGTCGGCGGTGTCGAAGATCCTGAAGGCGAACGGGCCGAAGGTGACCGACACGCCGTCGAAGGCTTGCGGCCCTGTCGAGCGGGTTTCGCGCGGAAGCGGATAGGGAAGCGTCATGAAGCCGACCTCGCGTCATCGTCATGACGATGATGCGGGACCGGCCGGAGGCTTAAGTGTCAGGGGAGAGTGGGGCTATCGGCGGACGTAACCGCGTTCAACCATGCAGCCGTCGAAGACAAGGTTCACGTTTCTACGGTGCACCTTTGCGATCTTTTCGTTCGATGCAAGAGCGGCTTTCGCCGCCTCGCCGTCGCAAATCGTCAGATCACGTTGATAGACCTCGAAGATTGCTTCCGTGGCATCGACCCGCTGGCCGGTGTCCACTCGGTGCCAATGCCCTTGAGGGGCGCTCACGCACGCGGCCAACGGAAGCAACATCAGTATGGGAATCAGTCTCATGACAAGAACCTTGGGCGCAACCACTGATTGGAACAGACTATGCACACCCTACCCGAATGTGGAGTCCCATCTGTTTTCAGGTTGATATCACGGCAGCGGGGCGACCTCCGGACCGCGTGAGGGCGTGGCCTTGCCGGGCTCCCACCAGTATTCCTGCCCCGTCCGTCGCTCAAGGTTCTGCTGACGGGCCTTGAAGCTCTTCGCGGCGGCCGGATCGACCATCCACTGCAACTGATCGAGCACGAGCCGGCGATAGGCTCCGCGCGTTGCCCACCATGACGAAAGAACCGGCGTGTAGCGACCGGCGAAGTTCACGGCTTCGCGGCCACGATTGACCGTTTCGCCACGTGCGGCGGCAATGTTCCGGCCGACGGTGAGGTCGACCGTATCGCCGATCAGAGACAGTGCAGGCCCTTGCAACGTGTCGATGATTCCACCACCGAAGCGGTTGGAGCTCGCCGAGGCGAAATCCCCGAGCAGGCCGAAACCACCGCCCTTGAATACCGAACGCACCCAGAATTGCCGGTTTTCCGGGCCCATGTCCTCCAGGTCCTTGCCATCGAGCAGGTTCATGATCTGTGTGGCGATGGCCCCGCCGATCGTCAGGCCGATCGACAACTGCGCGAAATAGGCCGGCGCAGTAAACCGGCCGGAGGAGTCGAGTGCGCCAAGCCGTGTCATCGCCTCGATCTGGAGCGTGGTCAGTGACAGGCCGAAGCTTTTGAACTGCATTCCGAAGTCCGCCAACTCGCCGAGGAACGATCCGCGCGGGGCGCCGCCGGTGATCCAGCTCCGGGCGTTGGGGGTTCCCGATGGCACCGCCCGTTCCGTCCAGCTTGCGATCAGCTCGGCAAACTTCTCTGCGACCTGACGATGCGGGATGCGGTCCTGCCCGGCAAGATCCGCAAGCCGTCCCTCGCTCGCCATGATCGAGGACGGGGTGATGAAGCCGCCGTCATCGATCGAGCCGCGCATGATCTCCCAGTCGTCGGCCGTGATGCCGAAGCCTTCCATCGAAACGCGCAGGCGCTCGGGCAAAGCGCCAAAATCCGTTTCCGCCATGTCGGCGAGCGCGGCGTGCCAGGCGCGGGCATGGACGAGCCGGCGGCCCGTCGTGATCGGCTTGAGCCCGAAGGCCATCATCGAGCGATCGACAAGGTACTGTGACCAGTTGGAGCCCAGCACCAGGCCGGAAAAGCGGGCCTCGCCTTCCATGACTTGCAGATACTCGTCCCAGATGGCGCCATCGCGCATGATCTCGCGCCGGCTCTTGGCGGAGATCATTTCGAGCATCCGGCCGACATCCCGCATGACCGGCAATCCGGCCAGCTTTTTCGCCATCGCCTCCACGAAAGGATCGGTGGCGGCTGCCGTGATTCCTGCCCCGCCCAGCAGGGAGGAATTCACCACATTCTTGATGTCGGCCGTAAGCGTGGCAACACCCGCCGCCGCCACGGGCCGCCCGCGAAGATGGGAATACAGCCCGCGCATACGCCATTCGGCGTGACCGCCCGGTTGCGTTCCGGTCGCCCATCGGGCGGCGGAGCCGGTCTCGCGAGCGAGCGAGGGCGATCCGGTCGCGCCGCGCGCCACTTCCCGCCGCACGTTCTGGATCATCCATTCCAGCATCGCATCCGGGTTCGGCCCCAGGATCTCCATGGCGGCGATGTCCTTCGCCATGGAGTTGATGTGGTTGAAGATCGTTTCGATCACGTCGCCGGTGCCGAACTCCGCGTTGTAGGCGTGCCAGTGCGCCGGGGACTTCGGCGTCAGGATGCGTTCGTCCTGGCGCTGACTGGCGAGCGCACCCTTGCCGCGCGTGCGCATGGACGGTTCCATGTGCGCCCAGTTTTCCGTTGTGACCTGGTCGTACATGCGGTTCAGGAAGCGGTCGGCGCCGGCAGCTCCGATCGGCTCGCCGGTGAGCGGGTTCACCGAGCGGTCGAAGTCGAAGACCTCCTTCGCACGGGCGATCCAGGCATCGCGTCCGGCCTTGCGGATCTTGAGCCCGTCATGGGTGTGCGGCAGGCCGAAATCCTTGCGTTTGGCGATGGCGCCGCCGGCGGCGTTGAAGCGCTGCCGCAGGTCCTCGAAAACCTCCGTGATCGATTGCGCCAGGCCGGCGGCCGTCTCGTTGCCGGACGGCTCGCCGTGCAGGTCCTTCACCAGGTCCTCGATGTCGGCGAGGTTGTGCCGGCGACCGCTGACGAGACCGCGCCGCCAGTGCCACATGGCTTCGTTCAGCCGGCCCTGCGCCAACATGATGATGGCTTCGGAGCGCCCCCGGACGGACGAATATCCGCGATATCCGTAGTGCGACAGAACGCCCATCGCGGCTTCGTAGACGTCCGGGCGCCCCTGTTCGTCGCGATAGCCGATCAGCTCCGATTTCAGCCGCTGGCGCGCGCCTTCCATCAGGGCAACGCGGCGGCGCTGTTCGATCGCCTGCATTCGCAGGTCCCTGGAAAGCTGCTCGCGCGCCACCCGCGCCGCCTCGTCGTCGCCGAGCGACATGCGCGCCTCGGCAAAGCGGGCGTCAAAGTCGTCGTTGAGCGCCTGCGCTTCCTCTCGCGAGAGAGCGCCCTGTTCGACGGCGGAAATCAGGCAATCACGAAAGGACATTCGATCAATCCTTGCAGCTATCGACAACACCGGAGAGATCGTCGTTGCGTGTGGCGCGCGTGGTCAGATCATCTGCGGTAGTGAATCCCCGATTGCCCTCCGCGTCAACGCCGTCCGGCAGCATGTCCCACATCGCACCCTGACCGGCCGCCTCAAGGTCTGCGGCGGTGGGCTCGATGGCGGCCGCGTCCGGCGATCCGGGCTCGACCGTGGTCGCCGGCCGAAGCTCGGGCTCCGGCGGCGCCAAGAGACGGCCGAGCCCGCCCTCATCGATCATCGCCCGTACGTCCTGGACGAACTTGCGCGCCGCCGGTCCCGGCTTCGCCGTGCCTTCCGCCACCTGCCGCGCGGCCGCCGAAAGCGCGTCTGAGACCGGCCCGCGCGTGCGGGCCATGCGGTCAAGCAGCTCGCCCACCATGTCGGCCGAGGCCGCCCGCTGCCGGTTCCCGGCCGTGTCGAGCCGGTTGCCGGCGGCCGCGATGACCTCGGCATTCTCCGCCAGCGTGCCGAACAGGCGCTTGTCGGAGCGCAGGGCCTTGATGGCCGCATCGAGCACCTTCACGCGTTCGCCCATCAGCGTGCGCTCGATGCGGAAGGAGCCGAACATGTCGTTCTGGATCTCGACCTGTCGCCCGGAAGACAGGCTTTCTCCAATCAACAGGCGCGCCTGGCGATCCGTCTCCGGCGCGAAGTGGGCAAGATCCTGGAGCACACCGGAATGAAGCGCGGGATCGGCGACCATCTCGCCGACAAGCGCCGCGTGGTTCTCCGGCACCAGGCCGTTGAGCGTCATGCCGAAGGCATCGTCCGACAGGCGCGACATGGCGACCGCCTTGCGCATCATCGGCCCGGAAACGGGCAGACTGTCGTCAAGCAGCTCCGGACTGTCCCGCAGGATGCGCGCGGCATCGATCGGCGTTCCGGACCCTTCCTGCATGTTCTTCTTGGCCGCGAGCGCACGAACCTCGGCAACCGTCCACCCGTCCTTCTCCCGGAACAGGTAGCCGTCCAGCACGACGTCGTCGTCGCCGGCCTGCTTCAGGCGCTTTGCCAGTCCGAGGCGCTGGTGACCGTCCGCCACGTAGCGCGTGCCGTCGGCCCGCTCGTGGACGAACACCTTGTCGCTTGCGGTCGGGTCCCACTTCTCGACACCCGAAAGACGGTCGGTGACGCCGGCGGCATCGCCACCGCCCTTGTACTGGTAGGCGGCCGCGTCCGTCTCAAGTGTGCCGGGATCGAAGCGGGAGAAGGCAGCGGACTTGCCCCGCACATCGATGCGCCCCGAAGGTGCGGCCGCCGCCTCATCCAGCACCTGGACAAGATCCGCCGGCCGTTCCGGCTTGATCACGGCACCGGACACGGGCGGACCACCGTCCGCAACCTGATCGACGGCCTCGGCGGCCATGCGGCCGCTTTCCTCGGGTGTCACGCCGGCTGGGGGATCGGAAAAGGCCGCCGCCTCGTCGCGGCCGGCCTCGATGGCGGTGTCGAACTCGGCCTGTACGTCCGGATCGAGCGTTTCACGCGCCGCCCGGACCTCGGCCGGAGCCGCGCGGCCGGCGCGGATCATTTCGCTGACGCCCGTCATCACGCCACCGAGAACACCACCGAGGCCGGCCGCGATGGCGACATTGCCGGCGGCCTCGCCGACGCCCGCTTCAAGCCCGGCTTCGGCCCGGCCCATCTGGGCCGGCACCTGCAACACGGTTTCCACTCCGGCATTGATCGCCGCGTTCCGGCCGAACGAAGACAGGATCCGCAAGGCCACATTCGCGGCGGCGCCGCCCTCGGGGCCGCCGACGAAGAGGGTGCCGACCTGCAAGGGGTCGCGCAGGTAGCCGCGCATCGTGCCGGCAAAGCCGGCGAGCCACGACCCTTCGGGCGCGTCCGGATCCGCGTTGACCGCGTCGGCGCGGGCCTCCGCCGCGCGGCCGATCTCGCGCGCCTGGTCATCGATCGACAACCCGGCGCGGATCCGGTCGGCCTTGTCCGGGTGCTGTTGCTGGAGCTGGTGCAGGCGATCGGCGAACAGGCGCTTGCGGGTGGCGACGATGTTTTCATTCGGCCGCCGAACGCGCAGTTCGTCCATGGTGGGCATACGGGCCACCCTGAGAGGGTTTTCGAGCTGCACCCCCGTCGCCTCCTTCACGGCCTTGATGCGCTCGTCGTAGGCCCGTTCCCGGCGCGCCAGGAGGTTCATGGCGTTCTGGGTGTAGGTCTGCGCCTCGTCGTTGGCGCGAAAGGCTTCGGCAAAACCCGCGAAGTCCCGGTCGCGACGTGCCGCGTCACGCTGGCCGACTTCCGCCCAGTTTCGCGGCGCGGCTTCCGCAAGGCTGGCATCGCGAGCATCGGCCGCGGGCGTCAGGAAGAAGCTCATGGCCGCCACACTCCGGCAGGCAGGCGGTCGCGCAGGGCCGGAATCGCCTCGAAGGAGAGCACGAAGGGCCGCCCGTCGGCGCCGCGCACCCACATCGGCGCGGCGCCGTCCGGATCGCCCGTGGCGAAGCGATAGCCGCCAGCCGTGGCGACCGGGAACGCGCCCTTGATCTGGGCAACGGGATAGGGGCGCCCTGCCGCATCGACCGGTGGCACCGGCAACGCTTGCAGGTCCTTTTCCGTCAGGGCGCCGATCACCTGCTTGAACGCATCGGCGCGGATCCCCGGCGGGACCAGCACCTTGCGGCTCGACCACAACAAACCCGGATCGTAGTCGGGGAACCCGCCGAACTGGACTTCACCGGCATAGGTCGCGCCGGCGGCCTCATTGACGGCACGCTCGAAAATCGGACGGGCATCGTCCGACTTGGGATCGATGCCGGCTTCCTCCAGGCGCACGCGGGCGATGGCGCCCGCAGCATCGCGCACCCGCTCCGCTTCGGCGGGGTGCAGCGAGAACGCCCCGCCGACAACATCGGTCGAGATTTCGGCCTGACGGTTGCGCGGAACGGCTGGACGCATCCGCCCGTCCTGCCCCGGACGCCAGCCTTGCAGAACGGCGCGCGCCGCGTCCGGATCGCCGCCGGCCGCGATGATGGCGCCGGCCTGGGAGAGGGGAGCCGCATCCTTGCCGAGTTCGCGCAGCATGGCGGGCAGGGCGTCACCGCCGGCGGTGACCATGCCGGCGGCCAGCGCAAGAGCCGCGTCCGGGTCCTCGTCGACCATGGCCCGCAGGCGACGGGCCTCGCCCTCGCGGAAGTAGCGCGGCGGTACGCCGAACCGCTCGGCGGCCGTCTCCGCAACGTCGCGACGTGCGGCGAAGGCCGCCGCCGCATCGCCGGCCGACACATCCTCAAGCGGCAATGGCTCGACGGGATCGATCGCGCCGAACCGTTCGGCAACGGACAGGGGATCGCTGGCAAGCGCCTGACGGTGCCGGTCGATCAGCTCGCGGCCGAAGGCCAGATCCGCCGGATTGGCCCGGCCGCTTTCGTCGCGCACCAGCTCGGGCAGGGCGCGTTCCGCATCCGACAACGGCATGTTGCGGATTGCCTCCGCCACCTGAAGCCTGCGCAGGGCCGAGCGGCCGATTTCGGAGCCGTCCGGCGCCTGGGCCAGTTCAAGCTGGAAGGCGGCCAGCTCGTCCGCTCCGGTGGCTTCGCCCGCCGCAAGCCGCGATGCCAGACTGTCGCCCTGACGGCGCAAACGCTGGGACACCTGACGATCCCTGGTGCGGCGGTTGCGCTCCATCTTTGCCAGTTGCGCATCGACCGTCTGGAACCCCCGACCGTCCAGCTCATCCATGTCACCGGCGGCATACTCCGTGCGAATTTGCTCGCGAAGAGCGGCGATGTCATCGGCGGGCAGCTTCGCGCCTTGCGCGATGTAGAACCCCGTGACCGAGGACCGGCGACTGTCCGCCTTCGCGCGGGCGGCATCTTCCGGCTTCATGAGCCCCCGCTCGACCGCACTGTCATAGTGCTCATCGATGGCGCCTTGAGCGGTCAGAAGCTGGTCGAGCGCGCCATCCTCATCGGGATCGAGGCCGGCGAGCAGGCGGGACTTGTCTTCCTCGATGTCGGTAAGGCGCATCTGGAACGCGCTGCGATCGGCTTCTTCCGCGCGCTTGCGGGCCTCCGCCTGCGCGCGGCGCACGACGGCCGAGGCGCTGGCATCGAAGGTGACGGCCCAGTCCGCCTCGATTTCGGGAAGGACGTGCTCTTGGCGGTGCGCCGCCTTCAACTGACCGAGCGCACGTTCGAGCTGGGCCGGATCGTCCTGGTATCGCTCGCTCACGCTGGCGATGTCGTCGCGCATGACCTGGTTGAGCTGCTGGAGATAGGTTCGCGCCCCGGCACGGTCATAGGCCATTCCGCGAAGCGTTGCGGATCCGGTCGGCCGGAAACCGCCCCCCGCCTCGGTGCCGGGCAGGGTGGCGGGCATTCCGCCGGAGATGGATGCCGGATCGCCCGCCTTCGCCAGCCACAGGTTGGCGAAGGCGCGGGCGCTCATGTCGGGACGCCCGCCGTTCAGGCGCACGGCCTCGGCGCCGACCAGGTCGGCGGCCTTCCGGTTCGGGTTGGACAGGAGCTTTGCGGCGCCGCCGGCGCCCTGCTGATGCGCGAGGTACAGCTCGCCCGCCGTCGGATCGCGGCCAAGCACCTTGCGCAGCGAGGCGGCGTTGTCCTTTGCCAGGCGCGCGGCCGCGTCCGCCGCCTGCGACGGGTCGAAGCGGTCGGCAAGGCCGTAGTCGGCGGCGGTGGAGTCGATGAACTGGAACAGGCCGCCAGCCGAGGACGATGTGTTGCGCGCCTGCGGATTGAAGGAGCTTTCCAGCTCCGCGATTTTCAGCAAGGCGCCGGGATCGACGCCATGGCGCACCGCTGCCCGGGAGATCGTGTCGCGGATCGCCGCCGGCGCGTTGACCTGTGCCCGCGAGGGACGCGAACTGCCTCCCGCTGGCAGGGAGCTACCGGCAAGCGACCTTGGCGCGCCGGCCAGTGCATCGGCTTCGCCGCGTCGAGTGCCGTCAAGCACTGCCTCGCGATCCGCGACACGGCCCATCTGGCCGGCCAGGCGGAACATGCCGGCGGCAACACGGGCCTCCAGCTCGCCACCGTCACCGCGCGCGACCGGTAACAGCCCTTCCGCGAGCAGCGGCCGCGCCTCGAACTTCCTGAACTGGACCGGGGTCCGCCGCTTGTTCGCCATTCTCAGCCCCCTGCGTTGCCCCTGTTGAGCACGGTTGCGCCGTAGTCGAGCCCACCGAACAGGGCACTCGCGTAGCCGCGCGAGCGCGCCGTTCTGCCCATGCGCCGGAAGTTGCGGGCACGTTCGCTAAGCCGCGAACTGCGCAGCTCCTGCGTTCCGCTGTCCGAGGCCAGCGCACGATCCGCTTCGCGGAACGCCTCCTTTTTCGCCTGTCCTGGCGTGCCGAAACTCAGATCGACGCCGGAGGCGGCAAAGGCCACGTCCTGGGAGCCGATGGCATCGACCAGCTCCTTCTTGATCGATGTTCGGCGGGAGATTCCCTGCAACGTCTCCAGCGGGATCTCGGCTTCCGCGTCTCGGGCGGCCAGCTCCATCTGGTCGGCCTGGGCCTCTCCCGCGCTGATCGCTGAGAAGGCACCAAGCAGGGTTGCCCCGCCTTCAAGCAGGGTTGCCAGCGAGAAGCCCGATCCGGCCGTCGTCGTGACGGCTGGCGCAACTGTGCCGGCAGCGGCGCCGGCGCTGCCGGCCGCCCCCGTGAGCGCCTGAAACCCGCTGCCGATGAGCGCGATGATTGTCTCGGCCATTACAGCTTCGCCTCCGGTTGATAGTCGCGCACGCGCAGCCGGCCCGGACGGGTCTGCGTGATCACCAGCGTCGGGCCATCGACCATGCCGGGAATGCCTTCCACGCGGATCTTCTGCGTTTTCGGCGGCATCGGCGCGTTCACCGGGTCCGAGGCCGAAAGCAGGGGCACCTCCTTTGGAGGTGAACCGTTGGCGCCGATCGCGATGCTGTCGGTCTCGATGATGTTGGCCGTCACCGCGTGGATCCGCCCCGGCCGTTGCAGGATCTCGTCGTTGGGCAGAAGCCGGTAGTAGGGCATCGACTCGTGCACCGGCCGTTGCCAGAGACCGACCTTGACGGTGTCGTAGGCATCGCCGAGCTGCACCGCGCCATCGCTCACCGTGAACGGCCCGAGAATGAAGCCGTCGGCTTCCGCCCAGACCTCGCGTCCTTCATGGAGTTCCAGTCCGGTTACCTCGCCCGCGAGATCGGTCGTGAGGTCGAGCGAGCACTGGAACAGGTTGAGGTGGCTTTCTTCCATGATCTCCAGCGTCACGGTGTCGCCGCGCTCGACCGAAACCCAGACCTGATTTTGCCCGTCGACGGAGATCCCGCGCACCTTGCCGCCATCCGCTGCGATCCACTCGACCAGCGCCAGAATGTCCTGGTCGAGAACCACCAGCGCGCAGGTCAGCCGGCCGGTTTCGGACGGCAGCCACCAACGCGCCGCCGCGTTCCGGCGGATCTTGCGTTGCAGCGCCGCGCCGTTGACGCGATCGACCAGGTGTTGCCCCAGGAGGCTTTCAGGCTTGGAGCTGTACTTGGTGGAGACATCGTCATAGGCGGCCGACAGGAGCTGTTGCCCCTGGTTTTCGTCCGCCGCGTCGGCATCGTTTCCCGACACCCAGAAGACGCGACCTTCCATCTCCACCGGCGGCACATTCGGCACGATGCCGTTGCGCGACGTGCGCACCCAGTTCAGCGGCTGGCCGGCCGCGATCGTGCGGTTGGAAGCAAACCATTCCGCGAGATCGGTGAAAACAAGGAGATACTTGTCCTCGTAGACCGCGAGAATGCGTTCGCTCGTCTGGGTTCGCAGGGCCTCCAGGCGCGCGGCGTTGTCGCCGGCGGCCCTTATGTCGAGCTGGAAGTATTCGCCCGTGGCGGACATGGACAGCGCAGCCTGGCGCACCTTGGGCGCGAAGTAGATGGCGCGGTCCTGCGCAAGCGCCATGCCCGCGAACCACTGCCGGGTTTCGCTGACCAGCGGCTCCCCTTCCGTCTCGCCGATCTGGATGTGATAGGAGAGCGCGGCGGCCTCGGACGTGTTGACGATCCGTGCATCGACCCGATACTCGGCGCCGGACAGACTGCCGCCGAACGTCACCTCGAAAACGATGAAACGGCTTGTGGTCTGGCTCTCGTCATAGATCACGGTCACGTCGTCATTGAGGGTGGACAGGGAGCGCAATTCGGTCTGGATGGCGGTTGCCCAACGCTGGTAATCCAACGTGGTGCCCAGATCGGGGCTCATCGGCTCCCCTTCGTCATCGACCAGTTTAAGCGCCTTCGTGTCCTGCCCCTCGACGGTGAGGGAGATGGACAACCCCACACCGACGGACGCGCTCCAGCGCACGCTGACGTTCCAGATATCGTCGGTCTTGGCATAGGTGCCGCCCAGGTCGATTTCCGGAATGCCGCTGTAAGGCCAGAGATCCTTGCTCCAGACGCTGTCGTCTTCGCCGTCCCGGACCAGGCGCAGCGTTTCCAGGTCCTGGTGAAAGATGCCGACGGTGTTCGCCTCGGCGTAGAACTCCAGGCCCGGCAGCAGGCCGGAGGTGATTTCCGGAAGTTCGACACTGGCGACCTTCGTGCGGTCGTTCCGGTAGATGTCCACCCATCCGGCCGAAAAGATCAGTGTGTAGGAGAGACTGGCAGTCACCGGCAGCGTGCAATGTCGCGCCAGGGCGGAGCGGCCGGTGCCCACGAAGGCGGTTCCCGGCATGACCTGAAAGCCCGCCTGGGGAACCGGCTCCACGTTCTTGAACCGGAGACCGGCGCTGTAATACTGGCGCAGGCCGACCTTGCCCGCGAGATCGCGCGAGAACTCGCCGGCGTTGCAGGAGCTTTTGAGCGGGCCGGGACGTGCCACCATGTCAGTACCGCCCGTACCAGGAGCCGCCGGTGCGGGCGCCGGTCAGCGGGTCGGCGGCGGCAAGGGGATGCCCGATCGGGGCGCCGGCCCTGTTCTGCGCCATCAGCCGGCCGAACAGGCCGCCGGTGCCCTCCTTCGAGGGTGTTCCGAACGCCTCCCGATGGTACAGGTCGCGCATGTCGGTGTCGTGCGCGACGGGCACCGCGAGATAGGCGGCAAGCGCGGTGGTGAAGGCGGCGCGAAACGCCGGGTCCCAGTATTCCGGATCGCGGTAGACCTTGAAGGTTCCGCGCACGGCTGCCTCATCCGCATAAAGGTGGTCGCCCTCGATGTCGTAGCAGCGCAAGGGCTGCCGTCCGGTGCCGGCCATGATCTTGAGCGGATCGCCGATCCGGCCGCCGGGCAGCGCGAACTCGTAAGCCCACCCGTTGATGGGCGCCTCGGCTGTGCGATCGAGCGAAAACGTCCGCTTGAGAAACGACCAGTCCGCCAGTCCGAAGCACTGGTCGACACAGCGTTGCCAGGTCAGGTTGACCTGGGAGGAAAGATCGTCGTCGCCGTCGATCGAGAACGTCGCGAAGGAGCCGATCTTGGCAAGTGCCCAGTTCACGATGACGGCCTGGTCGATCACGGTAGCGGTCATGTCTCACCTCGCGCGGGAAGGGACGGGGCGCGGCGAACCGCGCCCCGCGTCGTCGGGTCAGGCGCTGGCGTTGACGCCGGCGGCCTCCAGGTTGGCAAGGATCGCGTTGATGGCGGTCTGGACGGTGGCAAACCGCGCATCGACATCCGCCTTCGAGGCGGCGTTGCTGCCGGAGCCGTCGACACCGGTCACCGCTGCCAGGGCGATATCCGCGATCGTGTCCTGGCCGAGCACGGCCCCCTGCGCCGACACGGTGACGTTGCCGGTGGCGGGCGAGGCGGTGACGAGCAGCACGACGTGGGACGCGGTGCCGTCCTTGTCGGCCACCGCCATGATCACGTCGCCCGCTTTCAGGGTCTTGCGCGAGTCGTTGAAATAGCCGGCGGCCACGAGCTCCGCGAGCGTATCGTTGGTCGAATAGACATAGGTGTCGGTCTGGTTCGTGCGCCCCATATCCGACGTTGCGAAGCGCGAAAGCGCCTTGACTGAATGGGCCATGGATCACTCCGTTTCTGGCGTTGGAGACGGCGGCCCGCAGGCCGCCGCGCTGGTCGTGTCCCGTGTCAGGCCGGACGGGTGGCGGAATTGATCGCCTTGTAGCGCAGGCGCACCACGCCCTCGGGAAGGATGCCGATGGAGGCGCCCGAAAGGCCGACCTTGCCGAGCATCGGCGTGCCCTCGTAGTCGGCGTGCGAGGTGAGCGACATGTTTTCCTTGTTCCACTCGGTCTCGGCACCGACCGCGTCCTTCACCCAGAGGAAGGTGTCGATGTAGCCCGTGTCATCGAAGGCACGGCCATTCGAGCCGGTGCCGAAGGCCCCGGTGCCGACAGTGAAGTGCTCGTTGGGCAGCGCCAGGATGTGGCAGCCGCGAACCGTGCGCGCCTTTACCTTGCTGGACTTGGCGAACGGGAGATCGGTGGGGCCGGCATAGTCGGCATTCTTGATCTCCTCGTACATTTCGAGCTGGCTCATCCAGGCGTGCGGAATCGCCCAGAAGATGCCGTTGTCGTCGTCGTCATTGCCGGCGCCGGAAACGTGATCGATGGCGTCCATGGCGTTGACGATATCGATCCGCGCGGAGCCGTCGCCGAGCTTCAGGCACTCCTTCGGATCGTCATCCAGTGTCGACACACCGTTGACGAAGATGTTCAGCGCTTCGAGCTTCAGATTGTCGCGCTTGCGACGGATGGCGGCACTCATCATGCGACCGACGGCGGCCTGTTCGTTCGGCCCCTGACGGCGGGCGTCCTGCACACGCATCCAGGCCGAAGCCTCGAAGTCGCGCATCGACACCTTGATCATGTTGAGCGAAGGATTGGTGTTGGTGATCTTCTGGATCGAGCCGCCGAGCTCGTAAGCCTCGACGCGTCCGACGACGGGGAACTTCACCTCGCCGGCGCCGCCGTCCCCCTGCACCATCGTGCCGTCGAGATAGCCGCCGCGAGACTGGTAACGGGCGCGAACCATGTCGCGGATCTTCTCGCGATACCAGTTGGGAGCCTGAGTGGTCATTTGCAAACCTCATGGATGATCGTGGATCGCCCTGGAGGTCCGATTAGCCAGCCGGTATTGCGGGTCCCTTCGGGATAGCCGCGCCGGCCGGGTCGCTTCCGTGCCAGATGCAGGCACGATTTTGCGGCCCGGCCGGAAGGCTTAAGTGCGCCCGCTCAGTCGCCGACGATCTTGCGATAGTCTTCCTGCAGCTTTTCGTAGCTGGCCCGGTCGAACTTCGTATTGCCCGGCGTGTTCTCGGGCAGGGCTGCACGTTTCGCCAGCGCCTCGCGCCGATCCTCGCCGCTGGCACTCGTTCCGCCGGCGGTCGGCTCGTTGGACGCATCGCCTCCGAGCTGCGAGCGCACCCACTCCATGAAGCGGTGCCCCTTGGCGCTATCGCCAAGTTCCGTCTTCACGTAGTCGAAGACATCCTTGCCCGGCCCGTTCTCGCCCGCACGCTGCGCAAGCAGGTCCATGAACGCGAAATTGCTTTCCATCCGCTGGTTTCGCGCGGTCGCCTGCTCCTTCGGAGTGAGGTGCTTGGCGTTTTCCGGGGTCAGGGCGGCACGTTCCGCATCGGCATCCAGCGGCGGCTCCAGCACGCCCATGTCCTGGGCAACGCTGTAGAGCGACATGGTCATCGCCTGAAAGTCCTTGACCGGGATACCGCGCTCCAGCGCCTGTTCCGAGATCTTCTGGAAGGCGGTGTCCTGCGACAACGCGGAAATGTGCCCCTGCAACTCTTCCGGCACGTCCTCGCCGAATGCCGCATACTGGGCAGCGGACTCGGGCACGCCGCGTTCGCCGTCGCGCTTGCGATAGCCGGCGAGCGCGGAGGCCATCTTGTCGATCGTCTCGCGATCGTTGGCCCCAAGCAGGTGCTCGGCAAGCCCGTCCGGGCGGTAGGCTTCGCCCGTGCCGCCCGTGTCCTCTCCCGGAGGCGGGGTATCGGATGCGCCGGCGTCGGCGCCGGTCGACTCGCCCCCGTCCTGGGCGGCAGCACCGCCGTCCGGATCGCCGCCATCGTCGGCTCCGCCGGCGCCGGTGTCCGGCGCGCCGCCACCCGCTCCGCCATCCTCGGGGGAACGCAGGATCATTTCGTGAAGCCACCACACAAACATCAGCTTTTCTCCGACAGTTTCTGGCCATGCGCGATGGCGGCCAGGACCGCCTCGCCAACGCCGTTGATTCCCTGCCGACTGGCTGTCAGCAGGGCGGTTTCCTCAAAGGTCTTGCCGGTCGCGCGCAAGGGAGCGCGCAACGTGATGTCCATAAGCCACTCGATGACCTCGCGGCCGCGCGGATCCCGGCACAAGGTGGCCAGGGTCTTTGCGACATGGTCGCTCGGTTGCAGCGGCTGATTGGCGATTTGGGGCTTGAGCAGCTCTTCCAGGCCGTCCCAACCTTCGCCGCCCGCGCGCGCCACCATTGAATCGAGCGATTGCGCCTGGCGGCCGCCGAACAGGGGTTCGCTCATGCCGCCGCCCTCATTTCCTCGGCCATGAGGCCCGGCGCCTGTTTCGCGGCCTCCTGGGCGAACATCGCGGCGATCTGCTGTTGCTGGGCCGCCTGCATGTCACTTTCGACCTTGGCTCGTTCGGTCTCGGTCGGGATCAGCTCCTTGTCGATCTGCAACCCGTTGCCGACCTGTTCCAGCACCTTGTCGATGTTGGCATAGAGGCTCACCTTTTCCGGCCCTGCCACGGCGCCAACGAACTCCAGGTAGTTCGCGATCGCCGCCAGACGGTCGGCATTGAGAGCCGCCGCCATCGGCGAGCGGACCTTGCAGGTCACAAGCAGCTCATCGATCGTCATGGGCATTTGCAGATAGGCGAACTCGTAGAGGATTTCGGCGACACGGGGCACGATGACGGGCATGATCTCGCGCACCAGGCGGCCGAATGCGCCGATGTGCACATCCGCGCGCTGGCGCAGGCGCGCCGCGATCTCGGAGGCCGCGCGCGGGGTGCCCTGGTACTCGGGCAAGCGGGTGTCCAGCAGGGCTTCGCGGATCTGGTCTTGCAGGTTTCCGATGAGCATCCGGGCCACGTCCATTCGCCCGGTGGCCGGGTCGATGCGCTGCACATCCGGCCCAAGAACGCCGCCCGTCGCCTGCATTGGCCAGAACTCGCCCGGCCCCACGCGCACGGTGTCGGGGTTGAACGTCCCGCCGGCGCGATAACCCCAGATGCCGAGCATCTGGATCGCGGCCGCCTTCAAGGCGATCTCCTGCGCCTTGTTGACGGTCTTGATCGAGGGCAGGGCGGTCAGCACCACGCCCCGGCCGTACGCCTCGCCTGGCACGCGGTAATAGCGCGGCACGGCGATCGGTTGCGTGCGGTAGAGTTTCCCCACCACGGGTTCCGTGGACTTGTCGAGATAGGCGACAAATTGCCAGCCCTCCCGCTTGGTGTTCCCCTTTTGCCAGAAACACTGGGTGAAGGTGGCGGTGTCCTTGCCCTTGCTGCCCATCGTCTCGTCACGCCAGCCCTCGGGCCACGTCCCGTCCGGATACGCTGCAAGGATCTGGTCGCGGGTGAAGACCTGACGCCAACTGATGAACACGACGCGTCCGTAGGCATCGCACTCCAGCGCGATCTGGTCGATCGAGATCGAGCCGAACCGCACCGGCTCGTTGTGGTCGCCCTTGATCGGGATGATCGCGGCCGTTCCCACGGCAAGCTCGATACACGCCTCGTGAAGCGTGGTGTCCCAGTCGCCTTGCAGGAAGAAGGGGTTGATCCTGTTCGCCTGCCTCTCAAGCATCCGGTTGTAGGTGGTGACCTCGCGACTGGAGAGCGCCATTGCCGTGACCGGGCCGGCCTCCAGGATCGCCGGAGGCTGACCGCTGGGGAAGAGATCCCGCTGAAGATTTCCGGCGAAATGCATGGTTGAGGTGGGGGCGGTCATGTCGAAGAGGAAGTCGCCCGACCTGACCGAATTGCCGTCACCGCCAGGACGGCGCTGGGGAATCGCGTAGTCGAACGCCTCGCGATAGAGCGCGTCGAACCCGCTGCGATTGCTCCAGGCATCGTCCGAGCGCTTCTTGACCTTCTCGAGATCCGCCATGTCAGGCGTCTCCGAGGGACTTGGGCAGCTCGCCGAGCGCCTCGTCTTCGAACAGCCGGCGCCCCCGAGGCGCCCGGGCCGAACCGCCGCCGCCCTTGTCAGCGCGATTGGAGGCCGCCAGCTGCCGGTCATTCGCGATCTGGCGTTCCTGGCGTGCGCGCTCGGCCGCCTCCGCGGCCCCGTTGTCACCGCCGCCGAAGATCGCTTTCACTACACCACCCATCACAGCCTCCAGACGTGGATCCACCATCCCGGCGCACTGCGATCGGGCACGAAGCCGACCATGCGCGCCATGCGTTCGCCCGGCGCATGGCCGGGCCTGACATGGGCTTTCACCCTGAGGCCAGTTTGGGCGACGGCATCCAGCCTTAACTGCGCGAGGCGCACCAGAGCCCGCATGTGCGGGCGGGCGGCTGGACGGATTGTCAGGCAGAACTCCCGCCATCCCGGCGCCGTTGGCCAGAGATAGGCCACGGCCAGGAGGTCGCCCCCGGCGGCATCGGGAAGGCTGATCGCGACACTGTCCCCGCCCGCTCGCATGAACAGGGACGCCTTGCGGATCCATCGGAACGGGCTGGCGCACTCAAGGCAATCGTCCGCCCTGGCTGGCGACCGCGTGACGAGGTTCACCACAGTTTGATGTCCTGCATCCGGTCGCGTGGCTTGCCGGTGGTCTTTGAGCGGAGCCCGACCACATTGCCGGGACGGCCGAGCCGGGAGGCGTCCTCGATCACGCCGAAGCGGCCGCGATGACCGAGGCAGATGTACTGCAAGCCATCATGCGGGTGCGAATACTGGTTTTTCGCCACGGCTAGGATGTCGGTCGCGCCCGCGCTGGCCTGTTTCGTCAGCTTGTAGTGAGCTGCGAAGCCGCCCACGATCAGCTCGCATCCCGGGTCGACCAGCATCCGTTCCGTGTTGCCGTCGATCGGGCGGCCGAGATACCAGCGAACGGCCTCCTGCCTGATCGCGGGTTCATTCGACGGCGCCGGCAGGATGTTGATGTTGAGCGCACGCGCCACCGTTTCCATGAACGCCAGCTCGCCGGCCTGTTTGTCGGCGCCCCAGAAGGCGGAAGGATCGCCGTAGGCTTCCGAGATCGCGAAGCCGGCGAAGCGGGCGAGCAGGACTTCCAGGATCATTTCCGCGAAGCGGGCCGGGCCGGTTCCGGGCATCGCGCAGATCTCGGCGAGGATTCGCAACTGTCCGTTCGGCATGAACTGGACGATCACGGCGGCGGGCGAGCCGCCGGCATCCAGGCCGATCCCGAGCGGTATGCCCTTGGCGGGAGTGATCGTTGAATCGGCGGCGTGGCGCTGGAGAGAGAACTCCGGGTAGACCGGCTTGCCGTCGAGCGCATAGCCGAACTCGCCATGCACCATGCGCCGCACGATGTGCGCGGGCTGCGTTGCCGCCTCCAGCTCGTAGGAGGAACGAGGCTTGCCGATCCGGTTTTCCGCTTGCGCCGACAGGCCGGACGGCTGGCGGTAAAGGTTGAAACCGGGGACCTTCTCCTTGATGCAGAAGCGGTACACCCAGTTGTCGATGTCGGGTGGGTTCAGATCACCCATGACCATGCGCGGCAGAATGATTTCGCCTGGCTCGTAGCTCAGCCCCATCTTGTCGAAGGCGGCTCGGCCGTCGCGCGATACCCGCTCCAGCTCTGTAGATGCGATGTCCGTCACCTTCGGATAGCGCCCCGTGCGCTGGAAGAGCAGGCCGGGCACGCGCTCATCGAGCATGTCGCACTCGTTCAGCCACCCGTAGGTGATTTCATAGCCCTTGATGAACTGTTCGATGTTCGCATCACCGATGGCGCCGGTCTGCATCTCATAGTCGACGATGATTTCACCCACGCCGGGCCGGCGCGCGCGCCACTTCAGCCGGTGCCTGACCGGCCGGTCCTGACCGCCCTCGTGGCTCACCGTCCATGGGTGCTTGATCGGGAACGTCTCGTACCAGCTCGCGAGAGCGGTACGCGCGAAATCCCGGTAGGTGTCGCGGATGCAAGCGACCTTCACCCGGACCACGCCATCCTTGCAGACCGGCGCATACTGCGCGGCCAGCATCGGCCCCTTCACGACACAGGCAACCGTCTTGCCCGAGCCCGCCGGCCCCATGATGAGGTCGATAGGCCCCTTTGCATTGAGGAAGCGCTCACCGACCGGGCCAGGCGGTCGGTAGTATTCGACGTCGATTCCCAAGACCCGTGTCCCTTGCCCGACGGCGCGTCCCGCGCCCGTCTTCCCGAGACAGGGTATTTTCGCCAGCCACCCCTTCAGTGCGGACGGATGCGGGCAAGCGGAACAGGTCGTGTGTGTGAGGCAGGACACCCGGCCCAGGGGTCCGCGCGCGCGTTTTCAAAGCCGGCCTGGCGCCGGGCGCGCGCCGATCGACGGCACCCCCCGATCTCGCGCGACCCGCCATCGAGGCGCGAGGGGTTGAGGCCCCGGACTGGGGAAGCGGTCTTGGTACTGCTGATTTTCAATCATCGGCCCCAAGCGAAATTTGTATGCAATATCAATGAGCTAACCATTTCGTGCGACTACCCGCTCAATGGTCGCACGTTGAGGCAAAAGCTAAGTGTTTGTTTCGTCGTCGCTTTCCCGAACAGTCCCGGTCACGCTGATCACGCCGCCGGGCGCCGGCTTGTCGCCCTGGTCGAGTTGCTGGAACACCATCAAGCCGAGCTGGTGCTCGGTATGGATGGTTTCGGTCGGGCGCTTGCTCTCGAAGTAGGGCATTAGAGCCTCGTTGGCGGACTTCATGAGGTGCGCCGCCTCGATCCGCTTGCACCCGAGTTCCGTCGCGAGCTTGGCGGGATCCGCGTTCGCCAGGTCGGCGAGGTTCTGCCCCGGATGGCGGTAGCCCTGTTTCAGCAGGTAGTCGCGAAACAGTTGGTTCGCCTTGTTCTTCGAGCCTTTCGGCCTCCCGCGCCCTTTGGCGGCCTGGAGAGTTTCCGCCACATGGCGCACCGGGCCGTCAAACAGCGACTGCCCATCATCCAGCAAGTCGAGCTGGTCGCCGGGGTCTTCCTCGCCGATCAGTCCGGCCAGGTCGGCGAGCGCGGCCTCTGCGGTGGCGGCCGTGTCGCCGATCTTGGCGGCCCGCTCGGCGTCCGGCTCGACCGGCCGCGCCGGATCGGGCGGTGGGTGTGCCCCCGGCAGCGTCTGTTTCGGGTCCTGGTCATCGCCCATCGGTTTGATCCCCATTTGTTTATTCCGCTGGCTCGGCGACGGCGTTTCTAACCGCAACCTAACCGCGAAACGCCAGCAAAATCAGGAATATATTTCCATCGGTTAGGGGTTATGAGGTTATGTCTGTCTCGCGTATCCGCACACGCGCGCGCGTGAAACTCTCCCTAACCGCGTCAACCGCCTAACCACTCTCCCAAGATACTGATTTGATTGATGAAAGCCGGTTAGGTCACACCTAACCGTGTCTAACCGACGCTAACCCCCGCGCCCGTCGCCGGCTGAAAGTCACCGTCGCACGCGCCGCTCCTTATCAAGTGCCCGCGCCGGATCGGCGGTTGCGGCAATCGAGCGCCGCAGGCGCGCAAAAGCGCGCCGGAGGCGGGCAAAAGCGGTACCGGCGCGGGCTCCGCTTAAACCCAGACGGGCGGGGGCGGGGAGATTAAATGCCAGCCCGGCTTTCCCAGGGGGAAAGCGGGCATGGGATCAGGGCACGGGGACGGGGCTATCGCCTCTCAGGAAGGGGCGGGGGCGTCAGTCCAGCGACTTGAGGCTTTCAAGCAAGTAGAAGGCAACGTGCCTGCGCGACTCGTAGAGAACCATGCCGGCATAAAACGACACCACGATACCGGCTAGGACGGCAAGTTTGCGCCCAAGCTCTCCTTCGCCGGTGCGCTCAGGAGCTCGGTTGCAAATCCATTTGAATACTAGGAGGCCGGGAAAAACCGTCAGGCCTATCGAACAAATGAAGATCGCCAAAACAATCACGCTGGCAACGAATTTCGCTGGAAAAGCAAATAGTAAGTCAAAGAGCCAGGCCGGCATATTGACATCCTCCCGCAATGCGCGCAGTCTGCCACCGCTCCGCACGAATGTGGAGTCCGGTTTGGTCGCCGGATCGCGAGCGCCCACAGCAGCGCTCTTTGCGCTGTTTTTTATGGGTGGCCCATCGGGAGGCGCTTGCGCCTGCCGTTCTCGCGACGGTCGACCAACCCGGTGAGGCCACCCACCAGCTTGGTCGCTGGTTAACTCGCGAGAAAACCCATGCAAACACCCGATCCGATCCATGTCGCCGATCATCATGCCGGCGTCATCCACGATCTTGCCGCGCTCCTGCTGTCGCTGGCTGAGGCCTGCGAGGACGAGGAATGGCTGCGCCAGCGCGCCGGCGTCGTCGCCATGCTGCATCTGATGTCGGATGCCAGCCTCGCCGCCACGCGCGCGCTCGCGCCGCGCCCGGCCAATGTGAGGGCGATGCAATGAGCAGCTTCGAGACCGCCAACGACACCGCCGTCCTGCTCGACATGATCGCCACCTATGCGGACAATGCCGACGACAGGGCATGGCTGGAGGCCCGCTCCGTGCTGATCGAGATGATGGCCGGTGCACGCGCCCGCCTGCTGATCGCGGCGCAAGACATCGACAGCACGGACCTTGCCGCCCGTCACACCGCACCGGAGGGGATGCAATGAGTGCCCTCGCCATCTTCGTCTTCGAGGATATGCCGCTGCGTATACTCGACCGCAACGGCGAGCCGTGGTTCGTTGCCAGAGATGTCTGCACGATCCTCGACATCAAGAACGTCACTCAGGCGCTGGCACCTCTCGATCCCGACGAACGGTCTATGTTGAACATAGGGCGACAGGGCGAAACCAACCTCATTTCCGAGGGCGGTTTCTACACGCTGACCGTCAGGTCGAAAAAGGCCATGACACCGGGCACCGTGCAGCATCGATTTCGCAAGTTCGTGACATCCGAGGTCCTGCCGCAGATCCGCCGCACCGGGGCCTATGCCCCGGCGGCCGCCATCGAGGCCGAGCCCGTTGCGGCCGTCGAGCGGCGGCAGGCACTGGAGATGGTGCGCGAGGCGCGCCAGCTCTACGGCCCGGCGCGCGCCCGCCGCCTGTGGGAGACCCTGCCGGCGCTGCCGCCCGTGCCGGCCGCTCCGAAGCCCGCCCATATCGAGGCGGCCGAGGATTGCCTGTCGCACCTGATGGACTGGCGCAGCAACGGGGGCATGACCGTGCGCGAGCTGATCAACGAGGCGATGGCCGACAACACGGCCGCGCTGCTGATCCTGCGGGATCTCGGCATCCGCGTCGTCGCGGATCTCGAGATGGGCGACGGCATCGTCATCGCCAACAGCTACAACGGGGTGAGGGACCTGTTCCGGCAGACCATATGGGCGAAGGGCCGGCACCGGGCGGCGCTGCGGGCGCTGGACGGCGCGGCACCCTACAAGGCCCTCAAATACGGCGACAGACACGCCTCGCTCGGCACCTTCCTGCCGCTGGAAACCGTTGCAGAGAGCTTCTGACAGAGCGCGGGCGGCTTACGTGCCGCCTGCTCAGTCCTTCGCCACCGGCATCAGGCGGTCCCAGGCGCCGAGGTCCACCAACAGGCAGAATTTCGCGGTGCGCTGGATCTTGACCGTGTGGTACCGCTGATCGAGCCCGCGCAACACGATGTCTTCGGGCGCCTGTTTCAGCGCTGCCCACCATCCACCCTCATAAAAATCGGTGTCGGCGAAGATCTTGGTCAGGGCAGGGTGTTTCGCCGGCACGGCGAGATAGGGACCGATCGCCGGTTCACCGGCCTTGCGCAGCCCGAGGCCGGCCAGCGCCAGGCGCTCACGCGCATAGCTGAGATCCAGGCTCGTTCCGTTCTCGAACTCCTGCAGCACGCTTCCCACCGTCAGCCTGTCGCCGCCCCGGTGCGCGTCGATCGGCGCGGCGAGCAGGTGCTCCAGGCAGTCCTGCCATTTTTCGATCTGTTCCGCCCTCTCGGCTGAGGTGGCGGCGCGGATGATTTCCGCCAGCGCTTCCTGGTTGGAGACCTCAAGGCCCAGATCCTCCAGGACCTCGGGGCCCACCAGCATCTCGGCCGCCGCGAGCAGCGTGCCGTAGGTGTCGATGGCGCGGGCATCGAATCCCGCCAGATGCAGCGTCTTGCGCCAGTCGGGCAGGATCCGCGTCCGGAACTCCTGCCAGCCGTCCATGATCTGGCGAAGTAACATCCGGCCATCGGTGTCGCGCACCACCGGCTCGCGGCCGTGCCCCTTGTCCAGTTTCTTGAGGTTCAGCACCGCCATGCGCGTTTTGTCCTGCTGGCCCATGGGCGGGGGCAGGATGGCGGAGAACATGAAGGAGCTGCGGGCCTGAAACGTGGTGCCGTCGTGGTTCTGTCCGCCGCGCGCCATCTTGCCACCGCTCGCGGCCAGGCGCGCAAGCTCGATGACGGCCGTCGCGCGGCTGCTTCCGCGCTTGGCCTCCAGCTCGTCCACCGTCACCGGCAAACTGTCCTGCTTGACGTGCTGGTAGATGCCGGCGGCCGTGGTGTCGACCAGGGCAATCAAACTGTCCCCCAGGATCGCCTCGACAATCCGGTGCAGCGTCGATTTGCCGACGCCGGCGCCGCCGGTCGTGAACACGATCGGCCGCCAGTCGAGCGCGCCGCCCATGAGCGCGCTTACCATCCAGCCCAGGAACAGCACGGGGTCGAGGTACGGCCGCTCCCATTGCCAACTGCGCAGGTCCTCCAGGATGGAGAGCGCAGGGCTTTCCTCGCGCTCGATCGGGGTTTCCCAGGGCCGGGTGATGTCGGGTGCGCGGGTGTAGAGATAGCCGCCGTGTTCGGCCGGCCGCGCCGCCTGCAACTCGCCGCGTTCGTCGACCGACCACAGCCACTCGCCCGAGTTCCAGATGAACGCGCCCTGATCCGCCATCCAGCCGCCGCGCCCGCGCACGCGCCGGTTGGGATCGAACAGCCCGCGTCGCTTGCCCTCCGACACCAGGCAGATCATGGCCTTGTCGCGTTCGACGCGGTCGACACGATAGATCGGCTCGCCGTCCTCGTTGGTTCCCACTTTCTTGAATGCCGGCCAGGCCCAATACGCATAGTTGATCTGGGGCGCGAACAGGCTGGCGATAACGTGCATGTCCCACCGCTCGACGGCGTGGAGCTGCCCGGTGGCGGACAGGCAATAGGTCACCGTGCCGTTGTGGCCGAGCACCTGGACGGGACAGCCGGGCGGAAGGCAGTCCCAGGGCGCGCCGCCCCACTTGCCGGGGTTGATGCCCTCGCGCGGCAGGTTCGGGTCCGGATCCATCACGTCGGCGCGCTCATCGAGCGCGCGCATTGCCTCGATGAAATGCGCCCTGGTCGCCTGCTTGCCGACCTGTGTCTTGCGCCGTGCCATTCCCGCCCCGTCGTCTGGTGATCAAAAAGCCGCCGGCAGCCCCTTGGAGCCGCCGGCGGCACAGTCCGTTGCCGGCCGCCTCAGCGCCCCTTGGCGGTCTCCGAAAGCGCCAGCGGCGCCTTCACGGTTTTCAGGGACAGCGTGCGCGGGTCGGGCGGCGGCGCGCCGGCCGCGCGCTCCGCATCGGTCGGCGCCGGATCGGCCTCGGCCGTGGCCTGACTGTCGGCGATCGCCAGCACGCACCGGAAGATCCGCACCTTGAACCGCAACAGCTCGTCGCCACCGCGCGCCTTGCCCTTCATCGAGAGATGCGTGAGCACCGCCTCGTCGCTCGCCTCCGGCGCGCGCCGCAGAAACCCGACCATGCACGCGGCCTGGTCGGCCAGACGGCACGGCTCGGCCGGGTCGGCATCCTCGCCGATCCAGCCGCGCACGGCCGCCCGCGTGGCCCGGAACGCCGCCCAGGCGGACAGGTCGCCACCGAACAGGGGCGGGGCGGGCTCACCGCTCACGGCCGCCGGCGATGCCGGTTCCTGCGCGGGCACCTGATCATACAGTTCAGCGAAGATGTCGGGCTTGCATGGATAAAACTCCCCGGCGACACCTCGAATGACGTAGTCGCCTTTGTCGACCCAGTGCGCACCCTCCAAGGTCGAGATGGTCAAGCACTGTCCACGAGTGGGATGATCGTCCATGCTGGCCGGCGTCTTGCTGCCTCGGGTCCAGTCAATGATGGCGCGGTTGCTTTCGGGCGAACCGTCCGTAGCCACTGCCTCAACCTGCACACGCCGCTTCTCGTAGAGCCTCGGCGCGTAGTTGAGTTCACCGCTCACGGCCGCCGACCCATCCTTCCTTTCAGGCTGCAAGGCCGCCTGCTGATCTTTCGATTGCGCATTTTTCGGCTTTCCTTTCGCCATCACACATCTCCTTTGCCCAGGTCGTTGAAGTCGCTTCCGGCGTGGGGCTGCATCAGCTCCACCGGCTTTCCGCTGGCCTCCAGTTGCGCCAGCGCCTGTTCGAGCTGGCGTTGGGCCTGCGGCTTGTCCCAGTCGTTTTCGCCGGCGACGATGACGACGGAGACGAAGTCGAAATTCACCGGCACGTTGCCGATGCCGGTGATGGAGCCGCCGGCGGCCACCCGCGCCTCGGGAATGTCGAGCGCCAGGCTCTCGCAGGTCTCGCAGCCCTCGCCGAGGATGAGCGGCGCCGGCCGGCGCGCCTCCCGGGGCGGCACGCCCTCGGGACCGTGCGAAATCCAGATCGCGGCGCCGGCCGTTGCCGCGCGCATCAGCCGCGGGGAACGCTTCGGCCCCAGATCCGCCTTGGTCGGCCGCACGGGGTCGAGGAACGTGCAATGAACCGCTCGGAACGCGCCAAGCGGCGTGCGCATGGCCGCGAGAACTCCCGGAAAGCAGGGGCCGGGCCGCGTCTTGATCCGCCGGCCCGTCGCCGGGTCCACCGTCCATTCGGCCGCCGTCCAGTATTCGAGCGACGGGGAAAACCGGAACGTTGTGCGGTCGAGATTCTGGATCCTGTCCAGGTCGATCGCGCGGGCGTGGAGGTATTCGCGCGCATGGGCCTCCGCCGGCGTTCCGCTGCCGAGCGGCGCTCCGGACATGAACAGCTTTTCCGCCTGGCGCCGGTCCCATTCCGCGCGCTTGCGCGCCCGCTCGTCGTCTTCGGCCGCACGCACGCGCACCTGTTCGCTGTAGCGCCGGCGGTCCTCGATGCTCATGCGTTGCAGGCCGAGGAAATCGCGCGCCCATTGCAGCGCGCCCTTGAAGTCGGTCTGCAACAGGTATTCGACCAGGCCCAGCACGTCGCCCTTGTCGCCGCTGCGCCAGTCCTTCCAGGCGCCCTTGTCGCCGGTGACGGCCACCTTCAGCTCGGGCGTCTTCTTGTGATCGCCGGTCACCGGGTTGTTGGAAACCCAGAGCCGCCCCTGGCGGCGGCCGTCGGGCAGCAGCTTGCGGCACAGGTCCTCGATGCGGTCCTTCAGGCCCTGCTTGATCTCTTCCACTTCGCGCCGGCGATCGGACATGGTCAGTTCTTCTGGCTTTCGACCAGGATGCGCAGGCGGCGGTTCTCTTCTTCGAGAGTTGCAACGATCCCAAGGGCCTCGTTCACTCCGCTGAAAGGACCGTGGCTCATACCGAGCACGTTGCGATCCGGATGCCTGTAGCAGGCATCATGAGCAGCTTGGAGCGCTGCCAGAGCCCGGTTGTAATAGGGACGCTTTTCTTTTGCGCTCACTGTGGCTTCTCCCTTTCTTCCACGCGGAACGGAATGCCGACGGCCTCCTGCACCGCGTCCACATGGACGAGGATCCGCATGAACAGTTCGGCCGTCGCCGCCCGTGCGTTGGCATGGTCGGGCGAGCAACTGGCGAGCACCTGGCCGATCTGGTCGGCCAGCGCTTCGAGCACCGGGCGGGGATCCCGGCCGGCGCAGATGCGGTTGATTTCCGTGAAAAGATCGTCGCTTTCGCTCATGCCGCTTTCTCCAGACCGCGAATGACCGGGTGCGCTCTCGGCAGGTCCGAGCATCCGCCGAAGCGCACAATGTCGTCGTCGCGCGTCAGCTCCTTCCGGCATGGCGGGATCCAGCGGAGCACCGGCGCGGCCGCCGCGATCTCCGGCGCCGGGTCGCGCTGCCAGACCATCCAGGAATAGCTGGTGGCGGATTTGGCATTCACCGCCCACCGGCCGGCGACCATCGGAACCCGCTCAACAAACTGGAACACCGCCGTTGGCGGGTTTTTCAGGAACAGGTCGGTGTGGCGCGTCTGGCCTTCCAGCCAGTTGGTTCGCACAAGGGCCGCGACCACGAGCGGATTGAAGCTGATCGCGTGCCGGACGAAGGCCGCCGCCTTGTTGAACGGCGGGTTCATGATGATCGCGGACGTCGCCGTTTGACGCGTGGGAACAACCTCCAGGAAGTCCCGGACGTGCCGTTGTCCGTGGTCGGCAATGTCGCTCTCGGAGACATGCGCGAACACTTCGGCGAGAACGCCGCTCATGTGCCCGGCACCGCAGCACGGATCCCAGGCAATCGAGCGGGCGAGCCACCACGTTTCAGTCAGCAGCTCCGGCAGGCAATGCACCAGCAGCGCCCGCGTGGCCCAGGGCGGGGTCGGGAAGAAGTCGAGGCCGGCCGGCGCCACGCGGCGCTGGTTCATGACGGCCGACGAGATCCGTGCGGTGGCGGTCATGCGTCACCGCCTTCCTTCAGCTCGCATCCGAGCGCCGACAGAAGACGGACGACGGCCTGCCCTTCGGCCGGATCGAAGACTTCGAGCTCCAGCGTCAGTCCGTCAAAATCGTCGTCACGGTCAAAGACGTCTCCGGACGTCCTGCTACAGCGAACGCGCCGCGAACGACCATCCGCGAGTGGCGCGGCCAGCAGGGAAAGCGGCCGGTCGTTCCAGCTCGACACGAGGTTTTCCTTGCGGTCGAAGTGCACAGGCCCGCAGGCACCGCAGAACGGGCAGGGGAGAAGGTCGGTCATGTCTGTGGCCTCCAGTGCATTTGCCGGAGGCTTTCGCGCTGAGCCTCGTCCAGGCACCAGCCTTCGCCCCGGCGGGTATGGATCTCGATGCCCAACCGCTTGAGTTTCTTGCGCAGATTGCAAACGATGACCTTGACGATACCGCCGCCGCGCCTGCCGCTATCGCGGTAGAGCCCCGTCAGCATGGCGACCCTCGTCGCAGCGCCACGGCAGAGAAGAACGGTGAACACGCGCGCCTCCTGCGGCGTGAGACCGCACTCCCGCAACTTCGGGGCCAGGCCCACCCACTCAAACGGATCGACCTCATACAGCCGGCACAACCGCAACAGGGACAGGGCCGGCACGTCCTTTCCTCGCTCGGCATCGATCAGATCGCCGGGAGCCACGCCGGAAAGAGATGTGGCCTCGGCGATCGAGAGCCCGGCATCGTCGCGAGCCATGCAGAAGACGACGCCGACCATCGCCAGCGCCATCTTGTCGGCATCGCCAAACGGGCAGGGGAGAAGGTCGGTCATGTCTGTGGCCTCCAGAGCATTTGCCGGAGGCTTTCGCGCTGATCTTCGTCCAGATACCAGCCTTCGCCCCAGCGAGTGTGGATCTCGATGCCGAAAGGCTTGAGCTTTTTCCGTATCTTGCAGACGAAGACATCGGCGATCTTCGCTTCCGCCTGATCCCTGCCCAGGTCGTCGTAGAGCGCCGCGAGGATCGCGGTCCGTGTCGCCAGGGAGCGGGTGACCAGAACGCCGAACACGCGGGCCTCCTGGACCGTCAGGCGCCATTCAATCGGCAACGACACGTCACGAAACAGGGCGTGCTCCAGCTCGTCTATCCGTGCGCGAAGCCGCTCGTTCTCGTCCCGCAGCATCGTCAGCTCGTCAGCTTCCACGGCGGCTCTTCCTCGTGTGGCGGTAGAGAACGACCGTGAGCGCTTTCCACTTCGGCATCCTGTGTGCGGTCCGGAGCTGAGCGACTTCGGACCAGCGCTCCGGACCAAGCGACCGGATGGTGTTGACCAGGGCTCCGCTTTCCACGGTGCCGGCGTACTCGGCATCGTGGAGGATTGCGTCGACCGCCTTGATCATCTCGGCGGACACGGGCGCAAGCTGCGCCTGCACGCAAACGTCGAGCACCGGGCGGGCGCCGACGGGAAACCGCCTCTTGACGAGACTGCGAAGTGCCGCGATCGCAACGGTTTCGCCGACCGCGAACTTGCCCATTGCCGGCGGATTTCTGAGGATGCGCACGCCCGCGCGCTCGCAGACAGCGGCTACGTCCCGCGCCTCTTCCTCACCGGCGGCCAGCAGCGAATGGTGAAGCTGCATCGGCGTGACCGTGACCCGGTCGCGGTTGTGACGAACGAAAGCGCCCGCCCTGTCCTCCGAGTTCGGAGCCGGCACGACGACGACCGGGATCGTGTCGATGCGCGGATGGGATGCCGCAGCGATGGCGGTGTGCTGACCGTCGAGAACGTGAAGCGCGCCGTCGACATCGACAGTCACGGGAGGCTTGAACGCGCTCCAGCTCCACTCGCGCACGATCCGGCGGATCAGCGTGACCGACCGTTCCGAGAGGTCACGCTGATAGGCATCGTCCACGTGGAGATCCAGCGGAGACACGTCGCGAAACTCCGGGCGGATTTCACCTGGCTCGCCCGGTTCGACATCCGGCATGTGAAGTTGCGTGATTGACCGCATCGCACTCATCTCCTGTTGTTTCTGCCCGCCGGCGGGGGAGGGAGGCGAGGAAACCCCGCCGGCGGGCGTCCCGCCGCGCGCCGCACGCGGCCGGAACCTCATGTGTCGAGCTGCATCACCCGTTCGATGACGCCGATTGCGTCGTCGTCGTTGTCGCCGCGCGCATCCTCGATCGCCCGGATCGTCAGGCTCACCGCCGCCGGCGTCATGCCGGCCACCTTGGCCAGCACCGCCTGGCTGACGCCGCAGCAAACATGCGCGATGTAGAGGGCGCGCCGGCGGATCTGCGCCGCCGCCATCCATTCACGATTTGCCGAGGCCCGCCGCGTCGGGTCCTGTGCCAGCACCTGTTCGGGGTCCGCCCCGGCATGCAGCGCGCACAGGGCCACGGACAGCCGGTAGAGCTGCAACGCGCCGCCATCGTTCGCGGGAGTGCCGCCGGCCAGCCGCCGCAATGCGATGGACAGGCTCGACAGGGTGGCCGGGCGCGGCTGGTTCACCCCGTCGCGCAGCCGCGCGTAGTGGGAAATGACCACGCCTGAGGCCGAACACAGATCCAGCACGTTCACGCCGGACTGGCGCCGCCGGGCCTCGATTTCGTCTATGGAGAGCGTCATCCGGCGGCCTCGCGGCGCTCCTGGCGCAGTTCCTCGATGGCAGACGTGAGCCGTTTCAGGGAACTCTGTCGCGGGTCACGACCGCCTGTACGCCATTGGCTGTAGCTGGCCGGATGCACTCCGGCGCGGCGGCACAGCTCCCAGGCAGTCAGCCCCAGTTCGGCGCGTGCCTTGTCAATCTCGACAAACATCATGGGTTGCGTTCTCGCGAATCATCTTGGAGTTGATTCGCAAACATGATATGCGTTTACGCAAATTTAGGGAAGGCGCATTGGTATCGTGTTGCACGCCGCACCCCATAGAATCTGTTCCATGGAAAAAACGTGGGACATGCGGGACTGGATCTCGGCGGTGGCGCGTCACCTCAACCTGACGCCCTCCGAACTTGCGCGGCGCTCTCGCCTCGCGCCGTCCACGCTTACCCGTTTTCTGAACGACGCCAGCCGCACCGCGACGATTACCGAGCGATCCATACAGGCGATCGAGAGCTATTCGGGCGTGTCGCGCCACCGGATGCCGGGCGTTGCCCTGCCTCCCGGAATGGCTGAGCCTGACGCCGCGCCGCTGAACGAGGATGCCGAGCCGCTACAGGCGTGGTGCAAGGCCGCCATTGAAGAGGCGCGCAAGGGGCGCAACGGTATCGACCCGTGGGTCATGCGCGGCCGCGCCCTGGACCTTGAAGGCGTGCTGCCCGGCGACATTCTTATGGTTGACCTGAACCGGCGGCCGGCGGCGGGCGATATCGTCTGCGCCCAGGTGGTGGACTACACCAGCGGTGCGGCCGAGACCGTGTTCCGACTGTTTCAGCCGCCCTACCTCATCGCGCATTCGGCCAAGCTCGGCCCTGTCCGTCCGGAGCAGGTGGACGAGGTGCGCGTGTCTATCCGGGGCGTCGTTGAAGGGCTGATCCGCCCCTTCTGATCCGCACTTGAGAAACGGGAACCCGTTTCCGAAGATCCCTGCGCGCCTGAATTTTCCCTCGCACTTGAGAAATGGGAACCCGTTTCCGGAGCATTGCGCCGCGCGGGCGCATCGGCTCGCACTTGAGAAACGGGAACCCGTTTCACATCCCCGAAATCGGTTGTGATGATTGCATCGGTAGACCTCCGGTCGAGGTGCGGTGCGGCATGGCCGCTTGCGCATCACGCAAACGGAGTGAGCGTTCGCGCGCTCATGCGAAAATAATGTTTGCAATATTTGCGTAAACGCATATCGTTTTGACTGTCCGCAACGGATGGAGCGAACGATGAGGAACGCAAATCCGATTTCCCGTCCGACCGTGATGATCGGCCTGGACGAGCTGGCCCGCGAACTGGGCATTCCCCCCGAGCGTCTGAAGCGCATCTGGCCGCGGCTGCATCGCGACCACGGTCTTCCGCGCAAGCACCCGTGCGGCTGGAGCTGGCCGCGCGCCCTGACCACCGCGTGGCTTCTGTCGCAGAACGGCGTGCCCGTCGGCGACACCACCAACGACAACCACCCCGACCGCGCGGCCGACGCGCACCGGGCGCAGGTGGAGGCGCAGCGCGCCGCCCTGCATCAGCGCTATGGAGGCCGGGCATGAAGGCGCGAGATCTCACCGACGCCCCGCGCCTGAGCGCGGCCCAGGCACGGCTTGTCCGCGACCTGCACCGCAAGGGGGTGGCGTTCAAGGGGGCTTATGGGTGGCGCTTCAAGGGAGACCTGGGAAACCGGGCGCTCGCCGTCGGAAACGCACTGATCGAGGCGGGGCTGGCGTTCGAACAGTCCGGTGCCCCGGCCATGCTCAAGCTCACACCGCGCGGCTGCGTCTTGGGCGCCAATCTGTGCCGCGAGACCCGGCGGGAGGCGCGGTCATGATCCGCCTCGATCGCTCCGACACCTGCCCGGGCTGCGGCTGCGGCGATCCGCAGGCTTGGGACGGCTTCCGCTGCGATGCCTGCGGGCACGGCAAGCCGCGCATGGTCGCCGCACCGCCGCCGCCCGCCAGCGAGAACGTCGTCTGGCTGGCCGACCACGTTGACCGGGACGCCCTGTATACCGCGCTCCTGCGCGAGGCGAGGGACATGCGCACCGCCGCGACCCGGGTTGAAACGCTGGTCCAGACCCTGCGCAGGAAGGAGGGCGGATCGTGACGGAAGAAGATCGTCTGGAGCTGACAATCGACGCTTTGTGCGGCGACCGGAGCGAGCCCGAGGAAATCGCGACGAGCCTTGAGGTCCTAATCGTCAGCATTGTTCTCGCCTGGGCGGATGGCGACACGGGCAAGGCCGCCACCATCATGAAAGGACACATCGTTCCGGGCGTCTTGAAGCGGTTGAAGGCCTTCGCCCGAATGAAAGCTCGCGCCAAACAGGAGGGCGGATCGTGAGACAAGCAGATCTGTTCGGCGACACGCCCGTGCGGCGCCCTAGGCGTGTGATGATGCACGCGACCGATACGGGGCAGCCCCCGTATTCGATGCCGCATTGGCGTACCGACAAGGGCGGGCACTTCGAATGCCAGCGTTGCGGCCATGTCCATGGGTGGCAGTTCAACATGACGGAAAGTGAGATCTGGCGCGGCCTGCCGTGTCCGACATGCAACAAGGGAGCCAACCAGTGACCGGCTTCCTCGACACCCCTGCCGAGCGGCTGATGGTCGCCGGCCTGATCGTCTTCATCGTGTGCCTTGCCTGCGTGATGGCCTGGTGCGCGAGAGAGCTTGCCCGCGACGTTCGCGGCCGCAAGAGGCGCTGAGGCGCCGTTTCCTCCCAACCTGGGGGCGGCCTGTGTATCGGGTAGCCGCCCCGTATTTTTCGGGAGTTCCCCATGACCTTCCTGATCGGTTTCGGTGCGGGCGTCGGCGCCTGCCTTGTCCTGCTGCTTCTGGCCCTGCGCGGGCAGACGGCCGCGCTTCGCTCGCAGCATGACGAGATCGCCGCGCTTCTCGATGCCGATCCGGGAAGCTGGCAGCAACCGCGCGCCCCCATCGACACAAAGCGCGCAGCCGGGCCGGTAGAAGGAGAAGAGGCATGACCAAACTGGACGAGGACTTGCTGGCGTTTCTGGAGTGGCTTGAGCCGTTTATTCCCAGCCCGTTTCACGATGGAAAGACCGCGCCGGTGAGCACCGGGGTTATGACCTGGGCGACCGAACTCCACCGGCGGCTGATGGCAGAGTTAACGGATCGGCGTGAGCTTGGCGGGCAGGTTTCGGAGGTTGTTCGAGCCCTCGTCAAGCACTCGAACAATCCGTCTTGGGCGATGGTGCATCCGGGCCGCGCGAAGACCGCCTCGCCGAAGTATATGCGCGCGATCATGGTGCCATCTGAGATTCTGTTTCTCGCCGGCGAACTGCTCGCCGCAGCCCGGATGGATACCGGAACCGCAGCCGAAGAGCCGGCCGGCACCCCGCCCACGACATGCGCCGATGCGGCAGCGGAGCACGCGTTCGAGGTCGGCGACGTGGTTCAGCTCAAGAGCGGCGGCGCCACGATGACCGTATCCGCTGCGGATTGCTGCACCGTGGAATGCGTGTTCATGGATCGCTGGGGCGAACTCAAGACAGAGGATCTGCCCTTGCGGTGCCTCCGCCTCGCAGACGAGACGGACGACGCCCTGCCGTTCTGACCCAGCTTCGCGCGGTTTCACCCCCTCGGCCGCGCGGATCCCGCCGGCGGATGCCAAGGGCGTCCGTCGGCGGATGCCCTTTCAGGGGCTACATTGACAGAAGCGCGGCTTGTCCGCCGACTGTCTGGAAAACCACTGCCACGATCGAGGACACGGCCATGGCCCGCAGGCACCAGGTGAAAATCCCTTATGTCAAATGGCGTGATGGACGCCCCCGGTTTTCTCCGGGACCGAAGCTGCGCGCGGCCGGCCACGTCGGCACGGACTTGCGCCATCCCGACGGCGGGCGCATCGAGCCCGCGCGGTTGCAGCCGGGCACCCGCAACGGGGGCGAGTGGTTCACGGCCGGAGAGGCCATGGACTGGTCGGCGGCGTTTGCCCGCAGCCTCGCCGCCGCTCCGGAAAAGCCGGCGTCTCGCACCGGTAGGCGCGCGGCCGTGCGCGGCGCCCGCTACAGCGTGCGCCGGCTGCTGGACGAATGGCAGGCATCGCCGGCCGTCATCGAGGACCTGGCGGAGAAGACCCGTCGCGACTACGCCAAGAAGGCGCGGGTCATCGAGCAGGCCGCGCCCGACCTCTGGGAGGCCGAGGCCGACGCGCTTGACCAGACCATCCTCTATGGCCTGTACGAGGACCTGCGCCAGGCGCGCGGCCTGTCCACCGCGAACGGCGTCATCCGCGTGTTGTCGGCCGCCATCAGTTGGGGCCTGCGCCGGGGCAAGTTCAGCGTGTTGCGCGCCAACCCCGCGCTTCGCCTCGGCATGAAGACGCCGGCGCCGCGTGTCCGGTTCGCGACCCGTACCGAGCTGCAAACCCAGATCGAGGTGGCCGACGCCGTGGGGATGCCGGAGATGGCGGACAGCTTCGTTCTGGCGGTCTGGTCGGGTCAACGCCAGGGCGATCGTCTGGCGCTCACCCTGCGCGGCAAGATCAAGGGGCGCATCGTCTTGCGCCAGTCCAAGACCGGCGCCATCGTCCAGCTTCCGGCCGCGCCGGAGCTGACGCGCCGCCTGGACGCGGCGGCCGCGAGGCGCAAGGCGGCCGAGGTTGTCGACCCGCATGTGATCCTGTTCGAGAAGACGTGGAATCCCTTCAAGGAAGACCACTACCGCCACGTCTATTCGGAGATCAGGCGCATCGGCGTGCATGGCCTGTGGCGCGAGGGGAGGTACGGCGACAAGATCCGCCTGCTATGCCCCTGCAACGAGCGTTTCAAGTATCTGCCGGTCGAGCACGGCCGCACGGCCGGAACGCCGCTGGTGAGCCCCTGCGCGTCTCTGGCGACCTTTCGGGAGAGCGACTTCCGCGACACCGCCGTGACGTGGCTTGCGCTGGCCGGGTCAACGGTGCCGGAGATCGCCAGCGTCACCGGCCACAGCCACCAGAGCTGCACCCAGATCCTCAAGCACTATCTGGCGCAGCACCCGGAAATGGCATCCAGCGCCATCGCCAAGATGATCGCCTGGTACGACGCCGACGGCGAGACGGAAATCGGCCTGTGAGAACAGCCGGAGAACCTGTGCGACCGTGCGACGTCGCACGCTGGTCGCACAAACGGCACCGTTCCGCCTGTGTTCACGGCGCAAGAATTGCGCCTTTCGGCGAATTTCTCTGTGATTTCAAGAGGGGGAAAGTGGTGGGTGCACGGGGATTCGAACCCAGGACCGGCTGATTAAGAGTCAGCTGCTCTACCAACTGAGCTATACACCCACAGACCTTTTCGGTCTCGGCGGAGCCCCTGATCAGGGACAGAACCGCCGCCGGTTGACGCTGTGCGCCAGCCGTTGTGAGGCGTATATACAAAGGCCCGACGGTCCATGCAAGAGGGTTTGTCGTCGAAGTTTTCCTGTTGGGGTATTCTTCGTCCGGTCTGGGGATAAGTCGGTCCGCATGGGATTGGTGCCTGAAAGGGAGAAGGGGGAGGTTTCCCGAGGTCCGTCGACAGGGTGACCGCTTGCCGAAACATTCGGCAAGCGTGGGGCGTTTGACGCGTAATTTCCTGACTTTGCGCTTGACCGGTCCGGTGGTGACGTCTACGTTTCGCCGCGTCGGCGGATCCATCGAGATGCGTCGGTCACGAGTCTGATCCCTCAAATCAGTGCGGTCAGGCGCGAATTCTGGAAAACGGAGACGGGACGGATCATGGGCATGGGGCTCATTATCGTAAGCGGGACGCGCGCGACTCGGGCGGGATAAGATCCGCATCCGAAAACAGTCACGCGCGTGTTAAGGCCTCCCCGGGGGCCTTTTTTATTGCCTGATCGCCAGTCCCGGGATGCGATCATCAAAGGATGACACGGCCTGAAGGGGTCGACTGTGACAATCGAGGACAGGACAATGAAGCGTGAGATGACCGGCGCCGAAATGGTGCTCCAGGCACTCAAGGACCAGGGGGTCAAACACCTGTTTGGCTATCCCGGTGGCGCCGTGCTTCCCATTTACGACGAGATCATCCAGCAGGACGACGTAGAGCACATCCTCGTTCGCCACGAGCAGGGGGCGGGCCATGCCGCGGAAGGCTACGCGCGTTCCACGGGGAAGCCGGGCGTGGTTCTCGTTACCTCCGGGCCGGGCGCGACCAACATGGTCACCGCTCTGACCGATGCGATGCTCGATTCCATCCCGCTTGTCTGCATCTCGGGTCAGGTGCCGACTCATCTTATCGGCAATGACGCATTCCAGGAGTGCGATACCGTCGGCATCACCCGGCCCTGCACCAAGCACAACTGGCTGGTGAAGCGGATCGAGGACCTGCCCCGGATTCTCCATGAGGCATTCTACGTCGCGACCTCGGGGCGCCCGGGGCCGGTCGTGGTCGATATTCCGAAGGATATCCAGTTCGCGACCGGCGTCTACGATCCGCCCACGCAGATCGCGCACAAGAGCTACCGCCCGCAGGTGAAGGGCGACATGGAGGCGATCCGCCGGGCGGTCGAACTCATCGCGCGCGCGAAAAAGCCGGTCCTCTATACCGGCGGCGGCGTCATCAACTCGGGCCCGGCCGCGGTTCAGCTCTTGCGTGAGTTCGCCGGGATGACCGGCATTCCCGTCACATCCACGCTGATGGGCCTCGGAGCGTTTCCCGCCTCCGATGACCAGTGGCTCGGCATGCTCGGCATGCACGGCACGTATGAAGCCAACCTGGCGATGCACGACTGCGACGTGATGGTGAACATCGGAGCGCGTTTCGACGACCGGATCACCGGCCGCATCGATGCCTTCTCGCCGAACTCGCTCAAGATCCACATCGACATCGATCCGTCCTCGATCAACAAGACGGTCAAGGTCGACATCCCGATCGTGGGCGACGTCGCGCATGTGCTGGAGGACATGGTGCGGCTGTGGCGGAACGGCTCGCACCGGATGGACAAGGCGGCTCTCGGCGAATGGTGGGAACAGATCAAGGTCTGGCGTGCCCGCGAGTCGCTCGCCTACCGTGCCTCCGACGACATCATCATGCCGCAGTATGCGATCCAGCGCCTGTACGAGCACACCAAGGAGCGCGAGACCTATGTCTCGACCGAGGTGGGGCAGCATCAGATGTGGGCCGCCCAGTTCTACGGTTTCGAGGCCCCGAACCGCTGGCTTACCTCGGGCGGGCTGGGCACCATGGGCTACGGCCTTCCGGCGGCCATCGGCGCGCAGGTCGCTCACCGCGATGCGCTGTGCATCGACATTGCCGGCGATGCGTCGATCATGATGAACATCCAGGAGATGGCCACGGCCGTGCAGTTCGGTCTGCCGGTCAAGGTGTTCATCCTGAACAACCAGTACATGGGCATGGTGCGCCAGTGGCAGCAGCTCCTGCACGGCAACCGACTGTCGCACTCCTATCACGACAGTCTGCCCGACTTCGTGAAGCTTGCCGAGGCGTTCGGCGGTCACGGAATCGTCTGCGACAAGCCCGCCGACCTCGATGCCGCCATCGAGGAAATGATCGAGACCCCCAAGCCGGTGCTCTTTGACTGCCGGGTGGCCAATCTCGCCAACTGCTTCCCGATGATTCCCTCGGGCAAGGCGCACAATGAAATGCTGCTGCCCGACGAGGCGAACGACGAGACGGTGGCGAATGCCATCGGCGCGTCCGGCAAGGCTTTGGTGTGAGCGGGGAAGGACCGGAACAATGAACGCACAGAACCTGAATGCGCCCTCCGCCTATTTCATGGCGGACGTTCCCGAACAGATCGAAAGCCACACGCTGTCCGTCGTGGTCGACAACGAGCCGGGCGTTCTGGCTCGCGTGATCGGTCTCTTTTCAGGGCGCGGTTACAATATCGACAGCCTCACCGTGTCGGAAACGGAGCATGAGAAGCACCTCTCGCGGATCACCATCGTGACGACCGGAACGCCCATGGTGATCGAGCAGATCCGCCACCAGCTCGACCGGCTCGTTCCGGTGCACCGTGTGACCGACCTCACCGTCGAGGCACGGATGCGCAGCCTGGAAAAGCCGCTGGAGCGCGAGCTCGCGCTGGTGAAGGTGTCAGGTGTTGGCGAGAAGCGCCTCGAGGCCTTGCGCCTTGCGGATGCCTTCCGCGCAACGGTCATCGACGCGACGACGGAGCATTTCGTCTTCGAGATCACGGGGCGGACCAACAAGGTCGAGCAGTTCATCTCGATCCTGAAGCCTCTCGGGCTCGTCGAGGTGTCCCGCTCGGGAGTGGCAGCACTTCAACGGGGATCCGACGGGCTGTAACCCGGGCGGTCCCCCTGCGGTTCAAGAAAGCGGATCTGACGGGCCTGCGAAGGCTTGTCAGATTCATTTCGATCGGCTAGGAACGAGCCGGTAACGATTTGCTTGCGTTTCGCGGGCCATGATCGACATAAAGTTTCAATTCGGAGGCGCCAGCCTCCCAAATGGGGACAGGATCGACAAGATGATCGCCGCGGGCACCACTGCCGCCATTGCGATCGACGCGCAGGACCTGCGCGGCCGTCTCCTTCTTGCGTCCTCCCTCCTTCTCGGCGGCCTCCTTCTCCTTATCTGCCCCTGAGCGCTGACTGGCCTCCGGAACGGTGGCGGGCACTCAGGGGATGGAACTTCCAGCCAGACAGAGAATGACCGGCATCGGCGCATGCGATCAGACCGCGCCCGAAAATGCCGGATTAGAAGGACCGAGACGACATGGCCGACAACGACAAGATCTTCATTTTCGACACCACCTTGCGCGACGGCGAACAGTCGCCCGGCGCCTCGATGACGCTCGAGGAGAAGCTGCAGGTTGCCGAGCTGCTCGACGACATGGGCGTCGACATCATCGAGGCGGGCTTTCCCATTGCGTCCAATGGTGACTTCGAGGCGGTTTCCGAGATCGCGAAGCGCTCGAAGCGTTCGGTGATCGCGGGTCTGGCACGCGCCATCCACGCCGATATCGACCGGGCGGGCGAGGCGGTACGCCACGCCGAGCGCGGCCGGATCCACACCTTCGTGTCGACTTCACCGATCCATCTGGAGCACCAGATGAAGAAGTCCGAGGGTGAGGTGCTCGACATCATCACCGATACGGTGGCCCGGGCACGCAATCTGGTCGAGGACGTCGAGTGGTCGGGCATGGATGCGACCCGCACGCCCATCGACTACCTCTGCCGTTGTGTCGAGGCGGCGATCCGGGCCGGCGCGACCACGATCAATCTCCCCGATACGGTCGGCTATGCGACGCCGGACGAGTACAAGGCGATGTTCGAGGCGATCCGCAACCGGGTGCCGGACGCGGACAAGGCAATCTTCTCCGTGCATTGCCATGACGACCTCGGTCTGGCCGTTGCCAACTCGCTCGCCGGTGTTGCCGGTGGTGCGCGGCAGATCGAGTGCACGATCAACGGTCTGGGCGAGCGGGCGGGCAACGCCGCCCTGGAAGAGATCGTCATGGCGATCCGTACCCGCTCCGACGTCTTGCCCTACGCATGCGGCGTGGACCCGGTCTTCCTGACCCGCGCCTCCAAGCTCGTTTCTGCGGTTTCCGGTTTCCCGGTCCAGTTCAACAAGGCCATTGTCGGCAAGAATGCCTTTGCGCACGAGAGCGGTATCCATCAGGACGGCATGCTCAAGAACGCCGAGACCTACGAGATCATGCGCCCCGAGGATGTGGGGGTGAAGGCGACCTCGCTGGTGATGGGCAAGCATTCGGGCCGTCATGCCTTCCGTCAGAAGCTCGAGGAACTGGGCTACGAGATCGGCGGCAATGCGTTCGAGGATGCCTTCCGTCGCTTCAAGGAACTGGCCGACCGCAAGAAGCATGTCTACGACGAGGACATCGATACGCTGGTCGAGAACGAGATCGCGACCCAGGGCGAGCACATCCGCGTGATCGCGCTCACGGTGATTGCCGGAACCGGCGGTCCGCAGAAGGCGATCCTGACCATGGACGTGGATGGCCGCCACGAAACCCGCGAGTGCTCGGGCGACGGTCCCGTGGACGCGACGTTCAATGCCATCAAGGCCATCGTGCCGCATGAGGCGAACCTGTCGCTCTATCAGGTTCATGCGGTGACCGAGGGGACCGATGCGCAGGCCGAGGTTTCCGTGCGACTGGAATGGGATGGGCGCATGGCAACGGGCAAGGGTGCGGACACCGATACGCTGGTCGCGTCTGCGCGGGCCTATGTCTCGGCTCTCAACCGTCTGATCGCGCGTCAGAACCGTCCGGATCACCAGGAGCTCAAGGCGGTCTGATCGGACTGGCCTTGTTTGCAAACGAGAAAGGGCCCCGGCGGATATCCGCCGGGGCCCTTTGCTCTTGTTGCCATGCCAAGTTCCGCCCGTTCAGCCCTCGGTTCCAAACCGTCGTGCGAGGGCGGGTGACAGGATCTGCAGGCAGTCCACGGCCATGTCGTCCAGCACCATGCGCTGGCGCAGTGTGAAGCCGATGCCCTCCATCATGCGCCGTCCAGGGGTGTTTCCCGCGGCGACGAAGGCGATAAGGTGCGTGTAGTAGGTGTTGCGGAAGTACCAGTCGACGAGGGCGCCCGCGAGCTCGGACGCATAGCCCTTGCCCCAGTGTGCGGCGCCGAGGCAGATGCTGAGAGCGACTTCCGAAGTGGTTTCGTAAACGGAAAAGCCGGCCCGACCGATAAAGTCGCCACTCTGGAGCAGCGCCTTCCACTGGCTGAACCCGCGTCGCTCCTGACCGGTTATGTAGTCCGCGAGGTGCCTTTCCGCGTCCGCACGCGTCTGAATGACCTCGTGAGAGGCCAGGAACCTGTTCACGGACGGGTCATTGTGCAACGTAACGAGGTCGGACAGGTCCGACGGCTCGAAGGTCGAAAGGCGCAGCCGCTCGGTCTCCAGGATCGTGCTGCGAGGCATCATGTCCTCCCGTGTCGGCATCTTGATGCGAACCGCCCGATGTGCTGCTGCCTGCCGGGAAACCTTCCCCGGTGAGGCCTTCTGCCCGGTCGCTCGGTGCGTTCTGTTCTGTTCCCCGCCGGCACTTCCTCCGGGAAGCCCGACCAATTCCAACGTCCGCCGTGCCTCAGGGCATTCTCTGATCGGGCGTCGGATCGCAAGCGCGGCACGATGCCATTGCCGCACGTTATGAACCTATATGATTCGATTATGCTTCAAACGAGGCGTTCCGATCAATGTGGGGCAATGTTCCCAAAACTCAAGGTAGTATTTTTCCTGCGACTGCCACCCGATCACTCGGGTCGATCCGGGGCCAGTCGCCGAGTTGCCCGCGGAAGAACGTTTCCTGCCGCTTCGCATAGCGGCGCGTGGCGACGATGGAGGCTTCTATCGCCTCGTCAAGCGTGCTCGAGCCAGAGGCCACTTCGGCAAGTTCGCGCACACCGATCGCCTTCATGGCAGGGAGGGTCGGATCGAGCGTCCGGGAAGCGAGAGCTGTCGCTTCCTCGATGCCGCCGGCGGTGACCATCTGGCGAAACCGTTCGGCAATGCGCGCGTGCAGCCAGGGGCGGGGCGGCGCCAGAACAACCTTTGGCGTGTCGGCGGGCAAGAGAGCCCGGCCGGGCTCCCGCTGCCAGGAGAGCAGCGACCGTCCGGTCGCGTCGATGACCTCGAGCGCGCGGGTGAGGCGCTGGGTGTCGCCCGGCTCGAGACGATGCGCCATTTCCGGATCGCGCGACCTGAGGGCTTCATGCAACTCGCCGGGCTCCGCGTCTCCGGCCATGTCACGCCACCTGTTCCGGATTTCCGCTGGGATCTCCGGCACCGTGGAAAGGCCTCCGAGAAGGGCACGGAAATAGAGGCCCGTTCCGCCGACGATTACCAGGGCGCGGTTGTGCTCGTCGGCTTCCTGAAGCACCTGGCGGATGTCGTCGAGCCATGCCGCAACGGAGTAGTTCCGTGCCGCATCGACATGACCGTAGAGACGGTGCGGCGCTCGGACGAGGTCTTCCGCAGGGGGGCGGGCGCTCAGCACGTCGAGGTCCCGATAGACCTGCATGCTGTCCGCGTTCACCACGAGCGCGTCATGGGCCTCCGCCTGTTTCAGTGCCAGCGCCGACTTGCCGCTTGCCGTGGGCCCGGCTATCAACAGGGCCTGTTTTCTCACCCGAATGTCCCCGTTGCTGGAAGGCGGTTCGCCATGTCTCTCGTCGCCACCCTCGTGTCCGCGCCCCAGACCCCGCAACTCGATTCCGACCTTGCCGGGCGCGCGGCCGAAGCACTCGGTGACCTCGCCGCCGGGTCGGTGGAGACGCGCGTGCTTGCCGAAGGCCTGGCTGTCGATCTTTTCTTCGAGGCACGCAGTGACGGCATGTCGCGCGAGGCGGATACGCGCCTGCGCGAGATCGTCTCTTCCGCGCCCGTCGATGTCCTTGTGCAGAAACACGAGGGGCGACGCAAGCGTCTGCTGATCGCCGACATGGACTCAACCCTGATCGAACAGGAGTGTATCGACGAACTGGCGGCGGCGGTCGGCAAGAAGGATGTGATCGCGGCGATCACCGAACGTGCCATGCGCGGAGAGCTCGAATTCGAGGGAGCCTTGCGAGAGCGGGCCGGAATGCTGGCGGGTCTTCCCGAGACGGTGATTGCCGAGGTTTTGTCGAACCAGATCACACTGACGCCCGGTGCGAAGGCGCTTGTTGCGACCATGAAGGCACATGGCGCCTATTGTGCACTGGTTTCCGGCGGGTTCACGGCTTTCACGGCCGAGATCGCCGCAACGCTCGGCATGGACGAGAACCGGGCGAACACGCTCGAGATCGAAAGCGGTCGTCTTACCGGGCGGGTCGGAGAGCCGATCCTTGGCCGGGCCGCCAAGCGCCAGCGGCTCCAGGAACTGATCGCGGAACTCGGCCTCGATGCGTCCGGCACCATGGCCGTGGGCGATGGCGCGAATGATCTCGCCATGATCGAACTGGCGGGCCTGGGCGTTGCCTTTCACGCGAAACCGGCCGTGGCGGCAGCCGCGGATGCCCGGGTCGACCACGGCGATCTCACGGCGTTGCTTTATTTTCAGGGCTATACGGCGTCGGAAATCCGCAACGCCTGAGATGGCGCAAGCCCTCTTTTGGGGAAAGAAAACGGGCGCGGCGATGGATCGCCGCGCCCGTTTCTTGTTTCAGGCCGATGCTTCAGGTCGGCGGATCAGTCGGTGATCTGCAGCGGAATGAAGCGGACCTCGCCCTGGGCGTTGGAGATCAGGAACAGGGCCAGGCGACGGTCGCCTTCCTTGAGGTCTTTGACCTTCGCGACAATCTCATCGGGCGTCGCGACGCTCTCCTGCGCGATCTCGACGATCACGTCGCCGGCACTGATGCGCTTTTCGGCGGCCGGGCTGTCGGTGGCGACCTCGGTGACGACGACGCCATTCACGTCCGCACCGATGCTGAACTTCTCGCGAAGTTCGTCCGACATCGGGGCAAGCGTCATGCCGAGAACCTCTGTGGTCGTCTTGGCCGGCGCGGCCTTGTCGTCCGAGCCGTCGGCAGAGGCGATCTTGTCGGCCTCCTCGAGGCGACCAAGGGTGACGTTGAGGTTCACTTCCTCGCCCTTGCGCAGCACGACGACGGAGACTTCCTCACCCACGGGTGTGTCGGCTACCATTCGCGGCAGATCGTGCATGTCCGGCACCTCGGTGCCGTTGAACTCGATGATGACATCGCCGGCCTCGATCTTGGCGTCCTCGGCCGGGCCGTCCTCGGTGACGCCGGCAACGAGAGCACCGCGCGCGCGGTCCATGCCGAGGCTCTCGGCGATCTCGTCGGTGACTTCCTGGATGCGCACGCCAAGCCAGCCGCGCCGCGTCTCGCCAAACTCGCGGAGCTGCTGAACGACGCGGATCGCCGTGTCCGAGGGGATGGCGAAGCCGATGCCGATGGAGCCGCCGGACGGCGAGATGATCGCGGTGTTGATGCCGATGACTTTGCCTTCACGATTGAAGAGCGGGCCGCCGGAGTTGCCCCGATTGATGGAGGCGTCGGTCTGGATGTAGTTGTCGTAGGGGCCGGAGTTGATGTTCCGGTTCCGCGCGGAGACGATGCCGGTCGTCACCGTTCCGCCGAGGCCGAACGGATTGCCGATGGCCATGACCCACTCGCCGACACGCATGGCGTCGGACGAGCCGAACGAGACGGCCGGCAGCGGTGACTCGGGCTCGACCTTGAGCACGGCGATGTCGGTCTTGGGATCGGTCCCCACCACTTCGGCGCTGAGTTTGGACCCGTCCGAGAAATTCACGGTGATCTCGTCGGCACCCTCGATCACGTGATTGTTGGTGACGATGATGCCGTCCGTGCCATCGAGAACGAAGCCCGATCCCAGCGACTGGACGCGCCGGGGGCGGTCGTTGTCACGGTTCTGACGGTTGAAGAACTCGTCGAAGAACTCCTGGAAGGGGGACCCTTCGGGAACCTGCGGGATCGGCACCGAGCGTTGTGCGGTGACGTTCTGGGTGGTGGAGATGTTCACCACCGCATCCAGCAGGGTCTCGGCGAGGTCGGGAATCGATTCCGGCGGCTGCGCGAGTGCAGGGGAGGCGGGAATGGAAATGCTTCCCGCGCCCACGAAGCAGGCGAGTGCGCCCGCGAATGCCAGTCGGGACACGCGGCCGAGGCCGCGACGTTTAGGAAGAGCGGTCTGCAACAGGGCCATCGGCCGTTGTCCTCCATCTGATGGGCGGCTTGCCGTCGGCTTCCGTCCGGTGGTTCAGCTTAACGCCGGTGGCCGGGAAGGAGAAACAGCTTCTCCATCCCGGCCACCTGGCTTTCATTTGGTGTCAGCCGCGCACGAACCAGACCAGGCATACGCCGGTCGCAAGAACGGTGAGACCGGCAATTCTCAAGGTCTGGTCGGGAAGATCCAGCATTTGCCGGATCGCCCTCTTCATGGCGCCAGGCGCCAGCGCGTAGATCGTTCCCTCCAGCGCCAGCGCTAGGCCAAGAGCGGCCAGCAGGTCCGTCACTGGGCCTGCGACGTCTGTGCCCCGGACTGGGGCAGTGTCGGTTGCCGGGCCGTGTCACCGTCCTGGGCGCCCGGACCAAGCGGGTTGCGGAAGTAACGGAAGAAGTCCGAGTTCGGCGACAGCACCATCGAGGTGCCGCCTTCGTTCAATGCGGAGGAATAGGCCTGCATCGAGCGATAGAAGTCGAAGAACTCCGAGTCCTTTCCGAAGGCTTCCGCGAAGATCCGGTTCCGCTCGGCGTCGCCGTCACCGCGGATCACCTCGGCATCGCGGTTGGCTTCCGCCACGATGACGGTGGCGTCGCGGTCAGCGCGGGAGCGGATGCGCTGCGACTGCTCGGCGCCCTGGGCACGGATCTCCGTCGCTTCACGCTGACGCTCGGTCTGCATCCGGCGGAAGATCGCCTCCGAGTTGGTCTGCGGCAGGTCCGCGCGACGGATCTTGACGTCAATGACATCGATACCGATCGGTGCGGCCCGCTGGGCAACGTCCTTGCGGATGCTGTCCATGAGTTCGGCGCGCTGGTCGCGAACAACCTGGGTGAAAGTCGCGCGGGCGAGTTCCGAACGCAGGCTCGACTGAAGGAACGTCGAAAGTCGCTGGTTGGCCTCGTTGATGTTGTTCACCGTCTGGTAGAACAGCACCGGATTGGTGATCCGGTAGCGGGCGAAAGCATCCACGACAAGCCGCTTCTTGTCCGAGGCGATGGCCTCGATCGGCGGCATGTTGAGGTCAAGCACGCGCTTGTCGAAGTAGACCACGTTCTGCACGAACGGGACCTTGAACTTGAGGCCCGGATCGCGCTCGCTTCCCTTGATCTCGCCGAACTGCAGGATCAACGCCTGCTGTGCGGGATTGACGATATAGAGGGACATGTAGCCGACGATGGCCACGGCGACGAGGACGATGCCAAGCAGACCCAGGAAACCGTTCTTCATCACTGGTTGCCTCCGGTGCGGGCGTTGCCCTGGTTGCGGTTGAGCTGGTCGAGCGGAAGATAGGGAACCACGCCCGAAGAGCCCGCGGAGTCATCGATGATGATCTTGTTGTTGGCGCCAAGAACCTTTTCGAGGGTCTCAAGATAGAGACGCTGACGGGTCACGTCAGGGGCCTTCTCGTACTCCTCGCGGATCTTCTCGAAACGCTGTGCCTGACCGCTTGCTTCGGCAACCGTCTGCTCACGATAGGCGTTTGCCGCCTCAAGAATTCGCGCCGCATTGCCTCGTGCTTCCGGCACGATCCGGTTGGCATAGGCCTGCGCCTCGTTCTGGATGCGCTCCTGGTCGGCGCGGGCAGCCTGAACGTCGCGGAAGGCCTCGATCACCTGCTGCGGCGGATCGACCTTCTGCATCTGAACTTCGGTCACATGCATTCCGGCGCCGTACTGGTCGAGCGCTTCCTGCATGAGCTCCAGAACAGATTGCTGGATGGGGGTCCGGTTCTCGCCGAGAATGGCGTCGATGTTGCTCTCGCCGACGACCTCGCGCATGGCGCTTTCGGCAACTGCCTTCACCGTCCGCTCGGGGTACTGGATGTTGAACAGGAAGTTCGACACGCCTTCCGGGGTGTTCTGGATGCGCCACTGAACCTTGAAGTCGACGTCGACGATATTCTCGTCGCCGGTCAGCATCAGGCTTTCCTCAGTCACGTCCTGAGTGTTTACGCGTCCGCCGTTGATGGTCTCGCGCAGACCGATGGAAACCTCACGGATGCGCTGGACGTCCGGCGTGTAGACCGTGCCGATCGGATAAGGCCAGTTGTAGTTCAGGCCCGGAGCGGTCTGGCTGGTCACTTCGCCGAAGACGAGTTCGACGCCGACCTGCCCCTGTTCCACGCGGTAGAAGCCGGTGGCAAGCCAGATCACGCCTGCAACGAGGATTGCCAGCACGACGCCCTTGAAGCCCATGTTTCCGCCGCTGGGCAGAACGGTCTTCAGCTTGTCCTGGCTGCGCTTGAGGAGCTCTTCCAGATCGGGCGGGTTACCGCCCCCGCCACCGCCGCCACCGCCGCGTTGCGGGCCGCTGCCCCAGGGACCACCACCGCCGGAACCACCGCCCCATGGGCCGCCGTTTCCGCCGCCTTTCCAGCCACCGCCGTTCTGGTTGCTCCAAGGCATCAACACATCCTTCGTCTGGCCCCGGCCGGCCGGGCCGGGGTCGTTGTCCTGATCGCGCCACTTGGCCTGGCGCGGTTATAGGAAGATTGGCGGGGGGTTTCAATGAAACCCGTTGACGCGCCTCCCGACGTGGAATTGGCGATTGAGGCCGCGCTTTTCAATGGATCCGGCGGCAAAACACCGCCGGATCCTTTGCCTTTTGGTTACCCGGCGAGCCGTTCGGCGTGCCAGGCGAAGTGTTCCTCGATAAATGTCGAGATGAAATTGTAGGAATGGTCGTATCCGCCCTGAAGACGAAGCGTCAGGTCGACACCGGCCTCGCGGCAGGCGGCCTCAAGCGCCCAGGGCTTGAGCTGTTCGCTCAGGAAGCCGTCGGAGGTGCCCTGGTCGACAAGGATGTCCGATGACCAGCCGTGCGCCTTCACCAGCGCACAGGCGTCGTGCTCCGCCCATTTTTCGCGGTCCGAGCCGAGATAGGCGCCAAGTGCCTTTTCGCCCCAGGGGCAATCCAGCGGGTTCGTGATCGGAGCGAATGCCGACACCGAGCGGAACAGGTCGGGATGACGCAGGGCCAGCGTCAGCGCGCCATGGCCACCCATGGAATGGCCGGTGATGCCCACCGCGCCTTCCCAGACCGGAAGTTCGCCCGCCACGAGCCGGTAGAGCTCGTCGGTGACATAGGTTTCCATGTTGAAATGCGGTGCCCAGGGCGTCTCGGTCGCATCGACGTAGAAGCCCGCGCCCTGACCCAGGTCATAGGCTTCGTCATTCGCCACATCGTCACCGCGCGGACTGGTGTCGGGGGCAATGACGATCAGTTCGTACATGGAGGCAAGCCGCTGATAGCCGGCCTTGTCGGTTGCGTTCTGCCAGGTGCACGTCAGGCCCGACAGATAGAAGAGTGTCGGGCAGGCTTCTCCGCGAAGCGCTTCCCGCGGAAGATAAGCGGCGAATTCCATGTCGGTGCCGGTCGCCGTGGAGGCGTGACGATAGACACGCTGCTCGCCACCGAAGGAGCGGGACGTGGAAACAAGGGTAAGGGTCATGGAGAGGCTGGCTCCTTAGGCCATCGAAAGGGACGCGGCGCATTGCCGCCGCATGTCGATATGGGGAATGCCGTCCTCGTCATAGACGTCGCTGACGGTCATGAAGCCGAAACGGGCGTAGAATTCGCGCAGATGCGCCTGGGCGGCAAGATGAATGTCCGCTTGAGGAAACGCGCGCGAACATTCCGCGATGCCAAGCTCCAGAAGCGTCGCGCCGAGGCCGGTCCCGCGCCAGGCCGGCGCGGTGACGATACGGCCGAGATGACAGTGGCCGTCGCCCTCAGGTGGCGGCAGCGGGGCGAACAGGCGCAGGCAGGCGGCAAGGTTCCCGCTTTCCTCCTCCTCGACGAGAAGGTGAAGGGCGTCCGGATCCCGGCCGTCGATTTCAGGATAGGCGCATTCCTGCTCGACCACGAAGACGTCGACCCTCAGCCGCAAAAGGGCGTGAAGGCGATAGATGTCGAGGTCGGCGAAATCGCACCAGAGCGCGCGCAAGGCGGGCCGTCCGGCCCGTGTCGCCGGCGGCGGATCAATCCTGCGCAGCATTACTCGCCCGCCGACCCTGCGCCGGCTCCCGACTGAAGGGCCGCGACCTGCGCCTCCAGCCGTTCGATCATCTCGCCGGTGCGGTCGTGGTTGTCTTTCAGCGCCTTGAGGGAAGAGGCAATGAGCGTGAGCTCGCTCGACAGGTCTCCGTCGGTCGGGCTTTCACCGACACCATGGAGCAGCCAGGTCGGGCTCACGGCCAGGAAGCCGGCCAGCATGGTCAGCCGGTTGGCCCGCGGCTCGGTGCGTCCGGTTTCCCAGCCGGTGACCGTTTCCGTCTTCACGCCGAGACGGCGGGCAAGTTGCGCGCCGCTCAGTCCGACAGCCTCGCGGGCCCGCCGGATGCGGCCTCCCAGCGTGTCGCGATCACGTGCTTCCGACCACAGTGTCTGTTCCGTCATGGCAACGACCTCCCTTGCCGGCATTCGGCGTGTGTCTGACGCGCCGGCGGTGGGGCCGGCGCGTCCTTCATGATTGCATCCGTGCGTCAGAAGGTGACGACGGAGCGGATCGACTTGCCCTCGTGCATCAGGTCGAAGGCGGTGTTGATCTCGTCGAGCGGCATGGTGTGGGTGATCATGCTGTCGATATCGATCTTGCCATCCATGTACCAGTCGACGATCTTCGGCACGTCCGTGCGCCCGCGTGCGCCGCCGAAGGCGGACCCGCGCCAGGAGCGGCCGGTGACGAGCTGGAACGGGCGGGTCGAGATCTCCTGACCGGCGCCGGCGACGCCGATGATGATGGATTCACCCCATCCCTTGTGCGCGCACTCCAGGGCCTGACGCATGGTGTCGGTACGGCCGATGCACTCGAAGGAGTAGTCGGCTCCGCCCTTGGTGAGGTCGACCAGATAGGGAACCAGGTCGCCTTCCACTTCGAACGGATTGACGAAGTGGGTCATGCCGTAGCGCTCACCCAGTTCCTTCTTGGACGGGTTGATGTCGACGCCGATGATCATGTTGGCGCCGACCATGCGCGCGCCCTGGATCACGTTGAGGCCGATGCCGCCAAGACCGAACACGACGACATTCGCGCCCGGTTCCACCTTGGCGGTGTTCACCACCGCGCCGATGCCCGTGGTCACGCCGCAGCCGATGTAGCAGATCTTGTCGAACGGAGCATCCGGACGGACCTTGGCCAGGGCGATCTCGGGCAGGACCGTGTAGTTCGCGAAAGTCGAGGTGCCCATGTAGTGGAACACCTTCTCGCCGTTGATCGAGAAGCGGGACGTGCCGTCGGGCATCACGCCCGCGCCCTGCGTCGTGCGGATCTTCTGACACAGGTTGGTCTTCGGATTGAGGCAGTATTCGCACTCGCGGCACTCGGGCGTGTAGAGCGGAATGACATGGTCGCCCGGCTTCAGCGAGGTGACACCCTTGCCGACCTCGACGACGACGCCGGCGCCCTCATGGCCCAGAATGGCAGGGAAGATGCCTTCCGGGTCATCGCCGGAGAGGGTGAAGGCATCGGTGTGGCACACACCGGTTGCCTTGATCTCGACGAGCACCTCGAAGGCCTTGGGGCCCTCGAGCTGCACGGTTTCGATGGTGAGCGGCTGGCCGGCCTTGTGGGCGATTGCGGCACGAACGTCCATGGGAAGAAAACCTCCGGGGGTGGAAATGCGAAAGCGGGCGGAACGCGACGGCAGTTGCCGCGAACCGTTTGGCCGATCCTAGGATAAGGAAGGTGTCCGGCGAAAGTAGGCAGGCGACCTGAGACAGCGATTGTGCGACAGGCTCGACAGGTTTTTTGTCGCAGAGGCGTGTCAGGCCGATCGTCTGCGGTGATAGGTGAGGAAGGTGACGTCGGCACTGTCCTTTTCCCCGCGTTCCGGCGTTTCCCGGGTGGTTTCCAGCCACAGGGCCGGATCGATCACGGGGAAGCGGGTATCGCCTGCGGGGGACGCATGGACGCGGGTGATCTCGAGGCGATCCGCGATGTCCATGGTTGCGGCGTAGATTTCGCCTCCGCCGATCACCATCACCGCATCCTTGCCCGCGTCGGTCGCGACCTGTCGGGCAGTCTCGAGGCCGGCCTTGAGCGAGGCGACGACGTGAATGCCCTCGTGCGAAAAGCCCGAATCCCGTGTGACCACGATATTGGTGCGGCCGGGAAGCGGCCGGCCGATGGACACGAAGGTCTTGCGCCCCATGAGAACCGGATGGCCGGTCGTCAGTCGCTTGAAGCGTTTCAGGTCGCTCGACAGCCGCCAGGGCATGTCGCCCGCGGAGCCGATCACCCCGTTCTCGCCGACGGCGGCGACGAGAACGACCTCCGGTGCGGGGAGCTGCTTTTCGCGTGTGTCGGACATTCCTGTTTTCTCCTCGCAGGTCGTGTCTTTTCCTAGACCGCCGTGCGTCAAATGAAAACGGCCCGCGTGTGCGGGCCGTTTCCTGTCCTGTTGAAACCCCGGTCGGGAGAGTGAGCTCCCTTGTCGACGAGGGCGTTCGCCCGAAGGCTTAGTTGCGCTCCTTGTCGACAAGGGCGCCCTTCTTGATCCCCCGCGCGTGGCCTTGCCGCGCGCCAGATGGCGATGCCTGGATCAAGAGGGCGTTTCGCCAGAAGGCTTAGTTGCGCTCCTTGTCGACGAGGGCGCCCTTCTTGATCCACGGCATCATGCCGCGCAGCTTCTCGCCGACTTCCTCGATCTGGTGGGAATCGTTGAGGCGGCGGGTGCCCTTGAAGCGGGCTTGGCCGGCCTTGCATTCCTGCATCCACTCGGACGTGAAGCGGCCGGTCTGGATGTCGGTGAGGATGCGCTTCATCTCGGCCTTGGTGTCGGGCGTGATGACGCGCGGGCCGGACATGTACTCGCCCCACTCGGCGGTGTTGGAGATCGAGTAGTTCATGTTTGCGATGCCGCCCTCGTAGATGAGGTCGACGATGAGCTTCACCTCATGCAGGCACTCGAAGTAGGCCATCTCGGGGGCGTAGCCCGCCTCGACCAGGGTCTCGAAGCCGGCGCGGATCAGCTCCACGAGGCCGCCGCAAAGCACGGCCTGCTCGCCGAAGAGGTCGGTCTCGCACTCTTCCTTGAACGTGGTCTCGATGATGCCAGAACGGCCGCCACCGACGCCCGAGGCGTAGGCGAGGGCGAGGTCGAGGGCGTTGCCCGAGGCATCCTGGTGGACGGCCACGAGGCAGGGCACGCCGCCGCCGCGCTCGTACTCGCCGCGCACGGTGTGGCCGGGGCCCTTCGGAGCGATCATCATGACGTCGACGGTGGCCTTCGCCTCGATGAGGCCGAAGTGGACGTTGAGGCCGTGGGCGAAAGCGATCGCGGCGCCGTCACGGATGTTGTCGGCGATATGGTCCTTGTAGATGTCGGCCTGGAGTTCGTCCGGGGTGGCCATCATCATCAGGTCGGCCCAGCCGGCGGCCTCGGCGACGCTCATGACCTTGAGGCCGTCGGCCTCGACCTTCTTGGCCGTCGTGGAGCCCGGACGCAGGGCGACGACCACCTCGGCCACGCCGCTGTCCTTGAGGTTCAGCGCATGGGCACGGCCCTGGCTGCCGTAGCCGATCACGGCGACCTTCTTGGACTTGATGAGGTTCAGATCGGCGTCGCGATCGTAGTAAACGCGCATGGGGATCTCCCTTGGTTCTTGCGGTCTTGCAGTCGTGCCGGAAAAGACCGGCGGGTCACGTCCGGGCGGGCTCTTTCGTGTGTCCCGCTCCGTCGGATGGGTGAAGCGTCAGGAACTGATCGATGGCGCAACGCGCCCTGGCGCTGAAGTCCGGTTCCGCGACTTCGGGCGCTTCGCCCAGAAGCCAGCGGTTGTGGGCATCGCGCACGATAAGCCCGTAGAGTGTGCGGTA